>MDTE01103588.1_pt1 | contig 12499 bp, 12 predicted proteins | sample 811231 | NCBI WGS metagenome assembly MDTE01 (sample SAMN05326651, study PRJNA326480) | marine metagenome | isolation source: seawater | place: Indian Ocean: Red Sea | collected 2010
GTCTTAAGACAAAGTATCATCGGCGCAGAAAGGCTTGACTTCCGAGTTCGGAATGGTATCGGGTATAACTCTTTCGCAATAATTACCGGCAAAAGGTTTATACATAAAATAGGTTTATTGTAAACTATTTAAGTCTTCTTTTTCTTGGTTTTTAGGATGTTTTTAATGTAATTTTTCAGGCTAATTTCCCCAAATATTTTATAAACTTTGTTAGATAAATTCATATTTGTTAATGCCGATGCATATCTTTCACCCTCTCTGGGGGCTAAAAATTTTATTTTTGAATTAAACATCCTTGCTACTTCCAAAATTGTATAACTTTTCTTATTTGAAATACTATAATGTCTGCATTTATTTTTTTTCCATGCATAAAAACAAGCATCAACTGTATCATTAATATGAGTAAATCTTCTAGATTGGTTACCCGGTTTCACCACAGTTAAAGGTTTATTATTTCTATATTGATTTTCAAAAATACCAATTACTGTTGCCATATTTCCAATAGATATTTGTTTAGGTCCATAAACATTATAGAAATATAAGATTTCATATTTAAAATTAAACCAATTTTTTAAATTCTCGAGCATTTCTAAATTTTTAGCTTTAGTGAAAGCATAAGGTGATAAATTTTTATCTCTTCCTTTATTTCCTATGCTTGCAGAAGTCGCTGAGTAAACTAATTTAATTCTATTGGATAAACAAAAATTAAAAACAGCGTGAGTTCCAATTGAGTTCGACTTGATACATTCATCCATCTTTAAAAAACTTTGGTATATTCTTGAGAACTCACCAAAATGAAAAATAGTATGTATTGTATGTTTATATTTATTGAGTAGTTTTGAAATATTTGATGTTGAGCCTTTCATATATTTTATTCTTTTATCAACCAAATGATTTTTAATTGAACCAGAGCTATAATCATCGATACTAATGATTTTATAATTTGTATTTTTTAAAAGTTTAGGTATCAAGTTTCCACCAACAAAACCTGCACCACCTGTTACCACTATAATCTTTTTATTCATTAGTTTGAATCCTTTTAATTAAATTTCTATCTAAAACAATATAAAAATTTTCTTCATCATTAAGTCTCTCTTTTTCAGCTTTTAAAAATAATTTGTTAAAATGTTGAGTGTTTTTATTTAAGTAGTAATGTGCATTAATAAAAGGATTATAATTATATTTGTTATATTCTTTAAAAATTCTATCAACATTTTTTAAAAAAAAGAAAATAAACGATATAAAAATTAAAGCAGTTATCTTTTTTTTCAAAATCAAATTGAAATTAAGTTTTTTTTCAATGTAAATACTTAAAGGGACAAAAATACTCAAAGCAATTAACGTGAAACCACCATATCTTAAGGATGGATGATTTAAAAACCACTCAATTAGTAAAATAATTAAGACTAAATAAAATAGGTAAAATTTTTTTTTTGGTAATTCTTTTTTTTCGTATTTAATTAAAAAAATTAATGATATAGTTATAATTACCAATAAAGATAATAAATAGTCTGAAATTTTATTAAAAAAATAGTTTTGTATCCAGTTAGGTACCCAATTTAAGCCAGACAAATAAATATCGATATTGTCAACTCGATAAGTTGGACTTGCGCCTGCCTTAGACCATAATTCATACCAGGTTTTCATTTCAAGAACTTCTTTTTTTGGAATTGACCAAGAGAATAAATCCAAACAAGTAAAACTTGCAGGATAAATTAAACAACCAGTGTTTGAGAAAATTGTAAATATAAAAATAAATATCCCAAGTAAAAAATAATAACTTACTTTCTCACGAAATATTATTTCTAAAAAAAAATTTTTAGTCAAAATTTTTCTATATTCAAATAATAGTAAGAATAAAAAAACTACATAGATAAGATAAAAACTTTTCAACGACATTATAAGGAGAATAGTAATTAGTATTTTTCTAAAATAATGTTTAAAGTAAAATTTACTCAATTTTCTATTAATTCCATCAAGGTAGTAAATTGCTAGAATAAAAATAAGAATTAGTGCTGACCTATCTGTGCCATGTTCAGCTAATCTATAAAAAATTGTGTTTATAAATATTAGCGAAAGTAACGATAATACCAATATAAAATCATATTTTTTATTTTTTAATTGATTAAATATTTTTTGAATTAGGAATAAATTTGTAAAAATCAAAAAAAATATTACACCACTATTTATTAAAGATTTACCTATTATTGGAAGATAGAACAAAGAATTAAAGTAAAATATCGACGAAGGTGTACGGAATCCGTGCTCTAAGTTACCTACTCCAAATATCTTTTTAAATTCAATAAGTGATATTGTATATGGGAAATGGTAATAGAAGAAATCATCATGTGTTTTGTACATTAAAATTCCAATGAATAATAATGATGAAATTATTAGAACTAGTTTTAATTTTTTTCTGAATAATTTTTTTTTCAATAGTAAAAAAAAACCTAATAATCCGATAATCAAAAAAATGGTGTTATGAATATAATTATGAGGAACTGCTAAATTTGATAGATATGAAAGAATAGTCATAAATAAGATTCCATTTAAACCTAATTCACCAAGAGTAAGCCTAATAGATAAAATTTTTGAAGAAAAATATCCAAAACCAATAATTGAAAATAAAATAATTAAATAACCAAAATAAAGTATCGGTAAATTTATCATCTAAAAATGTAACTAAATGTTATCAATTTTAAAAAAAGAGTCGTGGATTAACTTTAACTTTTTTTTATTAATTTTTTTTGTATGCAAACCAATTAAGAAACCAAGATCTTGGACTTCTTGAGCGTTAATAAAAGTTTTTTTATTTTTGTCTAAATCATAAAGTTTAGCGGCAGGATGATTTAAAAAATTTCCACTTATTATTGGCCTAGTTTCTATACCCTTAGTATCTAGGTAATTCATAAATTTTTTTTTCTTTTTTCGAAATTTTTTTGATAATAAAATTGGGAATCCCATCCAACTTGGTTCAATATTTTTTGGAATATCAATGAAATTAAATTGATTGTTCCATTTTTTTGAATTTTTAATTTTATCTATAATTAAATTTCTATTTAGGTTTCTATAATATTTTAATTTTGCTAACCTTTTAAATTGATTATGAGCAATTGCTCCCTGGATATCAGTCGGTCTCAAATTAAATCCTGAATTTATAAATATATATCTGGGGTCTAAATTTGGATTTTTTTTAGCATATTCATTATAAAGTTTAAGATCTCTGTTATAAAATCTTGTTCCACCAAGCCAGCCATGAGATCTAAGAGCAAATAAAATATCATAATCATCTTTGTTTGAACACACAACCATACCTCCTTCACCTGAAGTAATTTGATGTGAATAATAAAATGAAAATGTTCCAAAATCACCAAAGGTGCCAAGATATTTTTTACTCAGCCTAGATCCAAGTGACTCACAATTATCCTCAATTACAATTAAATTTTTTTTTTCAGCAATCTTTTTAATTAAAAATAAGTCCGAACTTATACCTAAAACATTAATCAACATTATAGCTTTTGTTCTGTTTGAGATTTTTTTTTTTTAAATCATCAATATCGATATTTAAAGTTTTGATATCTATATCTACAAAAACTGGTCTGAGTCCAAATTGAACTAAAGGCCATAATGAAGTGGACCAGCATAATGCTGGAACCAATACTTCATCGCCTCTTTTAAAAGATTTTTTTCTCAAAGGATTACCAGCAGCAAAAGTTGCTAATAAATTTGCAGATGATCCAGAATTTACCATCAACGCATATTTTGCCCCTATCTTTTTAGCAAAATCTTTTTCAAATTCTCTAGTGTAAGAGGCCATAGTAATTCTTCTGGAAGATAATACTTTTTTACCAATCTCAATATCTTTTTTTGAAAAACCGTTCTCTAACAATTCATAGATGTATTTTTTTTTAATTAGATTTTTTTTTTTAATCCTCATAAGTAACAAGTTGTTATTAAAACTTTTACTACAAATAAACTTTGTTGTAAAAATTAAAAATCAATATATGAATAATTAGTAATTTCTAAAAATGACATCAAAAAAATTAAATATTAGTGATAACTTTATCATTTTTCTTTTTGCCACCCTCCCAATAGCAATAATCATCGGAAATTTTTTTGTTAATCTGTATTTATTTTGCATTTTATCGTTATTTATCCTTAAGGTTTTAAAAACAAAGAATTTCATATGGCTTGAAGATAAAAGCTTTAAGATACTTTTAGTTTTTTATATTTATATATGTCTTAATTCATTAATTAATTTTATTATTACCCCACAATTTGGTTTTGACGGGATGATAAGGTCATTATTTTTTTTAAAATTTTTAATTTTATTCCCAGCGATCCCTTTGCTAATTAACAAAACAATAATATTAGACAAAATTTTTAAATTTTGGCTTATCATTATTTTAATAAGCGTAATTGATATTTTTTTTGAAAAATTTAATGGATCAAACTTAATCGGCTTCAAGAGCCTGGATACAACAAGAATAGCTAGTTTTTTTAATGATGAAAATGTTGTTGGAACGTTTCTTTTTAGTTTTGGATTTATAACTACAGTTTTTTTTTTAAAAAATAAGCTAACCAAAAATTATAAAATTATTTTTAATTTACTACTTATTCTTTTATTATTAACTATTCTTATAACCGGAGAAAGGTCATCTTTTTTAAAGTCAAGCATACTTCTTTTATTTATTTTATATTTTATAGAGGAAGAAAAATTAATTTTAAAAAAAATTTATTTACTCATATTGACAATTTTATTAACAATATTTTTATTTTCTATTTTCCCTAATGTTCTTTATAAACAAACTGAATTTTTTAAAAGAATTCTACAAGTTGAAAATCCAAAATCGATTTCACAACGATTTGAGAAAATACAATATTTTCAACATTATGATACTGCAATAAAAATTTTTAAAGAACATAAGTTAAATGGTGTTGGAAATAAAAATTTTAGATTTGAATGTCACTATGAAAAATATTTCAACAAAAATTCATCGCTATCTATTAAACGATGTTCAACACATCCTCATCAAATACATTTTGAATTATTGTCAGAACAAGGTTTAATTGGATATATTATTTTTATTTTTTTCTTAATTAGTTTTTTTAAAGAAAAGTTTTTGAATGATTTAAGAGAAAAAAATATTTTAAGAATTACAATAAATATGTATTTAATTATTTTTTTAATTCCAATTTTGCCAAGTGGAAGTTTATTTGCAACTTTTAATGGTCTTTTATTTTGGTTTTTTTTAGGATTTGCAAATTTAAAAAAATCAAACTAAGTTTTTTTTCTTTTTAATAAAAAATATATAAAGTTATAGAAAATAATATTTAATATTATAATTGATACTAAGAACTTTGTCTGTGAAATATTTGTATAAGCTATAAAAAAAATGATTAGATTATAAAAATTAATCAATATTCCTGTTAAAGAGCTAATAATCCATTTTTCAAATCTTATTTTTTTCGAAAAAAAACTAAACAAAAGTTGATGAAGATGACTATTATCTGGACCAGTAATTTCTGTTTTTTTAATTTTTTTTCTTATCATGGAAAACAAGCACTCATAAGCTGGATACCACAATAAACATGCAATAAAGTATGGTGAAATCACTAAGTTTAAATTTGATAGCTCAATGAGGTAGTATCCTGTAATAAGAGAAATAACATATGAGCCGCCATCTCCACAGAAAAATTTTTCCAAAAAATTAAAAACAAACAAAATTAAAAGAACTGAAAAGATATAAATTAGATTTTGGGTGTCGAACTCCAAGTTATACTTATTAACTACAATAATCATAATTAAAATTACAGATATAAAATATCCAATTAATAAAGTGTTAACACCATCAATAAAGTTTGATCCATTGATTAGAACTAATAAACAAAAGATAACAAAAAAGTACTTAAAAAATGAATATGAGAGTAAATGGTCAACTAATGGAATTCTAACAGAAGATATAAAATTGTTAGTTAAAAATACTAATGCTAATATAATAGTCACTTGTAAAATAAATCTTTGAAGTGGCGACTTCAATATGTTGAGGTCTGACAAAAGGCCAACTATGAAAATAAGAAATATAATGTAAAGAAAATTATTTTCAAATTTTAAAAACAAAAGTGAGCTAAATATAAAGATCAAACCTCCACTTATTGGTACAGAATTTTTACTAACAAAAGATTTGTGAGGGAAAAACTTTTTATCTATTAAAAAATTATATTTTTTTAAAATATAATTAATAATTAAACAAAAAGAAAATGAGATTAAAAATACACTAATCTCTGACATATATTAAATTTTTAATTTTTTTTTTTCCTCTATTAGGTCGCTTTCTATCATATCTTTTACTAAACTTTTAAAAGAATACTTAGGTTTAAATTTTAAGATTTTATATGCCTTCCTGGCATCACCTCTTAAATATTGAACTTCATTAGGTCTAAAATAATTTTTATCTATCTTTATAATTGTTTCCTTTTTTGATCCTTTTTTTAAATATCCAATTTCATTTAATCCTCTTCCTTGCCAGTATATTTTTAGACCTAAATACTTTGATGCAATCTCTACAAATTGTCTTACCGAAAATGCTTGTCCAGTTGCAACTACAAAGTCATCTGGTTTTTTTTGTTGTAAAATTCTCCATTGCATCTCAGTATAATCCTTAGCGTGTCCCCAGTCCCTTTTTGCATTTAGATTTCCTAAATATAAAATTTCTTTACTTCCCAGTTTTTTTCTTGCTAAAAATCTTGTAATTTTTCTAGTCACAAAGGTTTCTCCTCTTCTTGGACTTTCGTGATTAAACAAAATCCCATTACAAGCAAAAATTCCATATGATTCTCGATAAACAGATGTAATCCAATATGAATATAGCTTAGCTACTCCGTAAGGTGATTTTGGATAAAATTTAGATTTTTCACTAAAAATATTTTTTCCGTAAGTTTCGCCAAATAACTCAGAAGTGCTGGCTTGATAAAATTTAATATTTTTTATTCTTAGAAATCTAATTGCCTCTAGTAATCTGAGTGTTCCAATTCCTGATACTTCAGAAGTATACTCTGGATTTTCAAATGACACTCCTACATGACTCTGAGCACCTAAATTATATACTTCATTAGGTCTAATCTTATTAATAATATTATAAATACTATTTGTGTCTGTTAAATCTCCGTAATGTAAAAAAAAATTTGTCTTATTGTGACGATCTATATAGATATGGTCAATCCTTTTAGTATTAAATGTCGAAGATTTTCTAATTATACCATGCACTATATAGTTTTTTTTTAATAAGAGTTCAGCAAGATAAGATCCGTCTTGTCCTGTAATACCAGTAATTAATGCTATTTTTTTCTTTTTCATTTTTTAAAAATAAATAATCTTATTATAGAAATTAATATTAAAAAACCATCTATAAATTCATTTACTTTTTTTTTTCCACTTATTCTGGATCTTTCAAAAGATGGATGATCCGAAATAATATAGTTATTAAGTTTTGCTTTTACAGGGAGCTCGATACAAAACGTAAAATCATTGCTTGTAAGTTTTAGCTTTTTAAATAGTTCTGATCTACCCATAACATATGTGAATAACACGTCTGATATATTTAATCTAAATAAAATTTGACAAACAAAAGTAAAAAATTTGTTACCAATATAAGTTACTATAGTATCATCCTCACTTCCACCTGGAGACATGTATCTAGTATTAAAAATAAAATCCGTACCTTGATCTAACTTATTACTCATTTCTGCCAAATATTTTGGGTCAAATGAACCATCTGCATTAAAAATACATGAATATTTTGTATTAGACTCGTTTAATCCTTGAATAAGTGCATTACCAAAACCTTCTCCTTTTTGTATCAATATTTTACAATCAAATTTTGAAATTGCCTCTATGGTAGATTTATCATACTCGGGGACTACAACAATAATACTACATGATAACTTCATATCTTTTATTTCTTGTAGAACAATTGGTAATGAGGAAAATTCATACTTTGCTGGGATTACTAAAGTCAAATTATCCATTAAATTTATCTATTGTTAGTTATAAATATTTCTTTTTTTTAAAACAGAATTAATACTTAATCTGAATACACATACAATACTCTTAAAAAAACTAAAATTTAAATGTTTTTTATAAAGACAAAATGCATCAAATATTTTTTGTTTATTTGAGGATGACAAAGATTTGTCAAGATATCTCCAAGAAACTAATTTTTTTTTTATTCCATTTAATTTTTTTGTAGATTTGATTATTTTTAGCCATAATAAATAATCTTCTTTTGTTTTTAATTTTGAAAAAAAATAATTCTTCATTAAATTTTTTGAAATCATAACAGATGATAAACCGATATCACAACTTTGAATAAGTTCGTTATATGTAAGGATGGGCTGAACATAAAACTCTCCAATTTTAATTGAAGATTTATCAATTATATTATAGCTAGAATGACAAAACTGAAGATTATTTTTCCTCATAAATTTTAACTGATAATCTAATTTATCAGCACACCACTTATCGTCTGCATCACAAAAAGCTATATAATTACCTTTAGATAACTTTATTGCTTTGTTTCTAGAAAGTCCTGCTCCGATACTTTTTTTATTTATAATTAATTTGATTTTTTTTCTTTTAATATTTCTCAAAACATCCTTAACGTATGCAAGCTCTGATTTATCTTGATCATCATAAATAACCAACAATTCATAATTTGTATATGTTTGTTTTATTAAAGAATTAATTGTTTCTTGAAAATATAATTTTTTTTTGTGATAAGGTATTATAATAGATATGAAATCTTTTTTCATTTATTTAAACAAGCTAATTGAAAATAAATATTTTATTATTCTATTTTCTATTTTATTAATTTCATCTTCAATAATAAGTTTTATTTTAAAAATCAATTTATCAACTTTACTTGGATCACAAAATCTTAGCCCATTTCTACTAGATTTTGATATTAAAACAAGGACTGGAGGTGTTGTAAATGATCTAGCAACACATTGGGCATTTATAACTCATTTAAAAGAAGATTTTACTAATTTATTCAAATTTGAAATGGGTGTAGACACAAATTTAATAAATTTTCCACTTCATAATATAATTTTTTCGCAAATATATTTTTTTAATGAGTCGATAAAAGATTATTTACTTTTAGTTTTTATTTTATCTTTATTTTTACCAATCATTTTTTTTTACTGTTTAAGAACTAGGTTTAAAAACATCAATCAATACAATTTAATTTTATTAAGTTCTATAATCTATTTATTTCCTGCATTTCAATATTCGGCAATTTGGGGCAATAATCATATTACTGGATTAATCTTTTTTACTATTGGAATTTTTTTTCATCTTAAATTTAAAAACAGTGGTTATAAAAAGATTAAATATTATTTTTTGACAGTTTTTTTTACTTCTTTAGCTTGTTATACTAGACAATATTATGTTTTTTTCTTCTTATATCTACTTTTGGATTTTTACTTAGAAATTAAAATTAAATATTTTCTACTTAATGGGATTTTTCTCTTAATTTTTGCTTCCCCAGGATTAATTTTTTTATTAAATAATCCAATTGTATTTTATGGATTGCGCCAAGAGACTACTAATTTTACATCCTCAATTTTAATTTCGTCTTCTATTGTTTTATTTTACTTACTGCCCTTTACTTTTCAATATTTTATAAATTTACCTAATAAAATAGAAAATAATATTCAAAAAATTTTAGATGTTAAAATTTTTTTATTTACTTTAATAGTAACCATTTTTTGTGTTTTTACATTCAAATATGATAGTGTAGTTGGAGGTGGAGTATTTTATAAGATATCTATTTTAATTTTTGATAATAAACCACTGTTTTTTAGCTTATCTTTTATAGGTATTTACTTAACTCTATTTTATTGTGAAAAAAAAATAAAAAATATTTTTCTTTCAATTTTAGTATTAACAACTTTTTCTACGGGTTTTTTTATATTTCAAAAATATTTTGAGCCTATGTTTTTCATCTTATTTTTGATTTATTTTGATAAAGATAAAATATTGACATCAATTAAAAAAAATAATTTTATTTTCGTTTTTTATTTCGGTAGTTATTACTTATTTTCTAATTATATATATTTTTTTGGAATATAGTTTAATATACCAACTAATCTCCCTAGGGCCCTAATTAAAAGAAAATATGACTTTAAATAATTATTTTTAAAAGGAAAAAGAATTAGAATAAATGATTGTAATACCAAAAGTATTATTTTGGATAATATTACAACTATTCCTTTAAATCTGCCATAAACTGTAAAATCTATAATGTTTCCTGAGTAACCATATCTTAGATTTCTTTTAAAAAACCATATATTTTTTTCTCTACTTTCTTGATAATTTTCAAAAACTAATGAGTTTAAATTCCATCTGATTAAATATTTCCTTTTTGAAAGTAATTTAAAGAAAAGTTGATCACTGCCTCCATAGTTTACAAGATTTTCATCAAACTTTATTTTATTATCTTTTATGACTTTGCTTTTAAAAAAGGAGTTATTTGTTGCAATCCAGTCAACAATTAATCCATTTTGCCTCTTTGGTTCAATTAACTCATAAAATTTTTTAAATTCTATATTTTTGAATAAATGCTTCTGGGGACCTCCAACAATATCACACTTATGATTATTTATGAATTTTATCATGTTGATCAACCATAGTGAATCAATAATACAATCATCATCTAAAAAGCCACCATATTGAAATTTTTTTTTTCTAATATAATTTAGATATAAATTACGTGAATGTGGAATATTATTTTTTGATGATTCAAGAATTTTATATTCTATGTTATTTGATAATTTTTTTTTTACAAAATTTACAAAAAAAATATTTTGTCTTTGTGTGATGAAAATAATATTTAATTTATGATGTTGACTTTTTTTTAAAGTATTTAATGAATTTAATAATTTTCTCTGAAATCTCCAATTTTTTTTGCTAATTATTATACATAGAAAAATTTTCATTAAATAAATCTTTTAATATTTTTCAAAATTCTTATTATAAATAAAAAGTACACAAATAAAGTGTTTTGACCGTTATTAATTCTAATTCTATTACATTCTAACAGATAATCTATAAAACGAATTCTTGATGATAAACCACCTTTCCTAAATCTTCCCAATATTTCGTTTTTATTTGTTGCCATACCCTTTAGATCAAATTTTTTTATCATGCGTAAAAATAAATCGTAATCTGCAGAATATTTATATTTTAAATCATACAAGCCAACTTTAAATTGAGATTTTCTTTTAATAAAGAATCCAACTGAATGAGTAGTATAAAATCCAAAACTCCAGTTTATAATACCTGGTCTATAACCATAAAGTAATTTATGTTTGTATACACTTCCAAATAAAAAATCTAAATTTTCATTTTGGTTAAAATATCTATTTACTAGCTTAAGAGAATTTTTAAAATAGACATCATCAGAATTCAAAATACCAATAATATCACCTGACGCATTTTTTATACCCACATTCATTGCATGATATAAGCCTCTATCGTTATAATTTTTTATTAATTTGATTTTGTTTTTAAATGACTCAATTATTTTTAATGTATTATCGCTTGAGTTTCCATCTACAATAATGTGTTCATAATTTTTATAATTTTGACTTAAAACACTTTCAATATTTTCTTTTAGATATTTTTGAGAATTTTTTGTTACTGTAATTATAGAAATTTTAAAATTTTTCATTGTAGATAATTCGAAATAATCTTAATATATTTTTCACAATTTGAATTTAAATCAAATCTTTTCAAATATTTTTTTGCTTTTCTTGATTTACTAATTAATTTTTTTTTATTTTTTTTAAAATTTTGAATTAAGGAAAATAGTTTTTTATGATCGCCAACTTTAAATAAGTCTCCTAACTTTCCATTTAATAATATTTCTTTAGGTCCAGTGGGACAATCACTGGAAATTATTGGGATATTTCTGCTTTGAGCTTCAATTAGAACATTTGGAGATCCTTCAAACTTTGATGTTAAAACAAATAAATCACTTGAGGGGAGGTAAATTTCAGCTTCTTTTTTAAATCCTAAAAGTTTAATTGAAGTATTTAATTTTTCTGAATTAATATAATTTTTTAAAGATATCTTATTAGCACCTGATCCAATTATACAACATCTAAAAGAGATTTTTTTTTTAGATAATAATTTTAAACTTTTTACTAAAGTTATATGATCTTTTTGATCAGTTAACCTACCTATATTCAAAATTTTTAAGCCATTAAAATTTTTAAAATATCTTAATATTTTTTTTTTTTTTGAATTTTGATTTGAATTATAAATCAATATTGATTTAAGATTTAAAAATTTTTCAACTTCATTTTTAAAATACTTTGAATTAACTATTATTTCATCTGCTAGATTATAAAAAAATTTATAAAAATATCTTTTTAATGAATTGTTAATATATTTTTTTAAACTTGTATTAAGTCTGATTATGATTTTATAATTAAA
>MDTE01121898.1_pt1 | contig 12499 bp, 6 predicted proteins | sample 811231 | NCBI WGS metagenome assembly MDTE01 (sample SAMN05326651, study PRJNA326480) | marine metagenome | isolation source: seawater | place: Indian Ocean: Red Sea | collected 2010
AGTTGTAGATAAGCTCATCGAGCGATTATAAGCTTCACTCTTCCTGTTTTACAAGAGACTGTCCAGCTCTGGCGATGAGATAAGCGTCTGCCATATCATAGCAAGCATCGACCAAGACTTCTTGTCCTTTACGTGGCCCACCCCTCAGTATCTTTGTAGGCCACTCGAAGTCTGTCTCAGCAGACACCCACTCATGAACGATCTGTTTAGAGTTGCTACCTCGAGGTATTTTTAGGCCCACTGCTTTTCTTGCAGTGTTAACATTGATAGGCTCGGGATCCAAGCCAAAAACCTGACGTGTCAAGTAGCAGACTATACCGTTAAACTTTGACAGGGTAGTGAGAGTTTTCGCTGACGATAAACCTGGCCGAAACTTCTGCAGGCTTTCCTCAACAAAGAAGCTGTTAAGTTCGACCTCTTCGTCTTCAGCTATCTTCTTGAGTGCGCTAAGGGTAAAGTCAGCCTTCTCCCAAAGGTTTAGCTTTCCGGGATACTTGATGTGTGAAAGAGATACGATTTCTCCTGCTTCATCGAGAAAGCACACGCCAGTACAGGATGTTGAAATGTCAAGGCCTAAAGTGCAGGGCATTAGAAATCTAGCTTAGATCGAAACAAAATTTTATCACCGTTTCTTTTTATTACAGGTTGAGCAAATTTTGATCTCATTATAACATTAAGATTGTCATCGTGAAAATTAACGTGAGTTATTGCTACAAACTTAGAATCTTTAGCGTTAGCATCTAAGGAAGCAGAAACTAATTGATAGTTGGGATTGGATGAAGAATTTATCATTCCTTTTTGAGCTAAAACGTCAGTCTTAAAGACGTGTACTTCATTTTCTCCTCTAAGATTGAAAGTAAATCCGTCTTTTCCAAAGAGGGGTATGTTAGGAGACTTGACAGCTACGATACCCTCGTTATAAAAAACATTCCCGACTGAGTTCCACTTTGCGTGAGGCGAGGTTGCGTCAGCACGATAAAGATTTCCGTAACCATCGTCCTTTAAAGTCATCTTAATGTCACCAAAGGAGCCTGTCAAAGAATCATCGATGATCTCCACAGATCCCGGCTTTATTCGTGTACCGTAAAAAAGGTTGCTCACATCAAAAAAGACGACTTCGTTAGAAGTGTCGTCTCGTGTCCGCTGGAATATTGTCAGTACTTCTCCAGAATCTAATCCCATGTTCTCTGGGCTTGCACCCATTAAGGTATCTTCAAATCCTGCACCTACATGTACAATGACGTCGCCAATGATATTTCCGCTTTCGTCTCTTCTGACCTGATCATTGCCGTCGCCGTCTTTTGGTATGAACTCTCCAAAATAATTCTTATAAGAGCTCGAAGGCAGAAGGTCTCTTAAGCTGATCATGCTAAGATTTAAGTTGTCAAGATCGTCTCTGTACTTGTAGTAGAAGGACCCGGACTTTACCCTTCCTGTCGGGAGCGAACCTGTTTCAATTTCACCGATTGCTGGGAAATAAGGCATAAACTTTCCATTATCACATGGAGGCATGAAAAGATTGTGATATCTAACTGAAGCTGTATGATAAAGGAAGCTATTGGCAGACTGCGCCGTTGTAGTGTTGTTGATCTGTGATGCGGTTAGGTCGAATAGTCTTGGAAACCTTCTGTTTGCAAAGTCCTGCGTAAAATTTTCAAGATTAAGGTAGTGGCCGCCCACACCAAATGAAAGAGAAATATTAAAAGGATCTGTAGTAGAGCCGTTAATGCCCTGGAATGGTGTAGTGAGAATACCACCTATTTCACCTACTTGTTTTCGAGTAGGTGACTTTCTAGTAAAGAACGGAGGGAGATAAAAAATAAGACCGCTCGTGTCTTTCGATATTCCTTGCTCGCTTCCTTTCTTAATCTCGTTGTCAAATCTATACTTGTCAAAAATTCTAATTTCATGAAGTTCAGCGCTTAAAGGGTTATGAAGTCCGGGTCTTAAGGGTTTATCTACATCATCTTCCGGAGTCATGATATCAAGCCCGTCTCTACTAGATGCCCTCTCGCTAAAGAACAAAGACTGGCGGTTGGCTCCGGCGTTGGAACCCTGATAAAAATTACCTACGATTAAAGCGTTTGGATTATCTCTCGCTGTGAAGGGCTTAGGAGCAATTGAAGCAGAGGGTACAACAAAGTATCCTCTGTTCGTATTGTCAATTAAAAAAGACCCGGTCCTGTTGTTTTGATTTGCAGACCATCTAACTGCAACATGATGCCAACTGTTCTTTTTCAAGAAGTTGTCTTGGCTTTGAAAAACAAGATCATTCGGGTAGTTGCCTTTTACTGCTTCAGAAGGTGGAAGGTCTGCACTGTGACTAAGCTGCAATTGAATACGGAACGTATCGGCTCTACCCTTGCCATCTCGTCCAGAGCCTGACACTAAGGACACAGCGTAGGTTGAGCTTAGGTGTAAAATTGTTCCGGCATGATACTCAGCTTTGGAGCCCATATAGTTTTGAGGCTTGATGTAAAACTCAAAACAAAATCCGTCGTCGACAACATAGCTCCCGGATATTCTATCTGTTCTGTTTACCGATGATGAATTAGGATAGATGAGCGCCGCTGAAGACGGAACGTTAGAGCTTGTGAAAAAATTAAGACAGTGATAATTGGTGTAAGTAAATTGAGAACTTGGGTAGGCAACTCTGTAGGCAGGATACATGCTATTGACAATAGCAAGCTTTCTTCCTGTGTCGTTCGTATAATCAAACGAAGGCTCAAACCTGATTACATCAACGTTAATGTTGTTTAAGGGTGATTGAGATGCTGCATTTACAGCTTCAAGATATTTTTCTGCAGCTCCAGCAAACGGTTGATCGTTCTTTACGGCATCTGCAGAGGTCTGTGCATAATTTTTAAAGTTTAGTCGGGTAGAGTCGTCGTCAAAGATAGACGCAGTTAAAGACTGTATCGGCTCAGTCTGCTTAAGTGTGAGAGATCGTCGAGATTCTAGGAATACTGAACCTGTAATTCCCGCAGAGCCAGAGACATACGATCGTATGGGCGAGGCCTGAATCGTTACTCTTCCAAAGTTTCCAGGACCAACTTTTATGATTGACATTGGTACCTCGTGTTTTAGAAGTCGAGCCTCACTCTAAACGTTATATCTTTTTCGCTGTTCTTCTCAACCGGCCTACTAAGCTTTGCAACTGCAAGGAGATTTCCTTCTGCGTCATGAAGCCCTACCTTGGTTACAAACGTAAAGGATTTCTCAGTGCCCTGTTGTTGAGCGCTAGCGTCAATAACAACTAGGTTACCATCAGCATCCAAGAACGATGGATTGGCACTGTAATTAAACTCGTCAGCATTAGCACGACAGAAGTAAAGTGTGGAATTAATATTAGTTCGATTTTGGAATGTAGCTGCTGTTAGTGTTCCTGACTGGAATCGCGTAGAAGCCATGTGATCTACAATATCATCAATTGAAGCGCTGGTCACGAAGTCAGGAATAAATTGAGCTCGGCGGTTGCCTCCAACTCCTGGTGTTCCTACAACGCCACCGATGTACATCTTACCTGTCCCGTATCCCGGGATAGTTGCTGAATTCATGGCATCGATCACACCTGAAACATGCTGAGTACCTGACATTACTTTTCTCATGTCAAGGACCGCGATGCCTCTATCGTAGAATAATACTCCTACTTTTTCTGCTGTGTTTGAAGAGTTGACAAGGTTACCAACTGTTCCTCCGGCCTCTGTGGTCTGGAAATCATCACCTGAGTTGGCATCTGTGAAAATCTTGCTTCCCGATATGGAAGTCAGGAACAAATTCATTCCGTTATTATCGAAGAGGCTTCCCTCGGAAAATCCAACATCTCCTGGAGCTCTTGAGGCAGACGTGTACATCTTAAGAGCAAAAGTCTCTTTCTTGATTCCGTCGCGATGGAACAGCCTCTTAAAGGGTATGAAAAGAGCTTCATCAATGCGCTGCTTATTACCTGCACAGCCTAGATCTTCAGTTCCGGAGTATCCTGTAATGTTGTATGCCTTTGTAGAGTCTGCAGCATCTGCCACGGACTTTTCAGAGAAGGGAGCATAAAATGCCTTATCAGCGTCGCCTAAGAGAACTTTAGCGAACTGCTTGTAGATGTCGACCTTTTCTCTCATCATCATCGACGTGGATGGGAATAGAAGCTTTCCTGTGCTTGACTCCTGACCTGTCTGAATTCTTGTCACAGAAGACCCGGAGTAGAAAAGCCCCATCGTCATATCCAAGACAGGGTTCGATGTCTGCAGGGTAAAATCCTGGTCATACACAGTCTGAAAAAGAGAAGAAGTGACGCCGGGGCCAACGCCTCCCGTCACGAAGACCTGGTATTTTCTTCGGGTAGAAGATCCAGAAATGTCCTCTTGGATAACATCAACTAACTGTGTTAAAAAAGATCGTGCTGTTTGAATATCGCTTTCGCTAAATGCTTTCATCTATACCTCACTCAAACCTGAGTATCATTATGTCGTCTTGTTAAGATTTACTGTTAGGTCTTTAGTTAGACCGGATTGTCTACCTTGAATCCGGACGTGCGTAGTAATCTGTGTCTTGTTAGCAGAATTGCCAAAGATCGTAAAGTCTTGCGTGGTGAGTACCTTTGGCGTGAAGGGCACTGTAAACAAACTTTGTGTTGCTGTCTGGCCTCCGTCATTGACCACGACATTGTAGTAAGAAACATTATCCACAGTTTGATAGGGTGTGCCGGTCGTACTGAGGAACCTGTTGTCTAAGGAAACAATCAAGACTGTGTCTTGAATTTCTGCAGGTATCTGGCCATCGGATCCAACACCTTGCTCTGTCACTGTGATCGTTTGCTGATTTTGACCTTGATTTCCGGTGACATTATTAAACGTAAGAATGTCAGAACTAAGAGTAAATGTCATAAGTGCGAACAAGTCTTGATTAGAAACAGTAATAAGCCTGTTTCTTAGCTCCAAATTTCCGTTTGTCAAAGCCTCTAACACAGGTGTATTTTTCTCAACCTTTTCTCTACCTACTGCTCTACCGAAGCGCTTAATAACGCCGTAATCAACTTCGTCATCTCCGAGAGAAAATGCAACAACTCGGAAAGATCCGTCATTTGCGGCAAGTCGCTTACGACCTTCATTAGTCAAGACTGCGTCAAGAATAATATTATTAGTATCTTGCTGTAAAAATCCCATCTACTAACCCCTTTGATTAAATAGTCATTCCGAGCGATTGTCAGATATAACTATATCAATTATTTCACTTTGCTGTAAATCAACGTTTAAAACCTGTAGCTTAAATCGCGTATCACCTCGCCGGGAGGATCCTTCGTTTTCCTTGTTAAACAGTGGGAGACTTTGATCAGGAGACCCGTCCTGGCCCTGTTTATACAGATCTAAATATTCCGGATCGAAATAAATTTTAAGCCTTCGATGATTTGAATCCTTTATAGTTGGTGAAAACTTTCTGCTAATTATGTTAAAATTAGGGTACTGCGCGCTGGCTCCTCTAGTTGAAACAAGCTCAGAATCTATCTTATTTGTAAACTGATTGTACGTCGCTTTGATCTGCTCGCTGTAGGCGGAAATTAAGCCGTGAGCATCGACGGATCTTACTGTATAGATGCAGGGTTTTCGATCATCAAAGGAAGTGTCGATGAAGTGGTACATTGGCCTTTTGACAAACTGTTTCAGTTCACTAGAAACGTCTTCGACTGACTTGTACTTTACTTCTGAGTTGTCAAAATCATATTCAATCAATAGTTCAAAAGGTTCATCGATATTTTTTCTTTTAAGAACCTGGAATCTCTTTACATCTCTTTGTGGGTTTAAAGGATGCTCCCATGTTATAAGAGGTGATCGAACAGACTGGTGCCACATTATCTTTAAGTTTTCTGGAGGCTTTGGCGGGATCTTCTCGGCACACTCCACGAAGATAGCAGGAGACCTGACGGAACTCACCAAGAATCGATAAGTCTTAACCTTAAACGGCCTTTGAGGATTTTGAGGATTTTCTTGGCGCACAGCAAGGTTTATTTCGCCTACATAAAGGGCTGAGACTGCATAGCTGTATGTTCTTCCATAAGCAACTTCGTAGTCTATAAAGTTTTTTCTGCCAGGAGTATCAATAACATTCTGAAGCTGTGTCTCTGCGCCTGAATTGAAATTGAGTGTTCTTCTTCTAATCGTTCCATCTGTGCTGATCTCGTTCTTTTCGATTAGATAGCCTGCATGAGTAAACGCCACGCAATTAAGTGTCTTTTCATGGCGCGCCTCTACCGGGTTACGACCTGACAGGGGGTTTCGAGTACCTAGTACAATATCTTCCCTAAGGTTGGCAACATCAACAATTACATCCGAGAGAACTCTAAGATTTAGATCAAACACATTTTCAGGATCACCTGCACGATAGGCAGATATCGCCTGTTCTTGTTTAGCTAGTGCAGCGGGAGCAACAGACGTGAGCTCCTCCGTATAAGTTCCCAGAGAATCATTTATTCCAGTCCTTAAGATCGAAGAAACAAATTTGTTATTAAAGCGTGCCTTAAAGTTTACCTTTTTAATATCCTCAAAGACATCCCTGGTAAGAACTTCTTGAGACTCCTCGTCAACATAATACTCGTTTTCTTGCTCGATCTGGTTTAGCATGTTTGCAAGCTCGTCGTTTTGAACAGGGACACCCCTGTCTTGGCGGGCGAATCGAGTTAAGTCTGCTTGGCTTTGAAATTGCCTCTGGAGAAAGTTCTTTTTAATATCATCAATATTGTCATTTACTCTTTTGTTTTGCGTTATTATTCTCTTTCGAACAGTGGTCGCGGCAAGATTAAAGAGTTTGTCATTTGCATTGAGCTCCTGAAAATTCAAGGCTGAGAAGTTTACCTTATCTGGCGCGGTAAGCTCATCCATGATCAGAGTTTGCACAGACTCCGCTTCTTCTCTGTTTAGAATATTCCCCAGCGGGATCGGCTGAAGAGTACGTAAAACATTGCCCTTAGGGTCAGTATCTTCAGTAACACTGGAAAATGGAGCCACGCGCGATGAATAAGGAATCTCAACTCTTATATAGCGCGGTTTTTTGTCAGGTGATGGGTCCACAATCGCCTGAGCTGCTAACCCCTGGTCATCCACAGATTCATCAGGCACAAAAAAATTGTATCTAAATTTCGCTCTAGGGCGGTCGGGCCCTGGGAGAGAGAAAAGCGTTACTGCATCACTTCCTTTTATTGTCATTTTCTTCTCTTAGGCTTGCTCATCTTCTTGCGCTCCGTGAGGAACAATTAAAACTTGATATTGGTATGCTTGAGGCAGACCATCAGATCTTGAAATGTGTTTGTATCTAACGTTTTCGTCATTACCCTGGAGGAATTCTCCCGGAGGAAGATGAGAAATATTTGATCCTCCAACTACAGGCCTCATGTGACTAGGGGTAGAAATATCAAAGTCATCAGGATCTACGGGGATGCAAAAAACTCTCTCAAAAACCTTAGGGGCTGTAGCTCTAGCTCGGGTGGAACTAGGAGAAGATATCGGGTTGTTGTATGAAAACATTCGAGAAAAGTTTACGACGTCCTCAGACGTTAAAAATGCATCATCATTTGTCACACCATCTACTTTGGCAATTACTTGTTGAATTACAGGCTCTGAGCGCTCGCCTCTTAAAAGCCTGTTCACCACTTCTCTGTTCGATCTATTGCCAACTAGAAGATTATCAAAAGAAACAGATCTGCCGAGAGTTCTTGATATTTGTGCGTTCACTATATTTGTAAACTGCTGTATTTCGTCTGATGTTGGGCTTTGCAAGTCGATCTGCGGGTTTATGAAAAATGAATTTTCATCTATCGAAACACCGTAGGCAAGTCTTGTGTAACTCTTCATCAGGTGGTCAATCACAGTATTTTTAAAAATCTGCTCTTGAACTTCATCTCCCGCAATATCAGAGAATTTGAATCGCGTGAAAGATGAACCAAGCCCGTTTATCTTTTTTAATTGTGCATACTTTTCGGATATTTCCCCAGGGGGAACGAGAGTTCTTTCTTCAATACCTTTAAAGAAGTTAGGGCTTTCTGAAAAGGGATCAATATCTTGTTCTGTTCGAGTTTCTGGGTTTGCAGAAACAGAATTATTAAATCGCCCGAAGAATGTCGACAAATCGAAGACGAATCTCTTTTGGCCTACTATAAGCCTTCTACCAAACTGGAGGTCTATCTTTCTAACAATCAGGTCTACTCTTCTCTCGTTTGAAAAAGCTTGGGGATTATCGTAGGGATCGATATTTAAAACTTTTTGAGTAAATCCTACAGGTACGCCGACATACAGCATAACGATGTTGTCCCCTTTGCCCTGCTTTAAATTACCACCCTTTAAGAAAGCATAGAAGTTGTTTTCATCGTAGTCCCGAACAAAGAAGTTGTCAAAATATCTTTCTTCAGGGTCAGCTGAAGAGAGATCATCAATTGTCTTCTTTGCTAAAATAACCTGGGCGGGGTCTATCATATCTCTAAGGTTTGGCAATACTCTTAAGAAATTTTCATCTTGACGTTTCTGTCCTGATGTTTGCACAAACCCTTCTCTAAGGCTAATAGCTGCGCTTTCCAGTTCTTCTGCAGTCGCTCTACAGAAGTCTACAAAGTCAGTTCCCATCCTGTAGTTATAGTCCACTACTGAATTGAATTCTTGTAGAAATCTTTTTAGGTCGCTAAATTCTCCCGGAATGGCATCAATGCTGTTATTTGCTTCAAGATAGCTCTTAACGTCGCTGTGAAAGGATGCCACGGGATCGAAGTCAACCAGCATCGCGAGTGGAGATCCGTCGCCACGTCGCTCAGGAGTACCGTAGGTTTCGCTATAGTAAGCGGCGAAAGGCTTGAAGCGTGCCTTGAAAAAACGAGACGATATCTTTGATATTAACCCAAGCATCGATGCAACTATTCCAGAAACTAAATTTCCTGAACTACACATTGCGTAAAGATTGCCATTGGTCTGGAGTACTGGGCCCCTTTCCAGAGCAGCCCTAAAAAGATTCTGTAAGATTGCATCTGCAGCAGACGCAAAATTAGCTGAGTCGCGATTGTTTAAAATTAAGTTTCCAAGATCTTTTATAGAGGCGGCTGTGGTGGTCATAAAAGGGGTAGAGGACTGGGGCCGCCTAGGAACTTCCATGTGAGTATTGGCGAGGCCTGCTCGTACAGCCTCACCCCCTGCAGGTCCGTCGGTCGGCCACATAATAGTTCCAAGAGATCTTTCTCCTCGCAAGTCACCGGCACCGTATTTGCTACGGAGTTGCCTTCCGAGTTTGAAAATATTTGTCGCGACCGTCGTGTCGGGCGCGCCTTCGAGTTGTCCAAAAAAACTGTGACCTGCTGGGGCACCTGGATTATTTCTTGCTGGAACTGCAATATTTTCTACTGGGGCAACTGGCGCGAATGTCCCGTTGATTGTAGACCCATAAGGCGCTGCGGGCGCTTGAACTAGATTGGCGACCATAGCTGTAGTACTGTCGATAGCTAGGCTATCAAAATCTGCGGTCGAGGGTGGAATGAAGTCATTGGTCCCTTGTTCCCGGACTTGAGCGGCAACAAAGTCAACAAATCGAGGATCTCCTGGAAGCGAGGTCGAGCTCCTTGAAACTCCGATCGTAAAAATTGTTAGCAAGTCTAACATAGGCACAAAGTACAGCTTGTTTATTTGCGTTTCGTCGCTACGGTCTCCGGATCGAGTATCTAGCCATCTGGTAAGATCAAATTCGCCGTCTGTCTGACGTTCGTGAACAGCTTCGTTTAAAAGGCATCCCTGCAGCCAAGGAAGCTTTTTGAGGCCTCCTTCCCTCACGACCTCGAAGTCATCTAAGAGCTTATCCAGAAATTGGAGTATTTGATTTATGACAGTACTAGGGTGAAGATCAGGATTATTTAAAGCCAGCATGTATTCTACAGAATCAGCTAAGCCCCTTAAGACCTTAGGGACTTCCTGTGAAAACTCTTGAATATTTGAAGAATCTACATCTTCATCTTGTATGGTGGCGATCATAGGCGCAATATAGGCTTCATACAGACTGTCGAAATCCCCTTCGACTGATTCTAGCTCCTCGGGATTGTATGCTGAGCTGACTGCATCAAAGGTGGGCACAAACTGGCCATCAACTCTTCGAATTAAGGCATCAAAAAAGTTTGCCGTGTTATCTGTCTGAGCCAGAGAAACCACGTTATCGGTGTTGAGAAATCCGTTGATCCCGAAAAGATTCCTGTAGACAAAATTACGCGTGTTCTCGCCGCTTACACTAAATATTTCCAAGAACCGAGTCATGAAATCGTCGTTAGTTAGAGCGCTTGACATGGCGAAATCTCGGCATAGAGCAGTCACAGCAAGAGCAGTATCTACTCCGTGATCTGCCTGAGTATCTTCAAAGTTGTAGAAAAAGCAAGCGTTTGGTCGGGCGCTAGAGTTTTGATTACTATAGAAGCCGTGCTCAGAGTGTACATTTAATCTACCGGGAGTGTAACTACTGTCAATAGGGACTGGCGAGCTTTGATAAAGGGCTGTGCCATCACTGTTTATTGTCTTAAAAGAGAAAGACTCCTGCGGGAAACCATTACCTGCGGTTCTCACCTCTTCTAGTCGTGATCGAGGCGGCATTGGCCCCGTGATCAAGGCAGCAAGATCAAGAGACATGTACGACAAGAGCTTTGTATTAGAGAACTTATCCACTTCTCCCTGAGAAAAAGCATGGTTATTCTCGAGTATGCTTCTGAAAGAAATGTCTGCATCGAGAGGTGTAGGCACTGTAAAGTCACTGAGTCTTTTGTTCCGAATTCTACGAAGAGCTTGGGTGAGGCCTCTTGAATTTTCTTTCAAATTTAGCGTCTGGCTAAAATTAAACGCATTAGAAAGTATGTCATTTACAGTATCGACATCTTGTCCTGCCAAGCTGATCTCTGCTTCAAGCGATTCTATGAGTCCCAATGTTAGCTTTCCTACTTCGCTATCAGGATCCTCGGTCAACTCTGAGAAAAGATTGCGCAAGTCACTGATCCTTATTCGGCGAGCACTAATCTGCGTGTTGATAAACTTGCCGGCGTTGGTTAATTTCGATCCGATTGTCCAAACGGGCTTAAAATCTAAAGATGCAATTATTTCAGGTTTTTGAACAGAGACACTTCTCAAGTGAGGCGCGAAATTTCCGGAGTCGTAGGTGTTTAATGATTGGCCGGCCTGCGTTCTAAAACGAGCATCATCGCTTCTATTTTCTGCAGCAATACGGCCGTCTTCTGTGCCGGTAAAAAACCTGCCGTCGACATTTTCATTCTTGGCTGGGGGTGGTTTTCCTACGCCGCCGCCGCCTTGTGCTGGTGCTTTACCCATTATTTTTCATCCTAGTCTCTCACTCTTATTGAACTATTTCACTGTACTGTATCGATTCCTGATTCGACCTGACCACAGTCAGACTTGCAGGTGTTGCTTCCTGGGGTGTTCCGTCTTTACCTGATAAGAGTACCGGAATCACGGTGACATTTCTCACTACAGAAGCTCTTCCGTCCTTCACAGCTCTTTGAAGATCGGACATGGGTGGCTGACTAAACCTTCCGAATTCAAGTGGGTCTACTTGACGAAGATCGGGGGTGGAAAACTCAGCTTCAAAATTGACAACATCTTGTCCGCCGGGAATAATGGCGGCATCATAAAGACGAACAAACTCTGTATTTCCACGGGACCAGTCTAGTGCCTGGTTCAACCGATAAATATCTCTCACTTGCACTCGATAGTGGCTCACAGTTGATCTTGGCTGGCTTGTTCTAAAAGTCAAGTTGCTTGTCCCGGGGCGAGTATATCTCTGCTTTGGAGCAAGCTGTAGTGTCTGCGAGCTTCCGGGAATCGTAACGGACCCCCTGAGCGGAACTCGTACACGTAAGCTTGTAGAGCCTAGCTCAAGCTCAGACTGTGCTGTGAATCGATTTAAAAGCCGAGCAGGTCCGTTGTCCAAAAATTTTTGATCAGTAATAAAATCGCTTTGAGCGGGTGTAGGAGGCAAGACTCCTCGACGTAGCAGGAGAGGGCTTCTCATTTTGCAGGCTTGGAACACATAGGGCATGCCGGACTCGGGCCTTACAGATGTCCTCTTGGTTGTCATATCTAAAGGTGCTCTTATATTTAGAGCAACTTCATAACGATAATTTTGGCCCTGCGTTATAGTTCTATCTGTAAACCTCTTTCTAACCACAGTATTAGAAACATTTTGATTTTCTCCAGCATTCATCTCGTTATCACTTACTTCAAATGATATCAGATCTTGATTTGTTAGGCCCTCTTCGGAAAATACTTTTTCTTCTCCAGTCGTAGTGTTCTTTCGAATGACGACAAGGCTTGCTATTGACGCGAGGCTTTCTCTGTTCTCTTGAACATCACCGATGAACACGTCTGCTTGTTGACGATCACCCACGAGAAGTGTAATAAGATCTATCAGGTTCTGATTGAATGTGATCTGCGTGTTTATCTTTACGCTTTCTGCTTCTATTTCTTCAAATTCAGCTGAAAGATCGGCG
>MDTE01197900.1_pt1 | contig 12499 bp, 13 predicted proteins | sample 811231 | NCBI WGS metagenome assembly MDTE01 (sample SAMN05326651, study PRJNA326480) | marine metagenome | isolation source: seawater | place: Indian Ocean: Red Sea | collected 2010
ATTAGATTGTTTTTCAGTTTCATAATATTTTGAGTCAATTTCAATTAAATCATTTTTTTCTTCTTTAAGTCTTTTTTCATTTGAATTAGCATCAATGATTATTCCTTTTTCTCTTGAAATATCTTCATCAAGAGTCTGTATAGATTTTTTGATATTTTCGATCTCATCTTGAATTCTCATATTTTCCTCATCTAAACTTTGAAGTTCTAAATTTAGTCTTTGAATCTTTGATAAATTTTCAATATTTTTTTCTCTTAATGGAGAAACTTTCTCAGTCTCTATTTTAATCTGGTTTTCGAATTCTGAAATTTTTTCGTTAAAACCGCTTACCTCTCCCTCAGCTTCACTATTTATTTCATTTTCAATTTTTATTTCTTTATCAATTTCTAATAATTTTAAATAATATAGACCTGCTTCAATTTTTTTTATTTCATCAGAAATTTTTTTATACTTGGTTGCTTCCTCAGCTTGTTTTTGAAGATTTGCCAGTTGTCTTTCTTGTTGTTTTCTTAATTCATCTGCTCTTTTCAAGTTATTTTCAGCAGCTCCTAGTCTTAATTCAGCCTCATGCCTTCTAACATGAAGGCCTGAAATTCCAGCTGCCTCCTCTAATATTGATCTTCTATCGGTCGGTTTTGCCGTAACTAAAGCCCCTATTCTACCCTGACTTATCATAGATGGAGAATGTGCACCAGTGGATAGATCTGCAAAAAACATTTGAGCATCTCTTGCTCTAACTTCTTTGTCATTAATATAGAACTTAGAACCTTTATCTTTTTCTATTTTTCTTCTGATATTAATTTCACTCAATTCTCTAAATTGAATTGGTCCTTCATTGTTTTCATTGTGAACTGTTATTGAAACTTCTGCTATATTCTTCGATGTTTTATTAGACGTTCCTGAAAATATTACATCCTCCATTCCAGATCCTCTCATGCTCTTTGCCGATGTTTCTCCCATAACCCATTTTAAAGACTCAACTATATTTGATTTTCCACAACCGTTAGGCCCAACTATTCCTGTTAGCCCTTTCTCAATTAAGAAATTTGTTTTATCTGCAAAAGACTTAAATCCATTTAATTGGATTTTTTTAAACTCCATGAATTAACTTATATCATTTTTTCTAGGGTTTTTTTTAAATTTTTATAATTTAAGGATTTATTAAACTTTTCATTATTAATTATTATCGTAGGAGTAGCATTGATCTGAAAGTTTTTTGACCCCTCGATTCGATCATTTAAAACAAAATCTTCTATTTTTTTATTATTTATACATTCTTCAAAGTTCAACTTATATCCCTCGTTTTCTAGAAATTTTTTTAGATTGTAATTAACCTCCTCTACAGTGCCTCCCCTTATCCAAATTTGCTGATTTGAATATAAACTCTCAAGGATTTCCAAACTTTGATCTATTTTACATTGTGCAATTTTTGAAGCATTAAATGCTGCTACATCTAGTGGAAAATGTCTAAACTCTATCTTAGCCAGTCCAGTATCAATATATTCTTTCTTTAATTTTGGATAAATATTTCTGTGAAAATCTGCACAATGACTGCAAGTAAGAGATTCGTATGCAATTATTGTTATTTTTGCATTTGGATTTCCTGAAATTATTCTTTTTATTTCAGCATTTACAAATGTAATTGTCATGAAGTATAGAATAATAATTAAGATTAATCTTTTCATTTTACTTTAAAAACTTTTGTTAATTCGAGTAATGATTTTCTAATTTTTTCATTTTTAACATTCTCAATCTTTTTTTTGTATCTGCTAATTGTCACATTATTATTTAGTTGAAGGACTTCTTTTGAGTCAGAATTATTTTCATAATCAAAACTTATAAACTTAATTTTTTCAAGGACTGCATATCCAAAAAAACTATTCATTTTGTCAATTATTTCTTTTTTTGAATATTCCAGGTCAACTTCGTGTCCTCTCTTAACCATTATTTGCAAGGTACTTACTCCAAATTTATTTGAGTTTTTAAATGATTTTGGGTAACAGAACTTAAATAATTTTTCTCCAACAATATATTTCCAATTATTTAGCGTTTCAGAATAAATATAACCTTTTTTATCAATTACTTTTTTTATATTTTTTGGCAAAGTGTCTTTAAATGATCTTAAACCTTGAATGCTAACTGATCTCTGCTTAGTATATTTTTTAAATTGCATATGAAAGAACAAATAATAACAAAAAAAATTCTTAATTGGTATGATTTAAATAAAAGATTACTGCCTTGGAGAAAAAAAGTATCATTTCAAAAAAAACAGTATTACACGTTAGTAAGTGAATTTATGCTACAGCAAACGCAGGTTGTAACAGTTATACCTTACTTTAATAAATTTATTAAAAACATTCCCAATCTCAAGTCACTTGCAAATACTCACGATAAGAAATTATCAAAACTTTGGGAGGGCCTTGGGTATTATTCTAGAGCAAAAAATTTAAAAAAAAGTGCCAAAATTATCTTAAAAAGTTTTAACGGAAAAATACCAAGTAATTTTGACGATTTGGTATCACTTCCTGGTATAGGAAATTATACAGCGAATGCTATTTTAGCCATTGCATTTAATAAACCCTTTATACCATTAGATGGCAACATTGAAAGAATTCTTAAGAGATATCTTTACTTAAAAAAAAATAATGAAATTAAGAAGGATTATTTAATCAAAAGAAAATATATTTTTGGTATTTCATCTAGATCTAGTGATTATGCACAAGCACTTATGGAGCTGGGAGCTTTAATATGCAAACCAAAAAATCCTTTATGCAATGAGTGTCCAGTCTCATTTAACTGCAAATCTTATGAAAAAAAAGATTTTAATTTAACAAAATTTTCCAAAAAAAATAAAGAGAAATATTTTATTTTACAGGTATACAAAAAGGATCAAAAATATTTATTAATAAAAAATACTAAGTTTAGTTTTTTAAAAAATTTAACTATTTTTCCTATGGAAGAATTATCTAAACCAAAAAGTTTTAATAAAAACTTAAATTTTAAAATGTCAAATATGAATATGAATATAAAAATTATATATTTAAAAAATAACCAAAGGTTTAAAAAACCATATTGGATTGATAAAACAAGATTAAATAGTTACATGTTACCTTCTTTTACAAAAAAAATTGTTAAATATTTAGAGAGAAACTAATGAAAAGAGTTGCAATTATTGGAGCTGGACTTTCAGGATTATATATTGCTAATTTATTTAAAAGAAATTCAAATTATCAAACCACAATTTTTGAAAAAAGTACTTTGACTAATTTGGAGGAAGGTTATGGGATTCAATTATCAATAAATAGTGTAAAGCTTTTAAATAAGATTGAATTCAAAAAATTTGATAATGAGAAGAAGTTTAATCCAGAAAAAATAGATTTTTACTCAACTAAGAGCTCAGTTAAGATATGTGATTTAAATATCTCTGATTTTAATTTAGTGGATTGTAAATACACTACTATGAAAAGGTCAGATTTAATCAAATTTTTAAAAAAAGATTTAGGTGATATAATTAAAACTAATCATAGCATTTCAAATATAGATAAAAAAAATCAAGTGATCAAACTTTCATTTAAAAACAATAAAACTTTTGAATGTGATTATCTAATTATTTCTGATGGAGTTTTTTCAAAATGTAAAAATTTGATTTCAAAATATCAAATTCAGCCAAAATACAATAACACATTAGCTCTTAGAGGAACTTTTACTAATTCTTCTAATTTTATTGATAACAAAAATATTTCATTATTTTTAGGTTCTGATTTCCATTATGTAATTTATCCTGTAGCTCAAAATAGAGATTTAAATTTTATAGCGATAATGAAGTATAATCTTACAATTGAAGAACTCAAAAACTATTCATTATTTAATGATGATAATTTTATCAAAAAAATTTTAAAAGAAATTCCTTCAGAAAGTAAACAATATTTTGATGAAATTAAGGAACTTAAAATATTTCCTGTATTTGTGAGCGATAATTTTTTTAATACAAAAAATAAGAATATACATTTAATAGGTGATGCTTTTTTTGCTTTTCCTCCGTCGTTTGCTCAAGGTGCATCCCAATCATTAGAAAGTGCTTACGAATTATTTAATAGTATTGAAAGTAATACTGAGATAAGTTTTTTTAAAAACAGAGTTAACAGAACAAAAATGGTAAATTACAGATCAAAATTAAATCAATTTGTTTTTCATTTATCTAATCCTTTCACTAAATTTTTCAGGAACATAATTATGAAAAGACTAGTTAAAAATAAAAAGTTTCTAGATAGTTATCTTGGCAAAATTTATAGATAGACTTTATTAACTAGGAATTTCCGTCTTAGATTATCTATTGGCACAAAAGATCCCTCTAATTTATAATACCAATATGTCCACCCGTTACAGCTTTCAGCACCTAAAATTGTTGCAGCCACTTTATGAATTGAGCCTTCAGTTTGATGGTGTTTTATACTCCCATCAGCCATGATTTTTGCAGAAATTTTCCTTTTATTATCATAAATGGTAGTGCCTGGTTTAATAATTCCTAATTCAACTAATGAGCCGAAAGGTATTCTAGGTTTAGATCTGTTGTTTTGAAGAGTATCTAGATAATTATCCTCAATGGGTTTTGTTTTTTTTAACCTTTGTTGAGCAGCTTTAAAATATATTTTTTCTTTTTCAATACCGTAATAATTTCTACCCAATTTTTTAGCAACTGTAGCTGTTGTACCCGATCCTAAAAAAGGATCTAAAATTAAATCATTTTTATTTGAGGTTGCTAACAAAATTCTATGAAGAAGAGCCTCAGGTTTCTGTGTGGAATGCACTTTTTTGCCTTTCTTCTTTAATCTTTCTGATCCATTACAAATCGGTAATTCCCAATCAGACCTCATTTGAAGATCATCATTCAAACATTTTAAAGATTGATAGTTAAAGGTGTATTTTGATTTTTCTGATTTTGATGCCCAAATCAAAGTTTCATGTGCATTAGTAAATCGTGTTCCTTTAAAATTTGGCATAGGATTTTTTTTATTCCAAATTACATCGTTTAAAATCCAAAAACCTAAATTTTGAATAGCAGTGCCAACTCTGAAAATATTATGATAACTCCCAATTACCCAGATTGCCCCATCCTTTTTTAAAACTCTTTTACACTCAAATAACCATTCAAAAGTAAATTCATCATATTTTTTAAAATTTTTAAATTGGTCCCATTTATCAGTTACTGCATTAACTTTAGATCTATCTGGTCTAATTAGTTTGTTTTTTAATTGAAGGTTGTAGGGTGGATCAGCAAAAATTAAATCAAAACTTTCATCAGGAATTTTTTTAAGTTCTTTTAAACTATCTCCATTAATCAATTTATTTTTTAGGTCTAAGTTCATTTTTTAAAATTAAATTAGACTCTAAATAGATTCTTAGGTCAACCTATGATTGAATTATAAAGAATTTATTTGTGTGTGTTATTTTTATAGCAACAAGATATTGTGTTTCTACGTGAAACTTATTTAATATTTTTTATTGGCGAGAAAGATTTTCTGTGGTGTACAGTTGTTCCAAAATATTTAATTGCTTCTAGGTGTTGTTTAGTGCCGTAACCAAAATTTTGATGCCAAAAATAACCAATATTTTTTTTGGCTAATGAAATTATAAATCTATCTCTTGAGACTTTTGCAACAATTGATGCTGCAGAAATTTCTGGTATTTTTTTATCTCCTTTTATGATTGCTTTCATTTTAGATTTTTTAAGGTCGGGAAGTTTGTTACCGTCAATTAAAATATGAGTAGGTTTTTTTCTCAATTTTTTAATTGCTCTTTTCATAGCAAGCAAACTAGCTTGAAGAATATTAATTTTATCAATTTCTTTATTGGATGCTTTACCAACAGCCCAAATAGAGTTTTTTTTAATATAATTACTTAAAATTATTCTTTTGTTTTTGCTTAAACTTTTGGAGTCCTTTATTAGTTTAATGTTTATTGATTTATTCAAAATCACTGCTGCAGCGTAAACTGGCCCAATCAAACTTCCTCTTCCGACCTCATCTACACCTGCAATTATTTTCATTTAATCTTCAAATTTAAATTTTTTATCATTCTTCTTATTTCTTTTAGATCTTTCCAAGAATATTTCTTATTTTCTGGAAATCTAATTAGATATGAAGGATTATAAGTTGCCATCAATGGGTAAATTTTATTTTTCAAAATGATCTCCTTCCATTTTCCTCGCTCAATAGAAATTCTCAAGTTAGATTTAATTAAAGCCTCCATTGCCGTAGAACCAAATAATATAATAAGTTTTGGATCAATTATTGATATATGTTTCTTTAAAAAAACAGAATATCTTTTAATCTCAGATGATGTTGGTTTTCTATCTTCAGGAGGTCTAAAATTAACTGCGTAGGTTGAATAAATATCTTCTTTTTTTAAATTTATTGACAATAGCATTTTTTCTAAAAGAACTCCGACATCTCCTTGAAAAGTTTTTTTATTTTTTTCGTCTTCCAAACTGGGCGCTTCGCCTACAATCATAATTGAACTATTAATATTGCCATCCCCGATGATAATTTCTCTCGAATTTTTTTTTATATTACAATTTTGAATTGAATTAATTCTTTTTTTTAATTCGTTGATTTGCTCATTTTTACTTAGGTTGTCTTTATTTTTGTTTAATACAAATCTATTAATTTGTTTTTTGCTAAATGTAAAATCTGCCTCTATTGAATTTATTAATTCTTCTTTATATGACATAGTAAAATAAATAATTTTAAGTTCATAATATTATGTTTAATAAAAAAATTAAGTTAATTTTTGTATTTTTATTGATTTATCCAAATTTTATTTTTGCTAAAAGTAAGGATTTTAATTCAGAAGATTTATCAAGGTATTTTTCAGGCATAGTTGCATTTGATAATAAAGATAATTCAGATGCTTTAAATTTTTTTAATTCATCAAAAATTCTTACCAATAGGCATGATGCTTATTTAGAAAAGTTGGTAAAAGCACTTGTTTTAGAGAACAAAGTAGCTCAAGCAATAAATATTTTAAAATTAAATAAGGGTAAAAAAAATTCAGATTTTTTTGAAGCGTATATATTATTAGCATTAGATGGGTTAAAAAAAAATGAATTTAAAATAACAAGTAAAATTTTATCTGAAGTTCCTGAATATCTTCAATCAGATAGATTTAACTATATTATTTTAGAAACTTTTAAACAGTACACTTATTTATTTAAAGAAAAAAAATTTTTAAATAATAATCAAAATTTTGGTAATTTTTCTTCAATTAATCATACTTTTCAAAATTGTTATTTGGGAGACAAAAAAACAAGCTCTCTTTTTTCAAAATTGATAAATAGCAAAGAAGGTGATTATTCAAGGTACGTATATTTTTACTTAACATACTTAATAAACAATAATGAATTTGATAAAGCTAAGAACCTTGTTAGCGATATTGATTATATAAATTCGACTTTATTAATATCTCAAGGAAAAAGTTGGTTTGAAAATAAAGAATTTAAAAAATTTAACAAAATCTTTTCGTGTAAAAATCATAATGATGTAGTTGGTGAATTTTTATTTTTGGTCTCTAATTTATATTCATCACAAGATGAATTTCAAAAATCAAATTTCTATTTAAGTTTATCAAATTATTCAAATCCTAGATTTATATTTAACTTATCATTAGTTGCTGAAAATTTTTTTTTAAATAAAGATTATAAAAAAGCTGAAGTAATTTTAAAAAAATTTAATAAAAAACAAGATTTTTATTATTGGTATAGAATAAGAAAAGAAGCTCAAATAATTTCTAAAAAAAAAAAACCAAAAGGAGGGATTAAAATATATTACTTCGAAATTTGATAAAATAAGTAATCCAAATTCCAGGATGATATTTGATATTGCTAATTTTTATAAAAATTCTAAAAATTACTTTCAAGCAATAAGATATTATTCTTTAATTATAGACTCATTGGATGAAAATTCAGAATTGAAATCTGATTTATTATATAGAAGAGGTGGAAGTTACGAAAGAATCAAGGATTATAAGAATGCAGATAAGGATTTATTAAATTCTTTAAGAATTAAACCTAATGACGCTTACGTTTTAAATTATCTTGCATATTCTTGGCTCGAAAGAAATTATAAAATAGACGAAGCTATTCAAATGCTGGAACAAGCTTATGAATTAAAAAGTGATGACCCTTATATTATAGATTCAATTGGGTGGGGTTATTATTTAATTGATGATTTTGTTAAAGCTGAAAAATTTTTAAAAAGGGCAGTTGAGATGATGCCTGGCGATCCAATTGTTAATGATCATTATGGAGATATCTTATGGAAATTAGATAGAAAAATTCAAGCAAGATATTTTTGGTCAATGGTTTTGAAAATGAGTGATACAGAGAAAGAAATGATTGACAAAATTAATATTAAATTAATCAAGGGACTTGAAAAATCTTGATTAGTTTCACAAAAATAAAATCATTTCCTAAAATCAATTTAGCATTAGGAGTAACAGGAAAATCTTCAAGTTTGCATCAAATAGAGAGCATAGTTTCATTTTTAAATTTTTATGACGAAATTTGGATAAAGAAAATTAATCATAAAAAACATAAAATAAAATTTTCTGGAAAATTTTCAAAACATGTTGGAAAAAAAAATACTTTATCGAAATTATTAAAAATTCTAGATAAAAAAAAAATTATCAAAAGTGATAAATATGAAATTAGAGTAATCAAAAATATCCCCACGCAGTCAGGACTTGGGGGTGGATCAATGAATGCTGCTAGTGTTTTTAATTTTATAAATAAGAAGCAAAAAAAAAAAATAGATAAAAAAAAAATTTTGGAAATATCAAAACTAGTAGGATCTGACGTTCTTTTGGGAATGTACAATAAAGATCTAATTATAAAATCGAATGGCAATATAAAAATTTTTCCAAATTTAAAACATAAAAATGTCTTGGTTATTAAGCCAAATTTTGGTTGTTCAACTAAAAAAATTTATTCAAAAATTAAAAAATTTAATAAACAAAAATTAACTTTGCTTAATAAAAAATTATTTTCATACCCTTTTTTAATTAAAATCAATAATGATTTAGAGCCTGTTGCATTGAGAACTTATCCGAGATTAAAAAAATTAAAAAAATTTTTAGAAAAATTACCGCATGTAAAGTTAGTCAGAATGACCGGATCAGGTTCAGCTATGATTGCCTATTTTTCCTCACTTAAACTATGTAAAGAAGCTGAAAAGAAAGTAAAAAAACATTTTAGAAATTACTGGTGTAAAATAGCAAAAACTATATAAGTTTATTTTTTTGTGTTATATGAATTAAATATTGGGGCGTAGCCAAGCGGTAAGGCACGGGTTTTTGGTACCTGCATCCTAGGTTCGAATCCTAGCGCCCCAGCCATTTATGAAGAATTTTTTAAATAAATTATTTTTGCATTCCACAAACCACGACCACATTTCTTTTGCTATTAAGGAATTAATTTTAAAAACTCAAGTTAATAAAATCTTTAATATGATAAATAATTTTTCAGAAGAAAGTGAAATTCGATTTGTTGGTGGATGCGTAAGAAAAATGATTCAAAGAGAAAATATAGATGATATCGATTTAGCAACAAATTTGAATCCTGAGGAAGTATCTTCAATATTAAAAAAAAATGATATTAATTATTTTGAAACAGGAATTCAACATGGAACAATTACTGCTATAATAAATGATCATAAATTTGAAATAACCAGCCTCAGAGAAGATGTGAATACTTTTGGCAGACATGCTGAAGTAAAATTTTCAAAGGATTGGAAAAAAGATGCATCACGAAGAGATTTTTCTATTAATGCAATTTACGCAGATATTAATGGAAATTTATTTGATCCATTTGGTGGTAAAAAAGATTTAGAATTAGGAATAATAAAATTTATTGGAGATCCTGAAAAAAGAATAAATGAGGATTATCTAAGAATACTTCGATATTTACGATTTTTTCTTATTTATTCAAAAATAAATCATGATCAAAAACTATTAAAGATATTAAAAAAAAACTTAAATGGCATATCTCTCTTATCTAAAGATAGATTGCTTAATGAACTTAAAAAAATTATTAAATCAGGAGTTTTGAACAAACTATCAAATGATAAATTTTGCAGTGAATTAATTAAAATTATTATCCCACAACTGAAAAATATTAAGATTTTTAAAAAACCCAATTATTTTGCAAAATTAAAATTAGATGAATGCGATTTTATTTTTTTACTTTCATTATTAGTGATCGATGAAACAGATAATGTCGATTATTTCATTTATAAATTTAATCTTTCTAATAATGATCAAAAAAGATTAAAAACGATAAATAATTTCTTTCACCAGAAATTAAGCCCAAGTTTATTTACAGAAAAAAACTTGAATAAATTATTTTATTATAATGGAAAACAAGCGGTTATTGATGTTTTAAGCTATAGATTATTTATCTTAAAAAAAACAGATGAAAAATTAATTCAGTTATTGGAAACATTCAAAAAAAAGACACTACCCATCATGCCAATTAACGCAAAAATATTAATGTCTGAGTTTAATATCCCAGAGGGAAAAATTTTGGGAAGTAAACTAAAAAAAATAGAAGAGATGTGGGTATCAAATAATTTTAGGCTTTCTAATGAGCAAATAAATAAAATATTAAGTAATTAAATATATTTCACATCCTTTATTTCAAAATTTTTTACTCCTGCAGGAGTATTAATTTCGACAAGATCTTTTTTATTTTTTCCAATTAAGCCTTTTCCAATTGGAGATTGAAAATACAAAAGTTTTTTATTTATGTCTGCTTCATTTTTGCAAACAATTTTATAACTGATCTTTTCATTGGTATCCAAGTTTTCTAAAAATACAGTAGATCCAAAAATTACCTTTCCGTCATTATTTATTTTGGTAATATCAATTACATTCGCTCTAGCAATTATGTCATTAATTTCAGCAATTCTTCCTTCATTATGAGACTGCTCTTCTTTTGCTGCATGATATTCAGCATTTTCTTTAAGATCTCCATGAGACCTTGCCTCTGAGATTGCTGAAATAATCTTTGGTCTTTTTTTTTCTTTTAAATAAATTAATTCTTCTTTTAATTTATTAAAACAATTTAAAGTTATTGGTTCTTTATTCATTTTATTTCCATTTTACCAATGGTGGGAGTGACATTAAAATTCCCTCAATATTTCCACCTGTCTGTAAACCAAATTTTGTTCCTCTATCGTAAAGTAAATTGAATTCAGCATACCTTCCTCTTTTAATGTATTGATCTTCTTTATCTTTTATACTCCATCGCTTATTAATTTTTCTTCTTATTATCTGATTAAACAAGATTTGAAAAGTTATACCTACATCCCTAATAAATTTAAAATCTTTTTCAAAATTATCTTTTTTATAATCAAAAAAAATTCCACCAATTCCACGAGGTTCTTTTCTGTGGGCTAAATAAAAATATTTATCACACCACTTTTTGTATTTTTTATAATAACTTTTATTATTTTGATCACACATTTCTTTTAATGTCTTATGAAAAAATTTTTTTTCAAAAATATCTTCTTTAGATGGGGTTATATCAATTCCACCCCCAAACCATTGTTGAGTAGTGCATATATATCGCGTATTGAAATGCATTGCTGGAATAAGAGGATTTTTCATGTGCATTACTACTGAAATTCCTGACGCCCAAAATCTTGGATCTTTAATTGCTCCTGGAATATTTTTTCTAAAGTTCTTTGGAAATATTCCGTACACTTTAGAATAATTAACGCCAACTTTTTCAAAGATCTTTCCTGAGGATAAAATTCTATACTCACCACCTCCCTCATTTTTACTCTTACTTTTTTTCCAAATTTTTGATTTAAATTTAATTTTATTTTTTTCTAAACTAATTATATCATTACAAAATGACTCTTGTAAGATTTTAAACCAATTACTTGTTAGATCTTTTTTTATTTCTAAATCCATCTTATATCAATTTAGTTTGTTTTAAACTTTCAGCCAATATAATTGCTACAGATGAGGCAATATTTAATGATCGCTTATTTTTTTTCATAGGTATTTTTAATTTATGATTAATTTTTTTATGAATTTTTTCTGGAACTCCTGCACTTTCTCTTCCAAATAAGATTGTGTCGTTTATATCAAATTTAAATTTCGTGTAAGATACAGAAGCTTTTGTTGTCATCAATATGATTCTTTCTTTTTCTTTGGAGTTAAAAAAATGCTCAGAGCTTTGATAAAATGTAATTTCGTCTTTTTCGAAATAATCCATCACAACTCTCTTAAATCTTTTGTCATCTAATAAAAACCCACAGGGTTTAATTATTTCTAATTTTGCCCCTAAACAAGCACATGTTCTCATTATTGCTGCAGTATTTTGAGGTATGTCTGGTTCAAATAAAGCAATTTTAGGGCCATGATTTATCAAATTCTGTGTCATTCTTTCAGTAGTAAATTTATCATTTTATATTATATGAAATCATATATTTAAGTA
>MDTE01000175.1_pt1 | contig 12498 bp, 10 predicted proteins | sample 811231 | NCBI WGS metagenome assembly MDTE01 (sample SAMN05326651, study PRJNA326480) | marine metagenome | isolation source: seawater | place: Indian Ocean: Red Sea | collected 2010
GTGGACTGGATCTCGGACATCTTCGACTGAAGTTGCGCTTGAAGCGCGTTCGGGTCGAAATCATCGAGTGCTGATGTAGCTTTATCCTTCAACCCATCGAAAGTAGACGTATCGATTTCTGGAATTTTGATATCCTTAAGCTTCGATGCGAAGCCACCGAAGTCCACCTTTGGCATTTCGGGCACCGCGGGCATTTCGGGCATCGCGGGCATATCTGGTACTTGAAAATCACTCAACCCATCTGCCAAAGCTGGTTTTGCTCCTGCGCTACTCAACACGGCAGCGACAGAGGACACCGCCGCAGTAGTAGCGGTAGCATCGATAGAGGAAGACACATCTTTACCGGCTTCGTTGTTGATTTTATTGAACGATTTTGGGATTCTTCTCGAAGAAGAAGAAGAAGAAGAAGAGGAAGTCGATTTTTGACCTTGCTGATTAGTAGCACAATGGATCGCGGTTGCAGACCGCATCACCGCTTGCGTGCCGCTCATGCTCTACGGTTAACGGGAAAAAAAACGGTCGCGCGCGCGTCTTTTCTTTACGAGAAAGAGCGAGTTTCTCTATCTCTCTATCTCTCTCGAGTGCGTGTGCTCTTCGAGGCAAAGGCGACAAAGTGGTGCCGTGTGCTCTCTCCAATTTTCTCTTCCGCAAAAACCACCGAGCGAAAAGATATCAGTTTATTTGGATCGACGCGACCCCCCGACGCCTCAAATGTTCTTTTTCGATAGATTTTTTTTGATTGGGCCAAAAATCGAGACCTTTTTTCTTTTTTTTTTGCGACGACAGAAGAAAGAAAAGCAAGGAAGGGAGAGAAAACAAGGAATTTTCTTTTTTTTTTGTCCGAGCACGAGAAAGCGAAGAAGAAGAAGAACAACAACAACAACTCGTTTTTTTCGTTGTTCTTTTTCTCTCTCTCTCGAGCGTTGAGTCGAGGGGAAAAAGGCCAGCACAAAAAAAAGCACAAAAAGGAGACGCGCTTCACTGTAGATACACCCGCGCGTTCAAATGAAAGGAACATTGATTTTCCCGTTCGTTTTCACTCTTCTGCTTCTGCTGTGTGAGAACACGCGTTGCGACCAGGAAACGACAAACGTCGTCGGGGTCGTTGACGAAAATAAAAAAATCATCGTCGCGTCGAGAGGCAAAGATGTTGCGAGTAATCGAGTGGAAGAAAAGAGTCGATTCTATATCAATGGATATCCCAAATATGCCATGTGGAGAACGTTTGATGCGATTGAGGTGACTCTGAAAGATGAAGAAGGAAGTGTGAAAGCGAATCAGTGCATTTTGAGGGTTGGTAAGGAGATTGTGGTCGATGAGGAAGAGGAGGAAGAGGAGGAAATTAGAGGAGGAAGAAAGGCACCGTCTGATAAATTTGAAAATTCCGAGACGACAAAGAGTTGGCAATATCGACGGGTAAAGATGAAAAGAGAAAAGAAGAACAAAGTGAGTGGTATTGGTAGTATTAAGGGTAGTAGTGGTAGTAGTAGGAGTAGTTCATCAAAGGCAACGACAAAGTCTCCCTCGATTTTGATCGCAAACTTGAGTCCATTCCAAGAGAAGAGCGCGGTGTACGTGTTGCAATGCAACTTTTCTGGCGGGAAATCTGGTGGGAAGGTTACGTACGAAATAGCCGTCCGGCGGTACTTTGATTCAAATCTGTTCGCGAGATTTATCGTTGGTATTAGCTTGATGACTTTAGCGCCAGTCATTGCTACATCGCCGTGGTGCTTTTACATTGCCGCAATGTCTTTATCGACGGCCATGTTGCTCAGTTTAGTCCTTCTCCAAGCGACGAGACTGACGCCGTCGGGAAGAGCGACGAGAACGCTTTTCGGTATCGTTTCAACTCTGGCGACGACATTTACGTACCATTTTGTGCCCGTGGATAAGTGGAAGATAGTATTTGAGTACCTTTGGAAAGGAGCATCTATGCCTATACGCGCGTCTTGGGGTGTCCTTCGCAATGCCGATCCCGAGGAACCAAAGACGATTTACATAGCTCTGATAGTCGTTGGTTTTTTCTTGGTATCTTCCGGTTTAGGCGTAATGTTCGTGAAGAAATGGGTGGTGGACGACAGAACGGGGCAAGTGGTAAAAGGTTGGAAGCAGTTTACCAGCTTTTCCATGTCGTTATATGGTGTGATTATGCTCAAGTTTTGCACTAGAGATGCACAAACTGGGAACACGCTCGCGCTCCTCGCCGGAAGTACAATCGTAGCCGGTCCTGCTGCAGCGTTTGCAAAAGACGTAAAGAGAACACTACGACTGGCGTTTCACGCGTTTACTTTCCACATGTTTGATAAGAAGAAATCGTCCGATGAGAAGAAAGTGTTCGAGTACGACGAATTTTACAGCGACGAAGAGGAAGAAACTGAATATGAGCTTCGTCGCAGATTACCAGCCACAATGGATCCAGAGCCGCGCGTTGCGCCTTCACCATTTACGCCAATCGGGAAAGATGAAAACTCCGAGTCAAAAAATAGTCGCTCGTCACTTTCGCCGTTTAGTTTAGTCAGAAATTTGAATCCGTTTGGTAGTGGAGACAAAAACAGTGAACCTGCCACACCAACGCCCGGCGCTAATTCCCCCAGCAGTAAAAAGACAACGAAAAGTAGCAGCGGGGGTAAAAAGAAATCGCCACCGCCGTTCTCGACAACGAACACTCACTCCGACGAAAAGAACAAAAAGCGAACGCCTCCTGTTGGTCTCGCGAGTAACTCCCGAGGAAGATTTTTAAGCGCCGAGGAAGCCGACGAGCTCGGCACGGAGTCCACGAACGCCGCTTTAGAATCCTTAGCAAGGTCACCGGAGTTTGCGCTTTGGTTGACCAAAAACGCGAGCAGAATACGCGTTATCAATGACGATGAAGATCGAGAATAGTAGTAGTAGTAATAATAATGATTTGTGCACGTAGACAATACCTGGTAATAGTTTTGCCTCTTTCTCTCTCTTCTTCCTCCTCCCTTTAATTAAAAGGATTAAAATAAAAAACAATTTTTTCCCGCGATTAAAGACGCCGACTTTGTCTTTTCTAGAATTTTCTCCATTGTTCTTGACGCCCCTCCTGCGATATAACATCAAAGAACAGAAATGACGAAAGTGAAAAGTCCAGACCCGGTCGCGCTGGCGGAACTTTCCGCGAAGAGAACCAAGGCATTATTCTCGGTTGAAGAAGAAGAACGTGTTTCTCTTCCTTCTCCGATGCATCGTCCTTCGATCGAACGGAAAATGAGCGTGAAGATTCGGGACGAATACGAAGCCGTGCGACACATGGCACCGCCGGAGATTAAACCCAGAGATGCGAGTAATAACAACAATAATAGGGCACGGCTTGCTGCTACGACAAATGATACGAATAATAATAACAATAATAATAATAAGCGTTTCGAGAAGACCATTCCTGGTTTAGCCGAAGCAGCGAATTTGGCGGCGAAGAATAAGAGAAAACTTACGGATGATGATGGCAGCGAAAAAACAGACTTGGCGTCTTTAATCGATTCTATCGACGAACCAGTTCGCGAACGCATAGAAGCGAACGCGTCCGGTGGAATTTTAGCCAAGCTGAAGAGCCAAGAAATGGGAGAGAAGAGTGGTGCGTTGGTGCAATACAGTGCAGACACAAACGCCACTTCAAAGTCTTCAGTATTTGGTGTAAACGCAAATATGAAATCGAGCGCGCTTGTGACGGCAAATTTAGCGTCCAGGTGGCCGAGACCGGAATGGAAAAAGCCGTGGAAGTTATACAGAGTCATCTCGGGACACCAAGGATGGGTGCGTTCGGTTGCTGTGGACAAATCGAACGAGTGGTTCGCCACCGGTTCCGGAGACCGATGTATAAAAATTTGGGATTTAGCCACTGGTGGTTTGAAGTTAACTTTGACCGGCCACATAGAGCAAGTGATGGGATTAGCCATTTCTGACAAGCATCCGTACATGTTTTCGTGCGGTGCGGATAAAAAAGTCAAATGTTGGGATTTAGAGTACAACAAAGTGATTAGAAACTACCACGGCCACTTGAGCGGCGTGTATTCGATAGCGTTACATCCAGATTTGGATATATTGATGACTGGTGGTCGAGATTCTGCATGTAGAGTTTGGGATATTCGTACGAAGACGCAAGTTTTTTGTTTATCAGGACACGAATCAACTATAGGATCAATCATAACTGAGAATGTAGATCCTCAAGTCATCACAGGAAGTTACGATTCGACTATCAAGACGTGGGATTTAGCGGCAGGTAAGTGCATGAAGACATTGACGCACCACAAAAAGGGGGTTCGTGCGATGGTAATGCATCAGAAATACTGGGAGTTTAGTTCTGCCTCGGCAGATAACATCAAAAAGTTTGGTTTACCAGACGGTAAGTTTAAACATAACATGTTATCTAAGCAAAACGCTATCGTCAACGCCATGGCACTCAACGAAGACAACGTCATGATTTCTGGAGGAGACAATGGTAGCATGCGCTTCTGGGATTACGAAACCGGACACTGTTTCCAATCGTTGCAAACGCAGGTTCAACCAGGTTCTATGGAAGCCGAAGCTGGCATATTTGCGTTGAGTTTCGATAAGACTGGGGAGAGATTGATTTCATGCGAAGCAGATAAAACTATCAAAATGTGGAAACCGGACCCCGAAGCTTCGCCTGAATCCCATCCTAATCTGCCCTTTGTCCCACCAAAAAACATCGGTAGAAGCTAAATTAATGTGGTAGAGAGTATTACTATTATTGATGGAGCAAACGCATTGTAAAATTCTTCTTGTACAACACACGTATTGTTATTAAAGAAAACCTACGCTATAACTCGGTGTGTGCGACTCCCGTATCATCATGCTTCCAACCGTAATCTTTCTCAAATACTTGCATCGTGTCGTAATCCTTTTTCATTTTCTGCGCCAACTCCAACGGCGATATCTTTCGTTTATTTTTCAAGTGCGGATTCGCTCCATTCTTCAATAAATGATGCATGGCCGGTAAGTGATCTCCTTTTACCGCTTTATGCAAAGCGGTATCGCCTTCAGTATCCACGGCGTCAACCACCGCGCCTTTCTCCACTAACATTTCGACCATTTTCAACGAAGATCGTAACGCAGCTTCGTGTAAAGGCGTCGTCTCGTTACCCATCGTGCGTCGCTCGTTCACGTCGACACCTTCGTTTCGTAACAACCACTCGACGTAGTTCGTACACAAGGGTTGCCACATTCTCGTAGCGAAGTGGATAGGTTGATACCCGTCCTCGTTGACGTCCACGACACTCGCACCGTGCTCGACTAATGTCTTCCCAATCTGCACTTGCTCGCGGAAAGGACAGTGCGCAGCGCTAAAATGGATCGGCCTCGACCCTTTCAACGTCCTGTTCACGTCTGCCCCTAAATCTAAAGTCGTTTTCACGTACGTGTTGTTCCCGAGTTTTATCCCTTGTTTCAACGCAGTTATGCCCGACCAGTGCACGGCGTTGTCGATTTTGTGATGGTCCGGGAACAACTCAAACTCTTCTCTTAACTTTTCGTGGTCTAACTCTTTCCCAACTTCGTGCAAATCCGCTGGTTTTCTCACCTCTGGCTCGGGAGGTTTATCGTGCACCGCGTCTGGTTCTTTATTCCCGAACCCATACGTACGTTTCAGTTCGTGATATAATGCAGAATTTCCGTGGCCAGCGGCAACGACGAATTCGGTTACGCCACAAAGAACAACAACGAGGAGGAGGAGGAGGAAACGCGGGAGAAAAGTGTCGGAAATGTGATGACGAGAAGAAGACGTAAACATGTCGTTGCGATGATGGTGTTTTACGCGCGTTCTTGTATTCGATGAAGTGCCGAGCGAGCGAGCGTGTCGTAATTATTAGGACGCGGCGATCGCTTAAATTAAAAGAAAAAAAAGAACAAAAAAAGGATCTCTATGGATTTTTTATTCGCGGGGGAGTCTTGCTTTGCTCATTTACACACATTTACATTCTTCTCTCTATTTTTGTCTGTTGCGGGTGTTCTCTTTCCCCTTCTCTCTACTTCATGCTATCGCTAACCAAACATTTAGCCTCGTACGCTCGTCTCATGGCCTCGTCGCTCTGTGCATCCCTCAGAATGACAATCTTTACCGAATCTCGCATCTCTTTCGATAACAACGCCATGACGGCGTTGATTAAAATCTGCGTCCCTCGCGGAGGATTGCCGATCCTGTGCACTTTCGCACGCTCGTAAAAGAGCTCTCCGATGGCGGATAGACCTCTCGCGATGACGTCAAATGGGGGTGGTTTGGTTAAGCCGCATCCTTGCATGTCAATGAGAACGTCTATTTGACCTGGAACTGTTCTATAATCTCGACTTAACAGGCGCGTTTTGATGCCGTGGTATAAAGTAGACACCATCACTTGGTCCATGAGTTGCTTGTTTTCGTGAGAAAGCTCTGAGTTTGCTGCGCCCATTCTCACGAGAAGTATATCTCGTCCTCCATTTTGTGCCATATCGTTTTCGTCGTTCAAACGCCACGTGCAATACGGCACACATGGATGGTCGTGGAGCTTTGCCGTAGACCAAAACTTGTACGCCGTTTCGTCTGGTAACTCGCCGAGTTTTCTACTTTTTCTTGTCACCGACGTAGACGAGGAGGATGTCGTCCTCCTCGCGCTATTTGCAGTGGACGAACGAGACCGAGTGTCGAAAAAGTCGTCGTCGACGTCGGAGTCGAAATAGTCTCCGTCTAAGAGTTCGTCGATGTCGTAGTCGCTTTCGTTAACTTCGTCCGAGGAGGAGAGGTATTCGGACACATCGTGAAACCGCGTTTCCGACTCTCCGCTTTTCCTTCCATCACCGTACCTAGTATTATTAGTATTATTATCATCATCATCATCACCACCACCACCATTCCACGCGTATTTTTTTCTTCTGTTCTGTAACCTTTCGTGCCTCTTCTTCGTCGCCAGCGTCATCTTCAGTCGCCAGCGCTCTCCCACAGACGGCTGAAACCGCGAGTCGTGAATTATCTGTCGTTTGTGCCTTTGACGATTGAGCGCGTGCGAACAGGCGACGCAGGCGAGGAACGAGCCCACCGCCAAGGCTTCGTCCGCATACATCTCTCGCTCTTGCTCTTGCTCTTCGCGTTCGCGCGCGCGCGCGTGCGTGCGTGTGTGTCTTTATCGCATCGCACGTGCGTTGTTGCGGGTATTCCACTTTGAAGATTTTTCTTCTTACTACGAGTACTACTAGAACTAATATTAAAAATACTACACGATTTTGACGTTCTACTACTCACTTCTCGCCGCAACGAACGCCTCTAACGCCTCTTGTCCACACTTTTCGTACTGCACGACGACTGCTCTGCACCTCGTCGGCAAAGTTTCCGACGACGACGACTCCTTCTCGAAGCACTCTTTAACCTTCCTCGAAGACATTTCAAGTTTACTCTTCGCCGCTCTCAACTTTTCGCGCGCGCTCTCGCTCTTATAGTCTTCCTCGTACGGATTCTTCTCCACAGTTTCAATCTCTTTGATGTATTTCGCTAAACTATCGATTTCGTTTTGTTCGTGTTTCAATAAGGCTTCGTTGTATTTGGTGGCTGTTTGAAGTAACTGCGTGAGTTCTGGTTTCGCTTGTAAGTAATAGTGGTCCGCTTGTGTCGTGGGTGATGAGGATGAGGATGATGAGGATGATGGAAGAGGAGGACTCCGTCTTTGTTGGTGTTCATGTTTAGAACTCGACAGAGAGAACTGAGCGCCACCACCGCCGCCGTTCGAAACTTCAAGCTTTCTCAAAAGCTTACTCGTGAGCTTTGTGTGTAGTAAGAGAGAAGTAAGAGAGAGCGTCAGAAAACATTTCGAAGAAGAAAGAGACGATTTCGCTTTCCAAAGAGAGAGAGAGAGAGAGAGAGGGAAAAAAAAGCTCAAAGCGACGCACTCGGAGTCCACCGGGAGTTTGTGGCTGCTGGTGCGCGGTGCCGTTCGCGGTATCTTTTGGTTTTGACGCTCGCAGTCCCATCGTATTTGTAAAGTCGAAAAGCAAGCGAGAGTGTTGCTGGACAGAAGAAAGAAGACGAAAAAAAAAACGGAAGCGACTTTGGAAGAGAGTTTTTTTTGATGACGACGACGATGACAACCGACTGTTTCGTGCCCTAAAAAACGGACATTTTCTTTTTGCTTGTTTTTTTCTTTGCTCTCTTTTTTCTCCTTCTTCGATCACTCTTTCAGAGGAGAGAAGAAGAAGATACGATTCCAAAGGGTCTCTCCACAGATACAAAACGCACTTTGTGTATGCGGTTAGGAAACGATGAACACGAACGGTAAATGAGTGAATAAACGAACAGAAATGCGCGGCACGTTAGCGAGGCTGAGGATCTCGGATCCGATGATCACGACGAGCGCGACGCAAAGACGAAAGAAAATGCGTAATCTGCAAAAGGCGGGTTGTCGTCTTTTGCACTCGTTTTCCCACGATGAGAAGAGAAGAGAAGACGTTTTCTGTGTCAGCGCGTCTTCGAGATCGTCGTACGATTACGATCGATCCGTGGAGGAAGAGGGAGACGAGGAGGAAGAGACTGTTCGAGACGAACGACGGAGCAGATCGAAGATGGAAGCGAGTTCTTCTTCATCGTCCTCGAGGACGACGAGGAAAAATGCCCAAAGGAGCAGAATATCCACGTCAAAATCAACTTCACCCTCTTCGCCGAGTGCGAAGGAAGGCACCCAGATCAATCAAATCAACACCGAACTCGTGTGGGAGCTCGAGAGGAAAGGCGACGGATGGGGAGAAGAGATTTTCCCGTCTTTGAGACAGAAACGACGCGTGGTTGAACCGTTGGCATCGAAAAAACGACCGAATAACATGCAAGCATATGTGGAAAATTACTTAGTCGAAGTCGTTGGTTTTACAGAAGACGAAGCGGTGGCTACATTTTCAGCCGCGGCGGCTTGGCGGATTACCGCTAAAGGTAGAGCGCTAGTCGATCGGAAGCGGATGAAACTCATCGCGCAAAACGCGCAGAATGCTATAGAAGTTTTTAGAAGGTGCGGTTTGTCCCAGGAAGAAGTTCGGCAAGTTATCCAAGCGGCGCCGCAACTGTTGGCAGTTTCACCAACGCAGTCGAAATGGAATTTTAGTTTATTAGAGTATGCCGCGAGACAGTTATCAGAAAGTGGTGGTACGTTAGGTAGAGTTCGAATGCGTGAACGCACTGGAAGACCACCGTTACGGGATGAAAGTGGCAAGGTGAAGGATACGTATTACGCAAGAACGAAAGGTTTGGTGAAGAGAGTGCCAGAGACTTTAAGGGAATGGGTCTTGGAGACGCGCTTGGATAGAACGTCTGGATCGTTAGCGCAAGAGCAACTGTATTTACTCGATATCGTAGGTTTCGATGCGCAAGAACCAGAGACCAAGGTTTTACAAGCAAACACGGTCTGGGAAAGTTGGTTCGACGAGTTGGTTGAATATCAGTGCATCACTGGGAACTGCGATCCGAGTTTTTGCGAACGCGAGAAAGGTGGTTTAGGAAGATGGGTCGCGAAACAACGAGCGTTATTTAAGAGTGGAAAACTTTCGAAGAAGCGCGAGTTTCGATTGCGTACTTTAGGTTTGAAGCTCGACGAAGACGAGGCAGAGAGTACCGTTTCGGTTGTGAACATAAATTTCCAAGGCGGACTGACTGCTTTTGATGAATCCGCTGCAGATATGGCTATGTTTTTAGCCGAGCGAGGGCAATACGCAGAGCCTCCTTTGGGAAGTCCTTTGGCGGTATGGCTCATGAAAACGAGAGAAATGGCTGAAAAAGGAGAGTTAACGGAGGGACAGATGGATAAATTGGCGATTATCGGCGTCGATTTAACACCAATTTCTGCCGCGTGGTTGAAAAATTTATCGGAAATGTCAGATTATGTGAGTAGGAAAAGGGTAGTGAATTTGCAGAAAGCAAACAGCATCAAAGCCTGGATAGAAGATCAGAAAGAGGCGTACAGAGAAGGAAAGTTATCTGAGGCGCAGATTAAGCGCCTAGAGGCTTTGGATCCCATTGTTTTTCTTGATTTTTCAACAAACTCGTCTTCGTCCATCAACGCACGATGAAATCGAAAAGACTCGTATATAAAATTTTGCCATTAGGATATGTAATATTATACATGCTGCATGACTATAGAACATAAAATCTACTAAATCTGATTGTACGGGCCATCGTTCGTCTCGATCGCGTATTTGCTGAAAATCTGATGCTCTTGCAACCGTTCTTCTTTCGTGTGGACGTATAGGTTGTAGGATTCTTGCGCACACCAAAAGCCGATGAACATGGCAATTATTTCATCATGAAGGAAGCCATACACGCCAATGCTAACGGCGCACACCAACGAAACGAATGCGCAAATCTTTGCCGCGATGTCAACTCTAATTTTCATCAATTGCAAGGATGCTGCGAAAATTCTACCGCCATCCAAAGGATAACACGGGATGAATAAGTTAAAAAGCATTAGCGATATGTTAAGCCGCAACGCGTGAACGCACAACATGTACATAAACGTTCCCGGTGAAAACGCTTGAGATAATCCGTACCACAACAACGCTTGAGGAATGTGCGTTAAAGGACCCGCTATGGAGACAATCAAATCATCTTTAGCATCGCCGGAGTGTCCGATGTAGGCTAAACCGCCTAACGGCCATAATAATATGCCGTGTACTTCTCCACCAACTTTTCTCGTCGCGAAACAGTGGCCTAATTCGTGCAATAAGACTGTTCCAAATAACAAAGGAATGTTCACGACAACTAGATACATCCACACTTTCATCGTCATCGTTTTTGAATGCAGCAACCATGGAAGGGCGGCGGAAACTAAAAAGTAAATCAGCAACAATGGGTGTAAAGTTATTTCAATGCCAAACAAAGTTCCAACGTATATCGGTTGCCCTCCACCAATTGGACTCATGGAAAAACGGTTGCTACTCGTTGTTCCAGTGTTTGTAGGAGTATCATGAATGGTGCGTATGTTGCTCATTCTCTTATTTATGTCGCGATGTCGTTTGAGTTTAATGAAATTTTGTGATGCTAATTTCAAAAGTTGCCTTTAGAGTTTGACATGACGGTACCCGTAGTTTTTTGACGCGCAGTAGTAATTTACCATGTTTTCTATAATTTACAAACCTTCTCTACATATAGTAAAAGAAGAAGACTAGTATGGGACAGATTTTGGTAACTTTGTCTTTGCATTTTGCATGTTCATGTCGAACTTCTTGTTCCCAGAACCGGCGAAAATGTTGTGCGACTTTGCCATGTACTTTTGCTGACTTTTCTCCGAACGCCTTTGCAACTGATTGATTTTCACCCATCTCTGAGCTAAACCGTTGCCATTTCCTCTTTCGCCTTTAACCGTGCCTAATTTCTTCTCCGGGATGTGCTTCGTCATTCGTTCGTACAATTCACTTTTTGCGATTTCATCCTCTTCTCTCTCGTCGGACGGTTTGTGTCTTTGTTTGTAATACCGTTTGAGCTCTCGCGGTCCTATTCTTTTCGTTTGACCATCTGGTCTGTGAACGATTAACTCAAAGCCATTATCGGCCAGAGTTACCGTCGCATATTTTCCCTCGTTTTGTGAAACGTCGTCGTCGTCTTCCTCTTCCTCCTCTACCCCTTCTTCGATGTTCATCGATTCAATTCTCGCTAAAATAGCCTCCGCTTCATCTTCATCCACGGACTCCCAACCCGAGCCGCCGCCGTCGTTGTCGTCGTCCTCTTCCTCTTCTGAAGATTCCCACAAATCTTCCCCGGCTGCGATTTTTCTTTCCGCCTCTTCGATTTCGTCTCTGTGGTGATCGCACCACTCTTGCAATCGTCTCGCTCGTGCGACCGATCTTGGCACTTCCTCTTTCCTCTTCAAGTGAGCGTTCGAGACGACTTTTTGCGCCGCCGACTTGCTCGCTTCCGCTTGCATCAACACTCGGTCGAACAGTTCTTTCCCAACCACCGGTAAACCGTTCGTATCTCGCTTCAAGTTGTATCTGTGCCAGTCAGTGCGATAGTGCGCTTTCAATTCGTCCACAGACTCGAAGATAACGCCCTGTTTCGTATTGTTTAAGAAGTTGAGAAAAGAAAACGAATAATGTTCGCCGTCAGTTGACACGCACACGCAAAAGGAACGGCAAAAGAATGTAAGAAGAGTATCACAACGTACAGGTGCGGTGTGGCAGGTCAGCACGTGACTGCTGCGATCGTCATCGCTCGCTTCCATCATCGTTCTTACGGCAGAAAGAGGGAAACAAGAGAGAGTGCCCGTGACGGCGATGCGGGGTGAGTGCGTTTGTTTGTGGAAAAAAAGACGAAAGAGGATCTCTTCTCTTCTCTTGAAAAAGAAAAAAAAAGCACGTGTGATTTTTGGCGGCGTTAGCGAAAGGCGTCAGTCATTCTCACCACCTTCTCTATTGAGAAAGGAACGAGACGAGAAAGAGACGGAGTAAGCGAAGAAGAGCAGGGAACGATGGCAAAGAAGACGAGAGAGAAGAAGTCGCCGACGGGCGGTGGTGCGAGCA
>MDTE01167127.1_pt1 | contig 12496 bp, 9 predicted proteins | sample 811231 | NCBI WGS metagenome assembly MDTE01 (sample SAMN05326651, study PRJNA326480) | marine metagenome | isolation source: seawater | place: Indian Ocean: Red Sea | collected 2010
ACAGGTAATGCTACGCGACGTCGCGCGCTAAATATCCGCCGCCTTTTCTGGGTAAATCCCACGCGCGATCGACCTCGAACGCGTCCACGCCGCCCGCGCACGGCGGCGCGTCTAAGTCTTCATCGCGTATGGCGACCAACGTCGCGTCCAGGATGGACCGAACCGTCGTGTCCGGCTTTTTCGCTCTCTTTTGAAGCTCCTCGTCGACGAGTCGTCGCCACGTCTTGTTGTTGGCGCATCCGTGAAATAAGTTTTGAATCGGGTGCATCATGTGACGCACGCTCGGAATCCGATACCCATCCTTGGCCGTGCCGAACCTACCGATGGTTTCGTCCGCGTACACGGCGTACTTGTCGAGGAATTCGCGCCGGGACGCGCACGGATTGGACTCGGCGCCGAACACCTCGACGTCCGCCGTGCTCAACAACCCCCACGGGTCGGCGTGCGCCTGGCGTCCGATCATCACGCCCGCAATCTTCCCACCGTCCGCTGGCGCGCAATTTATCGCGTTTCTCACGTCCCTCAACGTCTTCAATCCACCGTTTAAATGAAACTCGCACTCTGGAAAATCTCTCGCCAACGCGTACGCCCACTCGTGTTTCAACGGTGGCACCGTCCTATTCTCCGCCGGCGACAATCCATCGAGCAACGCCTTCCGAGCGTGCACGTAAAATCTCCGCACCGGCGTCTCGCTCGCGATCGTCTCCACGTACTCACACATGTGATCGTACGAATCCGCGTCGTCGACGCCGATGCGACATTTGACGCTCACCGGCGTCCCCTTCGGCGCGTTCTCAGCCATCGCTCGCAGACACTCCGCCACCAACCTCGGCTCCATCATCAACGCCGCCCCAAAGCACCCCTTTCCCGCCACTTTCGGACTCGGACATCCACTATTCAGATTTATCTCTTCGTATCCGTACGGCGCCGCGATCGCCGTCGCCCGTCCCAAATACTCCGGCGTCGATCCTCCCAACTGCAACACCGTCCCGCAGTGCTCGGCGGGATAATCCAAAAATCGATCGATCCTCGTCCCATCCTCGATCGCGTGCGTCAGCGTCTGATCCACCTCCATCTCCGTCCACAACCACGCGCGTCGGGACAACAATCGACACATGACGCGAAAGTGCGGCGTCGTGTACTCCATCATCGGCGCCACGCTCAGCGCGCTCGGCCACTCGGCCCGTCGTCGCGTCTCCCGCGCGACGTCGACGTCGACCCCATCGACGCCGTCGCCGCGAACGTAGCGCTCGGACGCCCATCGCCAGGTGGGCGTCGACGACTCGGTCGACGTCGAGACGGCGGCGGCGTGAATCGCGCGTCGACGTCTCGGCGCCGCGCGAGACGCGCGCGAGGACGCGCGAGAGGCGCGCGAGGACGAACGCGATGGTCGTCGCGTCGTCGACGCGCGCGAGGGCGGAGACCGCGCGAGGCGTCGCGCGACGGCGCGCATGAATGGAATTATCGCGCGTCGACGTGTGCGGGATTCGTCAGAAATCGTCGCCATGGCACCGTCTCGCGTCGTCGTCTCGAGCTCGCAGCTCGCGCGATCGCGACCGCGATCGTTGTCGACGTCTCGACGCGTTCGAACGTCGCGCGCGACGATCGACGACGACGATGCGGTCGCCGATGCGTTCAGAAAGATGTACTCGCCCAATGCCGACAAATCCATTCATTTCGGCGTCTTCACGCGCGACGTCGACCCCGCGGCGATTCCGAGCGACGAAGAACGCGCGCGTCGTCGTTCGGTCGCCGCGCGCGAGCTCGCGGTGATCGACGACGAGGAACGAGGGAGACGAATGATGGTGGGGACGGCGGCGAGCGCGGCGACGGCGGCGGCGGCGGCGGCGCAGCTCGCGCTCGGCGCGTCTCGACTCGAGCGAGTCTCGCTCGCGATTCCGCTGTTTTTCGCGATCGGATTCGTCGGATCCGCGAAGACCGGGGCGTGAAACATCGCGCAGGGGGGGATGTGGGACGTCGACGGTTCGGGAGTGAGAGAAATCGAGGACGCGTCGGTAAAGAGGGCGATACGGGACAGAGTGAACGCGTTCAACGCGAAGAGCGCCGTGGCGGTGGCGGTGATCACGGCGATGTACGTGGCGTTACCGGTGCGGTCGTGATTGATGAGATGAGAGGAGAGGCGGGTGGTGGACGGAGGATTCGGTGACGACGGACGCGAGAAACGCGGACGGTCCGCGGCGCGTCGGTCCGATTGGTCCCCGTCGACTACGCGCGGGATTTGTAACAAACGAAAGACATTTTTTACTTGTATGCGAATTATGACGTGGTAGCGCGGGGTGACGCGGTGCGACGCTCACTCGCGCGGCGGCGCGACGGACGCGACGTGTAAATCCGCGTATTGCTCGTCGCTCACCGCGCCCGGCGCGCGCGTGAGTAAACACTGTCCCGCCGCCGTTTTCGGGAACGCGATGACGTCTCGGATCGATTTTGCCCCCGCGAGCATCATCACCAATCGATCGAGCCCGAACGCGAGACCGCCGTGCGGCGGGGCGCCGTATTGAAACGCCTCCATGAGATACCCGAATTTGTTCTCCGCCTCGTCGGCGCTCAATCCGATGGCGTCGAAGACTTTTTCTTGCGTGTCTCGTCGATAGATGCGCAGAGACCCGCCGCCGATCTCCACGCCGTTGTACACCAAATCGTACGCGATGGCTCGCGCGTTCGTTAAATCGTCGGGATCGGCGAGAACGTCGTCTTGATTGGGCGCGGTGAACGGGTGGTGCATCGCCTCGAAACGCGACTCGTCCTCGTTGTACTCAAACATCGGAAACTCGGTGATCCACGTCACGGCGTGCGAGTTTTCGGGAACGAACCCGTACGTCTTGGCGACGAATTGACGCACGCGGTCGAGAGTTTTGTTCACCAACGCCTTGTGACCGGCGGCGAAGAGTAAGAGTTCGCCCGGTTTCGCGCCGGCGGCGGCGATCATCGCCGCCGCGTGCGCCGCCGTCGCCTCGACCAAACCCTTGGCGCCATCAAGCGAGACGCCGTCCGCGGCGACGCGAGCGAAGGCTAGCCCTCCGGCACCGGCCGCGACGGCCTCGTTGAAGACGTCTCCCTTGGGTTTGAGCTTGGAGTTGGGGATTTTCCCGTCGTCGTTCACCACGAGCGCCTTGACGGTGCCGCCGGCGGCGGCGAGCGCGGTGGAAAAGATTTTAAATTCACACCCCTCCAAAGCCGCGTCGAGGGTGGCCATCTCCAGTCCGTAGCGTAAATCGGGTTTGTCGCTTCCGTATTTTTCCATCGCCTCGGCGTACGTCATCTTCGGGAAGCTCGAGGGAAGGTCGACGTCGACGCCGCTCTTGAACGCCGCGCGCATCAAATCCTCCGCCAGCTTCATGATGCCTTCCTCGTCCGTGAACGCCATCTCGATGTCCAACTGCGTGAACTCGGGTTGGCGATCGGCGCGTAAATCCTCGTCTCGGAAACACCGCGCCACCTGATAATATCGATCGACGCCGGCCACCATGAGCATTTGTTTAAACAATTGCGGCGATTGCGGCAACGCGTACGCGCCCCCCGGTTGCAAACGACTCGGTACCAAATAATCTCTCGCCCCCTCCGGCGTGCTCCGCGTCAGCGTCGGCGTCTCAACCTCTAAAAATCCGTACTCATCCTCCAACACGCGTCGCAACGCGCGCAGCGTATCGTGTCGAAGCTTGAGATTTCTCGCCATCTCCGGCCTTCGCAAATCCAACACGCGATGTTCCAAACGCGTCTCCTCCTTGATTTCCTCCTTCTCCCCGCTCGCGTCCGACACCGCGAACGGCAACGATTTCCCCACCGTGTTTAAAATCTTCAATTCCGTCACCACGAGCTCCACCGTGCCCGTCTTTGTCTTTTTATTCACGCTCTTTCTCGCGCGCACGGTTCCCTTGGCGCGCACGACGCACTCCGGCCTCAGGTTTCCGAACGTCTCGCGCACCTCCTCGCTCGCCTCCTCGCTCGCGACGATCTGCGCGATACCACTGTGATCCCGCACGTCCGCGAACGAGATCCCACCCATGTCTCGCGACTTGTCGATCCATCCGCAGAGCGTCGCCTCGCCGCCGACGTCGCCGTCGCCGAGCGTCCCCGCCAGGCGATCCCTGCTCGGCCACTCCAGCGCCCCCGGCGCGCTCGTCGACGACGCTCGCGCGGACACCGCGCGCGCGCTCCGTCGCGCGCTCCGTCGCGCGGGCGCGGCGGACGCGCGCGGCGCCGTCGCCGTCGCCGTCGCCGAGACGACCCGCGCGGGCGCGCTCGCCGGGACGACGTTCACGGCGCCGGTGAGCCTCGCGCGCGCGGACGCGCGGCGCGAGGACGTCAGGAGCGGACGCGCGAGCGTGCGCTCGAACCTCGCGAGCGTCTTGGACATCATCCGAGACGCGCGACGACGTGTGCGAGGGGGACGGCGCGCGCGCGCGGATTTCTCATGTTCAGGTTTTCGCGCGCGTCGGGACTTCGCGTCGCGTCGTCGCGCGTCGCGACGCGCGTCGAGGGAGACGATGACGTCCGCGACGATGATGCCGACGATGCCGACGCCCTCGACGACGGAGGCGCGTCGGCGCGCGCGCGCGAGACGTCCGGGACAGGATTGGGTAACGACCGCGCGTCGGATGCGATGCGTCGGGATGACGCGCGCGACGCCGTCGAGCGACGACGACGACGAAAGAGATGGATTCGGACGCGACGCCGGCGTGTGGGCGCGCGCGCGGTTCGTGACGCGAGACGCCAAGACGCGGTTGGCGCTCCCGGGAAATGGCTCGCCGCAGGTGGGCGAGCGACCGTTCAGCGACCAAGTCTTTGGATTCGCGTTTTGCGTCGTGACTTTTTTGGCGTTGGGACGCGTGGACGATTTTTTCGTCTCCGTGAGAGGGGTGCCGTTCATGATTTCGTCGTGGGCGTCGCTCGCGGTGTTGGCGTTCGGGACGGTGGACGCGCCGCCGTTGCGGCTGTGGAACGTCGTTGTCGGGCAACTCGCGAGCGCGGCGATCGCCTTGGCGTGCGTGGGGGCGTTCGGGACGGGGCACTTAGCGCGCGCGATGGCGCTTTCGGTGTCGTTGACGGTGATGATGCGTCTGGGGGCGATTCATCCACCCGCGGGCGCCGTCGCCGTCGCCGCCGTAGACGGCGCCTACGTCGAAGCGTTCGGGTTGTGGTACGTATTGTTTCCGGCGTTGGCGGGATCGTTGTTCATCGTGTGCATGTCCGGGGCGTGTCAATGGATGAAGAAACGGTTTGAATTTGAATTGTCAGACGTCTCGCGCGCGTTCGCGCGTTCGTAGACGGTGTTGTAATCTTGTAGCTCGCGTCAACACACGACGGCGTCGCGCGCGCGCGGATCCCGTCGCCATCGCGCGGGCGACGATCCGGGAACGCGTTCGAAAAATCGAGGCACGAACACTTCTCCGCGAAGTTCCCGCTCGCGTCTTGCGCGCCGTTCGCGCTCCTCCACCGCTCGCTTGGCGCGTCTCGCGTCGTCCCATCTCTTATCCTCCATGGCTCGAAAACACTCGCGCCACACCACCTCGGTGTCTCGCGCGTCGTCCAAACGCGTGTGTCGAACGATGTTCCCTTTGAACGCGGTCGGATCGTTGAGGTCGTACCGAGCGATGACGTCGCCGCTCCTCGATCGCGCGACGACGATTTTCCCGTCGTATCGTCCGTAAATGTCGCACTCGGCGACGCCCTCGGCGTTGAAAATGTGACCTCGAACCGTGCGTTTCGATCCGTACGCGTACTCGGCAATGTACCCCGTTCGCTCGCACGCGACGCGCCACTTTGTTCGACGCTTCATTCTCGCTTCCCATCGCGGGACGAATCGCCATTCAAATGCGGGCAAATCGTACTCGTAGACTTCGTCTTCGGCGTCGAGGAGGGTGATGCGCGCCGAGCCCACCAATTCCACCTCAATGTGCGCGCCGACGAGGTGTGGACGAGGGAGTAATTGTCCCTCCACTCTCACGTTCGCGCCCTCGGTGCAGTGCGCGGACACCGGCGGGTGATGCGACACTTGTTCCCACACGCTGACGAAGCGTTCGTCCGTGGCTTCGAAGACGACGCTGTGCGTCGCCGTCTCTCCCAACACCGGATTTAACGGTTTACGCAGCGACGCCGGCGGTTCATTGTCCGACAACACCGCTAACACGATCGCCGCCATGCGATCTCGCGCGCTCGCGCGCGCGTCCACGCGTCGCAACGCGTCAAAGAACCGAATAGTCCTCGGCGGCGCGTCCTCGGACGCCGAACTCCTCGAGTCCGTCACCACTCTGAGCACCGAATTCCTCGCACACCACCGTATGGGCGTGCCCAAAAACGACGTCAAATCCACCCGTCGACCACGAGCGATGATGGACGCCATCGCCGCGAGCGCTCTCGCGTGCGCGCGCACTCTCGAGACGTACGAACCGCCGCGACTCTCGTATTCCATCGCCGCGCCGACGCGCGTCAGCGTCTCTCTCGCGTCGTCCCCGTCCTCGTCCCCGTCCTCCTCCTCCTCCTTCTCCTCGCGAAACTCTTCCTCGCAATCATAAAAACGTCCATCCTCCTCGTCCGACCCGTCGACGCGCGTCCACGCGCACGAGAAACACCGCGTCGCCATGTGACGCCGTCGAGGAAACAATTCACACGATGGATGACGATTCGCGTCCTCGCCTCCGTCCCGCGTCCTCGCCTCCGTCCCGCGCGCGCGACGCCGACGGACGCGATCGACGCCATCGTCCGAGGCGACGCGCGTCGCCTCGGACGACGACGACGACCGCGCGCGCGCTCGGTCGATCGGCACTCGTCGCCGGTCGAGAACGCATCATGAGGTGCGACGCGCGCGCGCGCGAGAGACGCGAGAGAGACGCGAGAGACGCGAGAGAGACGAGAGAGAGAGACCCTCGATGACTGACGACGCCTCGGACGACGCCGGCGCGCGCGATAGTCGAGACGAGACGGATGATGACGCGAACGGCTCGATCGAGATGACCGCGCCTCGTCCCGCCGACGCCGAGCGCGGACGCGCGGACGACGACGACGACGACGGGATCGAGGACGGCGCGGATCTCGAGCCCGAGAGGGTGGATTTCGAATCGATGAACGAGCGCGAGCGCGGCGTGCAGCTGTGGAAGGATTGCTTTTGGGATCTCGAAGCGAAACTCGCGCGATGGTTCGGGCTGGACGATTCGAGGTACGAGTACGAGCTCGCGTTGGCGGAGGAGGAACGCGAGAGAGAGGCGCGCGCGAAGGAGGCGGCGGCGCGGGAGGAGGACGCGCGCGCGGTGGGCGCGGAGGGTGGCGAGGCGCCGCGCGCGTGACGGCGCGGGCGAAGACGGGTTCGCGCGCGCGAGGATTCGTCGCGCGTTCGCGCGCGCGATGACGGTGAATCGGGCGCGATGATTTGTAATTTTAACGACGCGATCGACGCGCGATGGATGAGACGAACTCGAGAGACGCCGACAAGTCCCGACGCGCGCGCGGTTGAACGCCGAGCCGAGCCGAGGCCCGGCGCGCGGGGACGCGTCAGAAACGCGCGCGCCGCGCGTCGTCTCGAGAGCTCGGCGAGGATGACGAGACGTGCGATCGCGCGCGTCGCGCTCGCGGTGTTTCTCGTCGCGTGCGCGTGCGCGTCGCCCGCGCTCGCGCTCGAAAACTGTGGGGACAATGTGACGAGTTTTCGACGCTGGGCCGATCTGCGCGCGTTTCGTAATCCCCCGCTTCGAGGCGCGTTTTGCGTCACCCGTCTGTCCAAAGACGGCGTCGTCGGGTGTTCGAGCGACGGCGTGACCTCGGCGCCGCTGCGACGATTGCCACCGGACGGGTCGGACGAGACGATCGCGCCGGCGGATGAGAGGGTGTTACTGGCGACGCCCGCGGCGTGGCAAAGTTTGATGCGACGGGCGTTCGCGAGCGACTCGGCCGAGGCGAAGGCGTTTCGATCGAAGATTAAAGGCGTGTTCGTCGAGTCCGTGTCGATGGAGACGGAGGAGGAGAGGGGATGGGCGAGGGGGTACGCGCCGGGACCCGCGCATCGCGAAAACGTCACCGGAGGCTTTGTGGGCGGCGTCGACGCGACGGGAATGGATTTGAGAGGCGTGCCGATGATGTTGTTGGATCGACCGAGCACGCTCTTGGCGAGAGCGCGCGCGGCGGAGAACGCGGAGATGGAGTCGAAGGGGGCGTCCGAATCCAAGTTGTGGCACGTGCAGACGGATGAACGCATGGCGGGTTTGGGGAAACAACCCACCATCAACCCTCCGAATTCAGTCTCGTGTTTGAACGCGGGGACGTGTCTACCGATCGGAGGACACAGCGTCGTCGCCACGCTGCCGTCTCTGAGCGATCCGAACGCACATCGAGACAAGAGTCTGATCGTCGTGGCGGCTCGCATGGACGCCGCGGGTTTCTTCAGAGACGCCACGCCGGCGGTCAACTCTCGCATGACTGGTCTCGTCGCCCTGATGGCCGCCGCGACATCCATGAAGAAGATGTACGCGCAGCTCACGCCCGAGCAGATCAAGCATCCCGTGGCGTTCGTCGCGCTGAGCGGAGAGGATTTCGGCAAGCTCGGTTCCGATCGAATCATGCGCGAGTTGATCAAGTCTCCGGAACACTCCGAATTACCGGGCCTCGCTGGTCGAAAGATTCGAGCCATCATCGAACTCGGTCCGTTGGGATTCTCGGAATCGTTCGTGGGCGAGCGCACGCCGACCATTTACGTCCACGGCGCGCACGAAGGAAACATGTTGCGCCGTATGCAGATGATCGCCGACACGTTTGAGTTTGAAGAGACGGCGGAACTCGGCGCGCCGAAAGTCATGGAGACGTCCGCGTCAACGTTTTCTCTCATTAAAGCAGACGATTTCGAATCCGCGTACCTGTCGGAAGATCCCGACGCGCCCATCGATGCGTTGAGCGGAACGTTTATGGACGCGGGCCAAGTGCGCGTCGTCAATGTCAGGCGCATGGAATCCGTCGTTCACGTCATCGCGCGTCTCATTCGACAGCTTGCGCTGACGGACCCGAACGCCGAACCGCACGTAGACATCCCTTCGTCCGTCTCGGCGGTCAACAAGCTTTCGCAGTGCCTCACGAGCGATGATTTCGGATTATCGGCGTGCGAGCTCGGGAACAAGTATCTCGCGGGCGACACGACGAAAAAGTACGACGAGTACGGCGCGGCGCGACTCGGAGAGTACAACGATCCCACGACGCTTCCGACGCGATATCCCGAAACCTTGGTCGGTCTGGCGAGCGACGCGCAGTCGCACGTGGACAAGAGCACGTTGGCGCGCTTCGTGTGGAACTATCTCGCCGAGGCGACGTCGAGCACGATTTCGCCGCGCATGTGCGACGCCCGCGGCGCGTGTACGAACGGCACCGTGTGCGTCGGCCATTCGTCGAAGAACGTGGGCGAATGTCACGCGTCGACGACCAAATACGTCGTGGCGCTCTCCACGCGTCTCAGTTTCGACGCCAAATCCGGAGCGTGGTCCGTGCGCGCACCACGCGACGCCGTGGAGAGGAACGCGCCGCTCTGGACGGAGAGCAACTGGTCGCCGAGCATCGGCGCCGCATTGGTGCAACCAGGTTCGTCCATCGCGTGGGCCAAGACGAAGAATATCATGCTCGCGTGCGCCGTGTTGACCTTGGCGCTCTTCGCGTCGTTAAAGTTGTGCGGCAAGAGGAATGGTGCGCCGCGCCAAGGCGGCGGCGCGGAGCGAGAGCGTTTATTGAGCGGCGAGCGGCGAGTGGAAGGTTTCGGATTCGCGCGCAGAGGCGACAAATCGTCAGACGTCGAGCGCGCCGTGCCGACGCCGGCGCCGAAACCGACGCCGGCGCCGCAGAAACCGACGCCGGCGCCGCCGAAACCGACGCCCGAGCCGCCGAAACCGACGCCGGCACCGCCGAAACCGACGCCCGAGCCGCCGAAACCGACGCCCGAGCCGCCGAAACCGGCACCAGAGCCCGCGCCGAAACCCAAACCGCCGCCGCCGCCGCCGAAACCGTCGAAACCGTCCGACGCCCCGGGACCGAGACGTTCGTGGAAGCGATGACGAAATTAAAACAAATACGATGTAACATTATTAAAATCCGAGTGAATCAATACGCCCATCTGTACGAGTCGTCCGCGACGTCCTCAACGATACCAACCCTTTCAAATCGTCCGGCGGCTTCCCACGCCTCCAACCCGCCGAGCACCTCGGCGTACGTCGTCTCCGCGTCGACGTCCTCCATCATCGCGTCGTACATCCGTCTCAGATTCGGCCCGAACGCCTCCTTCCATCCAAAATATTTCGGCAGCAAGAAATCACAGAAAATCAACGTCGGAAAGATGGCCGCGTCCGCGCTCGATTTCGTCTGCCCGCACACGTACCTTCCCTTGACGCGTCCCGCGATTTCGTCCAAAACCTTCAACTGTCTCTTCAACTCTTTAATCTGCGTCGCCCGCGTCTCTCGATCCATCGGTCCGCGATACATCGCCCCTTGAATCGGCCCGATGTACAAATCGTGCGTTCGAGTCGCCAGCGCGCCCCCCGCGCGCGCCTCGGGCGTCCTCGGACGTTTCTCCGACCACGCGCGTCCCGCCGGTAAATCCAACAGGTACTGATTGATCACTTCGCTCTCTCCCAACGACATCGACTCGTCCGCGAGCGTCAGCGCGGGCATCTTCAATTGCGGATTGATGCCCTCGTACGCCGGTCCCTTGATGCCCCCGTCGAACGCGGACGTGGGATCGACGACGTCGATTCGATGATAGACTTTAAGCCACCGCGCGAGGAGACGACATCTCGCGCCGTTATTGCTCACGGGAACGTCGTAGAGGGTACCGATGGGGTCGTCGGGCTCGGGTCGCGCGCGAACGCGCGTCTCGCGTCTTCCGCGCGGACGTCGAGACGCGATGGTGGGCGCGAGGGGGGCGCGCGCGAGGGACATTCGGATAGGGCGTCGTGGAGTGAGGGGGGGTGGCGTCACTCGCGCGCGGTGCGTCGTCGCGCGGAGATCTCGGTGAGGGGTGGGGAGACAAAGGCGGCGAAGGGGAAGGCGCGCGCGATCGCGAGGCGGCGGTGGACGCGCGCGAGGGTGGACGCGCGCGAGACGGGGGGCGGCGCCGTCATTTCTCGGAAAAGTGCGCGCGACGCGTGATGGGCGACGACGCGCGCGGGAAGAGGGAGAAGAAGGAGAAAAAGGGGAAGAAGGAGAAAAAGGAGAAGAAGGAGAAGCGTAAGGCTCGCGAGGCGTCCGCGGAGGTGGGAGCGAGGGATGGGAAGCGGGTGAAATCCGACGCGGGCGAGCCGGCGGCGGCGGCGGCGGCGGCGGCCGAGCGCCCGACGTTTGACAGTTTCGAGGCGACGCCGTTCGACGCCGCCGTCGTCGCGCGTTTGAAATCGGCGTTTCCGTCCCCGAGTCCCATTCAGTCCGCGGCGTGGCCGGCGGCGTGTTCGGGGAAGGATGTCGTCGCGGTGGCGAAGACGGGGAGCGGGAAGACGTTGGCGTTTCTGTTGCCCATGTTTCACGGAATGAAACGACGCGGCGACGTCGAGGGGTTAGTCGTCGCCCCGACGCGAGAGTTGGCGATTCAAATTCAGGCGGAGTGCGAAAAGTTCGGCGCCGAGCACGGGTTTCAGAGCGTGGTGGTGTACGGGGGCGCGAGCGCGCACGAGCAAAAAAACGCGTTGCGAACAAAAAAGCCGTGCATCGTCATCGGTACGCCGGGGAGATTGACGGATTTGATGAGTCAGGAGGGCGTGTTGTCGCTCGAGAAGCTCTCGGTGATCGTGTTGGACGAGGCGGACAGAATGTTGGACATGGGATTCGAACCGCAAATCAAAACCATCTTCGCGGCGACGCCGACGCGTCGACAGACGCTCCTCTTCTCCGCGACGTGGCCGAAATCCGTGCGCAAACTCGCGGCGGGATACCTCAACCAGGACAAATCGCGCGTGCAAGAGATTTTCATCGGCGAGGGCGCGGCCGACGGCGAATTGGCGGCGAACAAGGCCATCTCGCAGAGGTTCATTCAGGCGCGCGACCACGAAAAGGACGAACACCTGTACAATCTCATCTGTGAGTTCCCAGACGATTCTCGCGTCGTCATCTTCGCCAACACCAAGCGCCGCGTGGAGAACCTCGCGAAAACCTTCGCCGCCGAGGGTTTCGGCACCGTCTCCGTGCACGGCGATAAATCCCAAGCCGATCGAGAGGCGTCGCTTCGCAAGTTTATCGAAAACCGCGCCCCGCTCATGATGGCCACCGACGTCGCCGCTCGAGGTTTAGACATCAAGGGCGTCTCACACGTCGTCAACTACGACATGGCTCGCGACGTCGAGTCCTACGTGCACAGAATCGGCCGCACCGGTCGCGCCGGCGAGCTCGGCGCCGCCGTCACGTTTTGGAACGTCGACTACGACAAACCGTGCGCGCCCGCCTTGTGTAAAATCGCCCGCGACGCCGGTCAGGCGGTCCCCGACTGGCTCACCAAGTTTGAAAAGACCAAGGAGAGCAAGCA
>MDTE01006192.1_pt1 | contig 12494 bp, 9 predicted proteins | sample 811231 | NCBI WGS metagenome assembly MDTE01 (sample SAMN05326651, study PRJNA326480) | marine metagenome | isolation source: seawater | place: Indian Ocean: Red Sea | collected 2010
ATTTTCCTTTTCAACCAACAAGCCAGCAAGATCAAATAATTAACGATATTTCTGAATTTGTAACAACAATAGGAAATAGAAGTATATTTATGCTTAAAGGTTATGCTGGCACAGGCAAAACTACTTTAGTTTCATCATTAGTAAAGTCATTACCCGTTGTAGGTAAACGATCAGTTCTAATAGCGCCAACAGGAAGGGCAGCTAAAGTATTATCAAAATACTCTAAAAAATTTGCAAGTACCATACACAGAAAAATTTACTGGATTAGAACAAATAAAAGTGGAAATACTTTTATTAAGCTTAAAGAAAATTTACATACCAATACTATTTTCATAGTTGACGAAGTATCTATGATTTCTGAAAGTTCAGATAGGGGATTTGGAAATCGTTCACTTTTACAAGATTTGATTAAATATGTATATGAAGGAATTGATTGTAAATTAATACTTATTGGAGATAAAGCTCAACTTCCACCTGTTAATTTAGATATAAGTCCTGCTTTAAATGAAGAGTTTTTATTTCTAAACTATAACAAACAAGTCATTTCTAAGGAGCTTACCGAAGTTGTAAGACAAAAGAAAGAATCGTTAATTTTAGAAAATGCAACAAGACTCAGAAAAAAAATCTCAGTTGATAACCATTCCTATCCAAAATTTTTAACTAATTCAGAAGTTGTACGAATTAGTACTGGTGAGGATTTACAAGAAGCTTTAGAATGTGCTTACAGCAATGAAGGTTTAAATAATACAACTATTCTATGTCGATCAAATAAGAGAGCAAATCAATACAATCAGCAAGTAAGAGTAAAAATTAGATGGCAGGAAAATGAAATTTCGTCAGGAGATAAGCTTATGATAGTTAGAAATAATTATTTCTGGTTAGATGAAAATAGTAATGCAGGATTTATTGCAAATGGAGATATAGTTGAAGTGATTAAGATAAAAGATGTAATTGAAAGATATGGTTTTCGTTTTGCGAAAGCTGTTATTAAAATGACTGACTATGGTAATGAGAAAAAATTAGATGTGATATTATTACTAGACACTTTAATAAGTGAAAAACCGGCCTTAACTTATGAGCAATATCAACAGCTATACAGAGAAGTTGGATTAGATTATAAAGGTGAGAAAGATATAAATAAAAAAATAAAGGAAAATATGTTTTTTAACGCATTGCAAGTCAAATTTGCTTATGCTATAACTTGTCATAAGTCACAAGGAGGACAATGGGATAATGTATTTGTAGATATTGGCTACTTTACAAGTGATATGTTAGATAAATCATTTCTTAGATGGCTCTACACTGCATTTACTCGTGCAAACAAAAAATTATATCTAATTAACTTTAATGATGATTTTTTTAATTAATGAACTGTTGTTATTATGAAAAAAATTTATAAAAAAAAGACCACAATTAAGAGGTCTTTCTTTTCTAGTAGCGGGAGCAGGACTCGAACCTGCGACCTTTGGGTTATGAGCCCAACGAGCTACCAACTGCTCCACCCCGCGATGTATATGCAAATATAAAGCTATATATTTATTCTATGCAACTTATTATATTATTTTTAGCTTTATTTTTAAAATATGATTTCTGTCAATAATCTTTCATTATATTTTGGTGGTCAGGATATATTCTCTGATGTTTCTTTCATGATTCATAAAGGTGAAAAAATTGGATTGGTTGGAAAGAATGGTTCAGGAAAATCAACTTTACTTAAAGTTTTATCTAAAGAACAAAGTCCTAATAGTGGAAATTTAAATTTCCCAAAAGATTTAATCATTGGTTATTTGCCACAAGATTTAGATTTTTATGACGGTAGAACTGTTATAGCAGAGGTAAAAACAGTTTTCGTACATTTAAATAATATAGAAAAAAAAATAGCTGAATTACAAAAACAGCTTGAAAGCAGAACAGATTATGAAAGCAGTGAATATTTAAATATAATTAATGATTTCAATATATTAGAAGAAAAATTTAGGATAAATGGTGGTTATGAAATTGAATCTCAAATCAGTCATATTTTAGATGGTTTAGGATTTAGTTATTCAGATTATAATCGCTATACTAATGAATTTAGTGGTGGTTGGAGAATGCGATTAGAATTAGCTAAGATATTACTTAAAAAACCAGACTTAATATTATTGGATGAACCAACAAATCATTTAGATATAGAATCTATAATTTGGTTGGAAAAATGGTTGCTAGAATATAATGGAACAGTTCTGCTAGTTTCTCATGACAAAATGTTTCTTAATGCATTAACTAATAGAACAATAGAGATTTCTTTTTCTAAATTAAATGATTATAAGGTATCTTATTCCAAATATTTGAAACTAAGGGAAGACAGAATTTTAAAGCAATCACAAGCAAAAAAAAATCAAGATAAATATATCAAAGAAACTCAGATTTTAATAAATAAATTTAGAGCAAAAAAAAATAAGGCTTCTTTTGCGCAATCGCTAATAAAGAAGTTAGAAAAGCTTGAAATTATTGAAATTGAAAAAGTTGATGATGCAAGTATGAAGTTTCAATTTGCTAAGGCGCCACGTTCAGGTAAAATTAATTTAATCATCAATCAAGCATCCAAATCATATGAAGATTTAAATGTTTTAAAAGATGTAAAATTAGAGTTGGTAAGAGGTGATAGAGTAGCTTTCGTTGGTAAAAATGGACAAGGTAAAACAACTTTGATTAAGATGATTATGAACGAAATTGATTTTAGTGGTAAAATTGAATTTGGACACCAAGTTAAACTCGGTTATTATGCGCAAAATCAAGTAGATTTTTTAGATAATGAAAAAACTATTTTAGAAACTATTGAAGAATCCATTGATATAGGTACTAATAAAAATCCAAGATCAATATTAGGTTCTTTTTTATTCTCTAATGAAGATGTTGATAAAAAAGTTAAGGTTTTGTCTGGAGGAGAAAGAGCTAGAGTTGCATTGTGTAAATTATTATTAAAACCAATAAATTTATTGATAATGGATGAGCCAACCAATCATCTAGATATAACATCAAAGAATTTGTTAAAAAAAGCTCTTCAAGAATATGATGGCACATTAATTTTAGTTTCTCATGATAGAGATTTTTTATCAAATTTGACTGATAAAGTTTATGAATTTTATGATAAAAATATTAAAGAGTATATCGGAGATATTGATGTTTTTTTAAAAGAAAAGAAATTAAATAATCTTAAACAGCTTGAGAAACAATATGAAGCTAATGCCAATACAAAAAATAAAAAAAGTGAAAAGAATACAAAAAAACAAATTAATTTACTTTCAAAGAAAATTAGTAGTTTAGAACGACAAATAGAAAAATTGGAAAATAATCAAAAAAATGATGATCTAATTCTTTCAGATCCAATTGAATTTAAAAAGCTATCGAAAAGTAATGATTTTTTTCAAAAGTATGAAAATAGAAAAAATAAAATTAACAATTTGTTAGATGAATGGAACTGTCAAATTGAGCTTCTTGAAAAATTAAAAAAAACTAAATAATTTTTATTAAATTTAAAGAATGAAAAAAAATATAATTTTCTTTTGCAGTTATATTTTAACATTAAATTTTATTCATGCTCAAATAGATTCTGATTATATGCTTGATAAAAAACAAGAATATATTGTTGGAAAGCAATATGTTTTTGAATTTAGAGATGGTACCATTGCTATTGGAAAATATCTTAAATCAGGAGAAGGAAACATCTATATTAAAGACTTAAAAGGTGAAGATATATATATTCCTAAAATAATGATTGCTCAAGTTCATGAATCAAATAAAAGTAATGTAAAGGGAAATGAGTTTTGGTTCTCAAATCTTCATGATACAAGATATTTTTTCTCTCCAACTGCTTTTGGTTTAAGACAAGGAGAAGGTTATTATCATCACGGTTATTGGATGTTATGGCAGTTTCAATATGGTTTATCAGATTATTTTTCTATTGGTGGAGGTACAACTCCTTTTGGATTTCCTGCAATGCTTAATGGAAAATTTTCAATGGAAATTGATTCAAGTTCTAATTTTTCACTTGGTTGGTTTTGGGTTGGGAATTTATTTTGGGGAGATTTTGAAGGAGATCCGATTGTAAATATGCCTTATTGAGTATTAACATTTGGAAATAAGGAAACAAACTTTACAATAGGAACAGGTTATAATTTAAGCACTGAAATTTCAAGTGAAAGTAGGTTTGTGTTTAATATAGGAGCAATTGGAAGGGTAGAAAGAAGATTTTCATTGCTTTTAGAAGCCTGGTTGTTTAATGTGTTAACTGATGAATCAACTTTTCTTGGAGGTCCTGGAGTTAGGTATTTTAGAAAAGTAAATAGAGTTACTTCAAGAAATGGTGCTGGAGCAAGTACGTGGGATATACAGTTTTTATATAATCCTCAATTTGAAAGAATCATTCCTATTTTTGGAGCGTCTAGAAAATTTTAATTCTCTAAAATTTATTATTCAATTAATTAATATGTTTTTTTGTTTATTTGCAAAATGAAACATAAATCTGGTTTTGTAAATATAATAGGCAATCCTAATGTTGGAAAGTCAACACTTATGAATACTTTAATCGGTCAAAAATTATCTATTACAACAAATAAAGTTCAAACCACTAGGCATAGAATAAAAGGTATTTTAAATAGTGATGATTATCAAATAGTTTTTTCTGACACCCCAGGATTTATTAATCCTTCATATAAGCTTCAAGAGAGTATGATGAATTATGTATATTCTGCTTTCAAAGATGCTGACATATTAATTTACATGGTGGAACCAGAAGAAAATCAAAATAGTAATGATCAAATTTTCAAAATTATAGAAGAAACACAGGTTCCATTACTTATTTTAATTAATAAAATTGATTTGTATGATCAAAATATAGTTAAAAAAGAAATCAAAAAATGGTCTCAGAAATATTCAAATTCAAAAGTTATTCCTATATCAGCTTTGAATAATTTCAATATTAGTAATATAAAAAAAAATATAATAGATTTACTTCCTATCTCGCCACCGTATTTTGAAAAAGATGCTATTACAGATAAGTCTTCAAGATTTTTTGTGGAAGAAATAATTAGAGAAAAAATTTTAATTCATTATAAAAAAGAGATACCATATTCTGTTCAAATACAAGTAGAAGATTTTATTGAAAGTAAAGATTCTATAGAAATAAGAGCAGTAATTTACGTTATGCGAGAAAGTCAAAAAGGTATAATTATAGGACATAGAGGTCTGGGGCTTAAAAGAATAGGAAGTGAAGCTAGAAAAGATATTGAAAACATGCTGGGAAAGCATATTTATTTACACACACCAGTTAAGGTAAAAAAAAACTGGAGAAAAGATACTAGTCAGCTAAAAAAATTTGGATATCAATCATGAGTAATATTGTAGCAATAGTTGGAAGACCTAATGTAGGTAAGTCTACATTATTTAATCGTTTAACTCAAACTAGACAAGCAATTACTGATGAGATAAGTGGTGTAACAAGAGATCGGCATTATGGAAAATGTGATTGGAATGGTTATGATTTTTCATTAATTGATACTGGAGGATATGTTGAGGGTTCTGAAGATATTTTTGAAACTGAAATTAGAAAACAAGTTGAACTTGCTATTGATGAAGCAACAGTTATTTTATTTTTAGTAGATGCTAAAACAGGAATCACAGATTTAGATTATGCAATAGTAAGTCTACTTAGAAAATCTAATAAAAAATTTGTTTTGGGTGTGAATAAAGTTGATAATAAGACGTTACTAGATGCATCAATAGAATTTTTCAATTTGGGTCTTGGTGATTACATTCCATTATCGTCTATAAGTGGAAGTGGAACAGGAGAATTACTAGATGAGATAACAAGGCATTTTGTTCATAAAAATGAAAATATTATATCTGATATACCAAGATTTGCTGTGATAGGCAGGCCAAATGTTGGTAAATCATCTTTTGTTAACTCTTTAATTGGTAAGGATCAGAACATGGTTACAGATATTGCTGGTACAACAAGAGATTCATTAGACACTAGGTTTAATAAGTTTGGTTTTGATTTTATACTTGTTGATACAGCTGGTGTAAGAAAAAAGAAAAATGTTCATGAAAATTTAGAATTTTATTCTGTAATGCGCTCTATTCGAGCAATAGAGCATTCTGATATTTGCATTTTATTAATTGATGCCGAAAGAGGTTTTGAGTCTCAAGATCAACGGATTTTTCATATTGCAGATAGAAATAATAAAGGTATTATAATATTGGTAAATAAGTGGGATTTGATTAATAAATCTACAGAAACTGCTAAAGAATTTGAAGAAAAAATAAAAGATAAAATTTCTCCATTTACTGATATACCAATACTGTTTATATCAGCTTTAAATAAAAATAGATTACTAAAATCTTTAGAAAAGACAATTGAAGTTTATAAAAGTAGAAAACAAAAAATTAAAACATCTTTACTTAATGAGGTAATGTTGAAAGCAATTGAAAAATATCCTCCACCTTCTTATAAAGGTAAATATATTAAAATAAAGTATTGCACTCAGTTAACTTCTCAATCTCCTTCTTTTGTGTTTTTTGCAAATTTACCTCAATATATTAAGGAACCTTACAAACGTTATTTAGAAAATCAGCTAAGAAGTGTATTTAATTTTGAAGGAGTTCCATTAAACTTGTTTTTTAGAAAGAAATAATTTTTATAAAAGATATTTTTTTAATTTTAACAAAAAATTTACAATTATGAAAAAATTATTTTTATTGCTTTTTGTTTCAATATCGTTAAGTTCTTTTTCACAAAAAAACTCTGATGTTACTGGTGAATGGTATAATGCAGAAAAAGATGCTATCATAACAATTTTTGAGGATAATAATACTTTGTCTGGAAAAATCACTTGGATGCTAAATCCTAATGATGAAAATGGAAATCCAAAAAAAGATCCGCTAAATCCAAATAAGGATTTACGAGATCGTGCTAGACTAGGCATGGTTATGATGACTAAATTTGCTTATCAAAAAGATAATGTATGGGATGGTGGTACATTATATGATCCCAAAACTGGAAAAACTTATAGTGGGATGATTACTTTAAAAGATAAAAACACATTAGATCTGAGAGGTTATGTGGGTATTGCGCTTTTAGGCAGAACTTCAACCTGGACTAGGGCAAAATAGTTTAAAAAAAACCGAGAATTTTCTCGGTTTTTTATTTTTCTAATTTATTTTAATCAATTCTACTTCAAAAATTAAAGTACTATTTGGTCCTATACCTGCTCTAGGTTCACCTCTTTCTCCATATGCAAGCTTTGATGGAATCGTTAATTTCCATTTATCACCAACATTCATCAGTTGAAGTGCCTCAGTCCATCCAGGAATAACCATATTAAGTGGAAAAGAAATAGTTTCACCCCTGTCAATTGAGCTGTCAAAAACAGTACCATCAATTAGTGTGCCATGATAATGAACGGTAACAGTATCTGTCTCTTGAGGTTTATTTTTTTTGTTTGATGACAAAATGATTTCATATTGAAGTCCACTTTCAGTAGTAACTACACCTTCTTTTTGTGCGTTTTCTTCTAAATAATTTTTTTCTTCTTCAGCAGAAATTATACTTTTTTCTTTAGATAATTGTTCAAAATAGTTTTGAATTACCTTTAGTGATGAGTCTTCACTTATATGAAGTTCATTTTCGGAAAGAATATCATTAAATCCATTTGTTAATGAATTGATATCTAAATCTTCTAATCCTTGTGACTTTACAGTTGAACCAAAAGTTACTCCTAAACTATAGCTTACAGCTTCTAGATCACTTTCAGGAGTTTTATTGTTTGAACAAGAACTTAAAATAAGTAAGCTTGATAATATTAAATAAGTTTTTTTCATAGTATATAATTTGTTTGCAAATCTACAATTATTGTTTAGTTTAAATGACAATTAGTTTTCTATTTTTCCATATTTTTACTTGCTAAAATTTTTACATGAAAATAGAAAGAACACCTATCAAAGATCTATTAGTCATTCATCCCCAAGTACATGAAGATTCGAGAGGTAATTTTTTTGAGAGTTGGAATAAAGATCTTTTTAAAAAAATAACGAATGGATTAGATTTTGTTCAGGATAATCAATCGTATTCAAAAAAAAATGTTTTGAGAGGTTTACATTTTCAAAATCCACCTTATGAGCAAGGTAAATTAGTAAGAGTTATAAAAGGATCTGTTTTAGATGTTGCTGTTGATATTAGAAAAGGTTCGGATACTTATGGGTCGTATTACTCAATTGAATTAAATGATGAAAACAAAACCATCTTTTGGATTCCACCTGGATTTGCTCATGGATTCTTAACTTTAAAAGATAATACTATTTTCTCTTATAAATGTACATCTTTTTATAATAAAGATTCTGAGGGATCTATTTTATATAATGATAAAGATTTAAATATTAGTTGGGGCATAAAAAATCCAATAGTTTCAAAAAAAGACGCTTGCGCATCAAGTTTTAAGTCTTTAATTTCTAGCTTTAATATATGAAATCTAATTTATTAAGCATGAATGTATTTGTTGTAATTTTAGCTTTAGCATATTTGTTTATTTCATTTACTAATTCTCAGTTAGATGATAAAACTTACAAAAATGAATTTATAAATAAATATGCAGTTTTTTCAATTATTAAGCCTAAAAATGTTGATTTTGCGGATGAAAAAGTAGATGTAAATTCAAATGATCTTTGGGAGAGATTTGATAAAGAGTTGCTAAAAAATACTTATTGGCAGTCAAATACAATGCTATATATTAAAAGAGCAAATAAATATTTTCCTGTAATTGAACCTATATTAAAAAAAAACAACATTCCAGAAGATTTCAAGTATCTTGCTGTAATTGAAAGTGGATTGGAAAATGTAACGTCACCAAGTGGCGCTAAAGGTTTTTGGCAATTTTTAAAAAGTACAGCTAAAGAATATAATTTAGAAGTTAATTATGCAGTAGATGAAAGATATAATTTAGAAAAATCAACTCAAGCTGCATGTGATTATTTAAATGTAGCATTTGAAAAATTTAATTCTTGGACCTTAGCTGCTGCAGCATATAATATGGGAATGAATGGTTTGCAAAAAGCCCTAGATAATCAGAAAGTTGAAAATTACTATGATTTACATCTTAACTCTGAAACATCAAGATATGTTTTTAGAATACTTGCTGTTAAAGAAATCTTGCAAAATCCGCAAAAATATGGTTTTGTAATTAGACAACAAGACATGTATATTAAAGAGGAATACTATGTTGTTGAAATAGACTCTACAGTTCATAATTTATATGAATTTTGTGAAGATTATTCTATAAACTATCAACAATTAAAGAAGTACAATCCATGGCTTTTAATATCTAAATTGCCTGATGAGTCAAGGAAAAAATATTTTTTAAAAATACCTTTAAACAGTTCTAATTAACAGATGAGCTTAGAAAGTAATTTTATATCGGTTTTTGGTGCAAGAGTTCATAATTTAAAAAATATACATATAAAAATACCAAGAAATAAGTTGGTAGTTTTTACTGGAAAAAGTGGAAGCGGAAAGTCATCCTTAGCATTCGATACAATACATGCTGAAGGTCAAAGGAGGTATTTAGATACTTTTAGTGCTTATGCGCGTCAATTTATAGGAAATATGGAACGCCCTGACGTTGATAAAATTACAGGATTGAGTCCTGTTGTTGCTATTGATCAAAAAACTACATCAAAAAATCCTAGATCAACCGTTGGTACTATAACAGAAATATATGATTATTTAAGGCTATTGTATTCTAGAATTGGTGTTGCCTACTCTTATAAAACTGGCGAAAAGATGGTCAGTTATACCGAAAGTATGATTATAAATCTTATTCTTAATGAATTTAATAAAAAGAAAATATTTATACTATCACCAATTATTCGCTCAAGAAAAGGAAACTATAAGGAACTATTTAATAAATTTTTAAAAAGAGGATACACTAAGGTTCGTGTAAATCAAGAAATTTTGAACTTAGATTCGTCAATTGAGCTTGATAGATATCAAACACATGATATTGAACTAGTTGTGGATCGATTAACTGTTAATGAAAAAAATAAGCTCAGATTAAAAGAATCATTAAAAATATCTTTAGAACTAGGAAATGGTGTTGTAATGATATTAGAGGATAAGAATAAAAAAATTAGGTTTTTATCTAAGCTTTTAATGTGTCCACAAACTGGAATTGCATATGATAATCCTGAGCCTAATTCATTTTCTTTTAATTCTCCAAAGGGTGCTTGTAAGTCCTGTAATGGCCTAGGTTTTAAGTTAGAAGTAGACGTAAATAAAATTATTCCAAATCCAAAAATTAGTATTAAAAATGGTGCTATTTCACCAATTAATGGACGAAAGGCTCAGTGGATAATTCGTCAAATAGAACTAATTGGGAAAAAATATGATTTTACAATTGATACTCCTGTTGAAAATATTTCTAAAGAAGGATTAAACGCAATTTTGTATGGAATTAATACAAAAATTAAGATAAACTACAAAATAGCAGAAATTGCAAAAGATTATAATATAAATTTTGATGGTATAGTTACTTTTATCGAAGATCAATCAAAACACTCTAAAATTAAGTCAATTGAAAGATGGTCAAAAAAATATATGCGATCTGTAAAGTGTCAATCTTGTAAAGGATCCCGTTTAAATTTAGAGTCTTCAAATTTTAAAGTAGCTGAAAAATATATTTCAGAAGTTGTTAATATGGATCTGTACTCATTGTCAAAATGGCTTCATAAATTGCAATTTAAGTTATCAAAAAAAGATATGGTAATTGCTCAACAGATTATAAAAGAACTATTGAAAAGAGTTCGATTTTTAAATGATGTTGGGTTGTCATATTTAACTTTAAATAGAAGCACTAAAACACTAAGCGGAGGTGAAGCTCAAAGAATTCGTTTAGCTACTCAAATTGGAACAAGATTAACGAATGTATTATATATTTTGGATGAACCAAGTATTGGTTTACATCAAAAAGATAATGTAAAGTTAATTAATGCATTAAAAAGCTTAAGAGATTTAGGTAATTCAGTTATTGTTGTTGAGCATGACAAGGAAATGATTAAAAATGCTGATTACATTGTCGACCTAGGTCCAGAAGCAGGAGAATATGGAGGTGAACTTGTTTTTCAAGGGACAATTCAAGATCTTATCAAAGTCAATAATATCACAAGTAATTATGTTTTTGGACTATCTCATGTCAAAAAAAATAAAATTAGAAGTGGAAATGGAAAGTTTATTGAAATTATTGGAGCTAAAGGTAACAATTTAAAAAATATTAATATAAAAATTCCTTTAGGTTTATTATGTTGTATTACTGGTGTCTCAGGTTCTGGAAAATCTACTCTGGTGAATGAAACATTGTACCCAATTTTAAATAAATACTTTTTTAAGGCGGAAAAAAATCCATTAGAATATGATAAATTTAATGGAATTGAAAATATAGATAAAGTAATTTCTATAAATCAAGCACCTATTGGAAAAACTCCCAGGTCAAATGCAGCTACATATATTGGTGTTTTTTCTGACATAAGAAACTTATTTGCAGATTTACAAGCTGCTAGAGTTCGAGGATACAAGGCTGGTCGTTTTTCATTTAATGTTTCTGGAGGAAGATGCGAGGTTTGTAAAGGTGCAGGTGTAAAAACTATTGAAATGAATTTTTTACCCGATGTAGTTGTTACTTGCGATGAATGTAATGGAAATAGATACAATTATGAAACACTACAAGTTTGTTTTAAAGAAAAAAATATTTCAGATATTCTAGAACTTACAGTTAATCAAGCAGTTATATTTTTTGAAAAGGTACCGATTATTTATAGAAAGCTAAAAGCCTTAGAAAATGTTGGTCTTGGATATATAAGATTAGGCCAATCAGCAACAACATTTTCTGGAGGAGAAGCTCAAAGAATCAAGCTTGCTACAGAATTATCAAAAAAAGAAACAGGTAGAACTTTATACATTCTTGATGAACCAACAACTGGATTACATTTTGCAGACATCCAAGTTTTAATGAAAGTATTAAATTATATAGTTGATAAGGGAAATACTGTTCTGGTTATTGAACATAATTTGGATATAATAAAAGTTGCAGATTATATTATAGATATTGGTCCTGAAGGAGGTGATAAAGGTGGAGATATTGTTTGTCAAGGAACAGTTAATGATATTATTAATATCTCAAAAAGTCATACAGCAAGATTTTTAATGGATGAGTTAAATGATTAGATATAATTTATGCAATCTGTAACATTTATTAACATAAAAATGTTTTTATCTAATTTATCATTTATTTTTATTTATAAATTATTGTTTATTTTAGCAAAAATTAAAAACTATAAATAATGAAACACTTAATATATTTAGTAAGTATTTTATTTTTCTTAACTATCTTTTGTGATTCTGTATCAGCACAAAGAGGATACTATGAGCAAGAATATGAAATGCCATTTCAACCAAGGTTTATATTGGG
>MDTE01164628.1_pt1 | contig 12494 bp, 6 predicted proteins | sample 811231 | NCBI WGS metagenome assembly MDTE01 (sample SAMN05326651, study PRJNA326480) | marine metagenome | isolation source: seawater | place: Indian Ocean: Red Sea | collected 2010
CCCTGACCGCCGCCGACGCCTCGACGCGCGCAGCCTCTCGCGCCGACTCCGCGGCCGCCGCGCGTGATTCGGCGGCTTCCGCGCGGGACCTCGCCGCGAGCGCCTCGGCCACCGCGGCTTCCCTCTCAACCTCGGATTGTCGCGCCTTGGCCTCGGCGTGCGCAGCCCTAGCCTCAGCCGCTGTCTTTGCAACCTCCGCGGCGCCCACTCGCTCGGAGCTCTTGACGGCCGCGGCGCGCACCGCGTCCAGCTCCTCCTTGTGCGCCTTGGCGGCGGCGACGATGGAAGCCTCCGCGGACTCTTTCGCCGCGGCGGCTTCATCCCTCGCGGCGGCGACGACCTTTTCGGCAGTTTCTGCCGCCCGTCGCTCCGCTCGATCGGCGACGGAGCCCGCGTTTTCGGTCGCCGCCTCCGCCTGTTTCACCGCGGCGGTCGCAGCCTCCGCGATCTTGTCAACCTCGCACTCGAGCACCTCGAAAGCCCTGACGACACCGTTCTTTTCATCCTCGATTTTCGCGTTCCAAGCCTTGCCCGCGGTGTTCCACCGCTCGTCCAAGGCGACGAGCCTCGCCTCCGCCGACGCCAGCTTACGCTCGAGTCTCGCGGCGTGCTTCTTGGCGGACGCGTCGCGCGCGTTCTCCCTCGCCTCGGCGCGCTCGTTTCTCGCCTTCTTCTCGGCGTCCAGCTTCGCTCGGAGCTCCTCGTTTCGCGATTTGAGGCTCTTGATCGTCTTACGAGCCGCCCCAGCCGCCCCGGGCGCGACGTTGGACCGCGCCTGCTTGGGCTGCTCGACGGTTTGGGTCTGGATCCTTCGCGCCCGTGCCGTCGCGGGGCGCGCGGGCAGGCGCGGCGTCGCGTCCCCCGGGGTGGAGCCGGCTCCGGGCGTGGGATAGCCCGCCGCGAGTGGCGGCGGCGTAGCTTTCGAGGGCGTCGGATAGTTTCGCGCCCCGCCGCCGCGCAGCCACGTCGCCATCGGCGACACCGTCGTCGCCGTCGCCGCCGTCACTACCGTCGCGACGAGCTCGGCGGCCTCGCGTTTTTCCTCCGCCGCGGCGACCCTCGCGGCGCTCTCCGCCGCGGCGGCGGCGACGAGGCGCTCGGCGCGTTCCTTTTCAGCTCGGAGCGAGGTGACCTGCGCGCGCAAATCCTCCACCTCGTCCTGGGTCTGCGCCTCCCACCTCTGCGACGCCGCCTGCTCCGCCTCGCGCATGAACTCCTTCTCGCGCCTGGCGCGTTTCTCCCCCTCGAGTTCGAACCGCGCTCGCTCCGTCTCCAGTTCCTTCACCGCGTCCTCCGTGAGTTTTTCGGCGTAGGCGTAGTCAGCCTCGGCGGTCTCGAGCCGCTCCGTCAGTTCCTTCACCCGCGTCTGCGCGTCGGCGGCGGCGCGACGGGACTCGTCGAGCGCGACGGTGAGCTTCTGGGCATCCCTGTGCGCCTTGGCGGCGGCGGCGCGCGCGGCGTCGAGTTCCTTTCGCGATTCCTCGGCTTCGATCTCGATTCGCTCCGTCGCCGCGTCCCTCTGCGTCATCGCGTCGTCCCGCGCCGCCTCCATCATGGACGCGCGTCTCTCCGAGGCCTCGAGCCGCGCGGTGAGTAAGGCTGCGGCCTCCTCGGCGTCGCTCTTCGCGCAACGATCCGCCACCGAACCCATCCTCGCCGATTCCGCATCTTTGACCGCCTCCGTCGCGGCCGTCTCCGCCGCGCATAGGCGCTCGTTCATCGTTCGCACCTCGCGGTTGACGTCCGCGAGCTCGTTTTTGGTGAGTTCGAGGTCCTGTCGCAGTCGGTGGACCTCCTCGTCCGCGGCTTCGCGTCGCGACGCTTCGTCCAGGAGCGACTCCTTGGCTCTGCACTCCGCGACGACAGCCTCGCGAAGCTGGGCGGTGGCCGACTCCGTGGCAGCCAGCGCGCGCGAGAGCTCGGTGGTCGCAGCCGACGCGTTCGCAGCCTCCGCGTCGCGTTCGCGACGGAGCGCCGTCGCCTCGCTCTGCGCGCGCTCCAGCGCCCGCGCGTAGTCCTCCCGGAGGGACAGCGCGGAGTCCTGCGTGTTGGCGAGCGATTGCTCGGCGAGCGCCGCGCGCGCCTCGCTCGCCTCCGCGACGGTGCTCGCGCGCTTGGCGCTCTCTCTCGCCTTGGCGAGCTCGATGGATTGGAGCTTCACCAACCGCTTGGCGCGCGCGTACTTCACCTGCAGCGCGTCGTTCTCCTTCCCCGCGGGGGTCCAGCCATCCCCAGCTTCGGAAGCTCGATGCGACGACTCCGGCAGCCTCTGCATCTCGCGAAGGCGCTCGTGCAGGCGCTCGATCGTGTCGCACTGCGCCTGCAGCAGCCGCGTGGAGGCGTCATACTTGCTCCGCAGCTCCGCATCGGCGCCGTCCGTCGCCATGATGGCTGGCGGAGGCGTCTCTCGCTATGGATGTCCCTCTCGGAGCTGCCGAAACGTTTTCGCTTCAACGGCTTGCTGGCGTCCCCCTTTGGTGGATTGGAAAGTTTCAGGTGTGCACGACCATTTCAGCATAGAAAGAAACGTATTATGTGTTGATACCGCGCATAGAAGAACATGCAAACAGTTACAACAATACTCCAATTACGGGATATCGATGGATCCGGACTGCCGGAGTCCCGTTCGCAATTCAAATCTCGTATTATACGAAGGTACGAGTTAGCCGGGTCGGGTCGGTGAGAAGGGGGCCTCCAAGATCTGTTGAATACAAAGGTCATATCCGCGAGGCGGGCAACGCTTCGCACGGGGTCTTCGCTCGGTTGGCCGAGCATCCCCGCGAGCCTCACTCGGTTCCGGTCGCACGCCGACTCGGTGGATCTCACCCGCTGAACGCGACGTGAGTACATCCCGATCTGGACCCAAAGAAACGGGAGCGAAAAGGAAAGAGAGCGGTGGGTCCGGGCGCGATGGAGGGCGACGGGATGCTCTGCGCGCAGTTCCACGTGGACACCAGGAGCGACGACCCGGGTCCCCGATGCGGTCACACGCTGACGTGCGTCCCCGCGGACGGCGGCGGGCAGCGGCTCATCATATTCGGTGGCGCCACCGCGCTCGAGGGCGACGGGCCGAGCGGGAGCACCAGCGGCATCAGGCTCGCGGGAGCAACCTCCGACGTGCACAGCTTCGACGTGCGCAGCGGCGTGTGGACCAAGCTGGACCCTACAGGCGAGGGTCCCTCCCCCCGAGCCGCGCACAGCGCCGCGGCGGTCGGCAACATGGTGGTGGTGCAGGGAGGAATCGGACCGTCGGGACTCGCGTCCGAAGATCTCCACGTCCTCGACCTGCAGGGCGCGCCGCGGTGGCACCGCGTGTCCGTGAAGGGCCCGGGGCCCGGACAGAGGTACGCGCACGTCATATCCTTCGTCGCGCAGCGGTTCCTCGTCGTGCACGGCGGCAACGACGGCGCCAAGCCCCTGGGCGACAGCTGGTACCTGGACACCACGTCCAAGCCGTACGAGTGGTTCAAGATGAACCCGGCGGGTGACGTCCCGCCGCCGCGCATGTACGCCGCCGCCGCCCCGCGCGCCGACGGCCTTTTGCTCCTCTGCGGCGGCAGAGGGGCGGACAGTTCGCCCCTCTCCGACGCCTTCGGACTCGCGAGGCACCGCGACGGCAGGTGGGAGTGGGCGGCGGCGCCCGGCGAGGCGCCCACGGCCAGGTACCAGCACGCGGTGGCCTTTGTCGGGACGAGGCTGCTCGTCAGCGGCGGTGCCCTCGGCGGCGGGTCCATGGTGGACGACCACCTGTCGCTCTCCGTGCTGAACACGTCCGCGGGTTCGGCCGCGGGTTGGTCCGTGGCGGAGATTGAGCGCGCGGGGGGTTCGAGCGCGGCGGCGGCGACGGCGAGTCGCCGGTGCCGCCACGCGACGGCGGGCGTCGGTCCGTTGGTATTCGTGTGCGGCGGCCTGCGCGGGGGTACCCTGCTCGGGGACATGTACGTGATGGAGGAGAGCCCGGAGGCGCAGGGGCTGACCAGGGCGGAGGCGACCGCGGTGCTGGCTGAGCACGTCGACCTCGCCGCGCCCGCCTGGCAGCGTTGGCTTCGCGACGCGGGGCTCCTCGAGGAGGCGGCGGCGTTTTCGGCGGCGAACCCCGACGCGGTCGTCACCCACCACGACGGTTCGGTCAAACCCGGGTTCGCCACCCCCACCACCACGAACCTCGAGTCCCTCAAGTTCGTCGGCGGGAGCGCCGGGTCGCTCAAGTTTGACCACGGCTCGCCCGGGAGCGCGGATGGGTCGCCGGAGAATAACATCGGCGCGAACGACGAGGCGATGACCAAGCTGAGCTCCGAGGAGGCCAAAGCCGCGGTCGCCCTCGCCAAGGCGGCGCACGTGAACATCGACTCCCCGCCGGAGAGCCACGGGAGCGGTAAATCGTCCGTTCACACGCCTTCCCCGCAGTCCACGGCGAGGGGCGGCGCGAGGGGCCGCGGGACGGCGTCGACGGCGAGGAAGCCGCCGAGCTCGGAGGTTCGTCTGCACCACCGCGCCGTGGTGGTGGCGGCGGGTTCGCACGACGGACCGGCGTCGGGTCTGGGCAGTTTGGTGAGGCAGCTGTCCATCGACCAGTTTGAATCCGAGAGCAAGAGGATCGGGCCGGACATGGCCGCGTTTGGCACGCCGATGGTGAAGATGGGCAGCCTGGACCCGGGATCGATGACTCCCGACGGCCGCGGCGTGCTCACCCCGGACCACGAGAAGCCCGACACGGTGCCCCGCAAGGTGCTCAACGAGCTCCTCCACCCGAGGCAGTGGGAACCCGACCCGGTGGGAGCCAGCCGGGGTTTCATCCTCAACGTCGACGAAATCGATGAGCTGTGCACCCTGGCTGAGGAAAAGTTCCAGGCAGAGTCAACCGTGCTGCGACTTCGCGCGCCCACCAAAATATTCGGCGACCTCCACGGACAGTACGGCGATCTCATGCGCCTCTTTGCCGAGTACGGAAGCCCGAGCACGGCTGGTGATATCGCGTACATCGACTACCTGTTCCTGGGCGATTACGTGGACCGCGGGTCGTACTCGCTCGAGACGATGTCGCTGCTCTTGGCGCTAAAGATTGAGCATCCCGATAACATCCACCTGCTTCGGGGTAACCACGAGGAGGCTGATATCAACGCTCTGTTCGGATTTCGCACGGAGTGCATAGAGAGGCTGGGCGAGGAGGCTGGCGTGCAGGCTTGGACCCGGTTCAACAATCTGTTCCAGTGGCTTCCCCTCGCGGCGGTGATCGAGGACCGCGTGGCGTGCATGCACGGCGGCATCGGGCGGAGCATCACGCACATCTCACAGCTGGAGGAGCTCGAACGCCCGCTCACGATCGAGTCCGGCGGTATCATGCTCATGGACGTCCTCTGGTCGGATCCGACGGAGAGCGACAGGGTGGAGGGCCTGCGACCTAACGCTCGGGGCCCGGGGCTGGTCACGTTCGGGCCCGACAGGGTGCGGAAGTTCTGCGAGGACAACGACCTGCAGATGATCATCCGCGCGCACGAGTGCGTCATGGACGGGTTCGAGCGGTTCGCGGGCGGGCTTCTCATAACCGTGTTCTCGGCCACAAACTACTGCGGCACGGCTAACAACGCCGGCGCCATCTTAGTTCTTGGTAGGGACCTGAAGCTGTATCCGAAGTTGATCCATCCGCTGCCGCCGTCGGCGCTGTACGGCGACGGTGGAGAGGACGAGGACATGGAGGGCGGGAGCTGGCAGCTGGCGCTCAACAAGGACAGGCCGCCCACGCCGCCGAGAGGCAGGCCTGGTGATCAGAAGAGCCGGATTGGGTCGGGGGGCGACATTTTTTAATATTTGGAACTCTTTGATACACACCGCCGCGGAAGATGTCGTCTCCTCCTCCTAGACTACACGCTCACGAGAGCGACGCCTTCTTAAGCTGCAGCATTAGCGAGGGATTCTTGATCTTCACCAACGCGTTGACGTCCGCGAGCCTCGCCTGCATCAGCGCCATCCTGTTCTTCATCGCGTTGTACCTGTACGAGATCTGCTCCCTGACCACATCCTCGCCGCTGGCCTTCAGGTCGATGGACAGCAGCTCGACGAACTTGTACTCCATGTTCTGGATGAAATCGAGCCGGGCGGAGCCGTCGCGCTTCATGACCAGCACCGCGAGGTGCGAGTGCGGCTGCTTGATGCAGTTGTCCAGGTTTCTCACCATCACGCTCGGATACTCGGCAAAGTCCACCATCAGGTTCTGCCCCTGCTGCAGCTTCTTAAAACCGGCGATGTCGAGCTCGTGGACGTAGTGGAAGAACAGGTTGGACTCGCTCGTGAGCTCCACACGCAGGCCCGTGTACGCGCCCTCATCTCCCAGCGCGAGTATCTTCACCCTGATCGCCTCGAGCGCGCCAACCTCTCGGGGCTCCTCGTTGCCCTGCGCCGAGCGAAGCTCAAACGGCACCTCGCGCTCGTAGAAGATGCGGTGACCGTCAGCCAGGCTCGGGTCCACCTCCTCGAGCTCGTGTAAGCCCATGCTGCTCTGCAAGCTCGCCTCCAGGGCCTTATCGTTCAGCCTGTCGAACGCGGGACGGTTTGAGAGGAAGGGGGCCGATTCGTTCAGGAAGAATTTGGTTTTGGATTCCGGGACGACAAGCGCTGCGCCCCAGCAGGTGCTGTGCGGGTGTCGGGTCCGAGAGGGGAAATATTGGGCGCATGTGGGTCGGGAGAAACGCACAGGTCGGCCATCAGGAGTCACAGGTCGGCCCTTGCCCCAAGAACTGGAGCCGCTCCAAATTTCCAACGGGAGGAATTGGTTTTCTTTCGATGAGTGGGCGGACGACGACTCCCGCCGTTTCTGATCCGACGATAAGGCCGAGACCGACAGTGGAGAATGGCGCAGGCCTGCCTCGCCTCGCCCCCTCTCGGGGGAGCGGGGCGACTTGTTCCCACCGTGTGGCAGAGAGGAGGCGCGGACGCGGCGGTGGGCTCGAGAGCGCGGTGCGACGGGCGGCCTGGCACGACCCGGCGGGGCGCGGCACCTTCCGAGAATGCAGACACCCAGCGAAGAATTCGGGTGTCGTGCGGTGCAGCGAGAGAGCCCGGGAAGGCGGGCAACGACGAGGGTCCGAGCACGTCCGAGCCCAGCATGGCTCCGCCAACACCCACACCGGTGTTCTCTCGCAGGCCCCTGAGCGCTAGGCAGCGCAAGATTCTCAACGAGCGAGTCCTCTCGCGCCCGCCCCCCGGCCTGGGAGGAGCAAACGACGGGGCGCCCGGATCCGGCCTGTCGCTGCAGGCGTCCCGGCAGCAGGCCGAGCTGTTCAAGGGGCTCACGCAGCAGCTCTCCGGCCTCGCCGCGCTGGGCCTCGGTAACGTCTCCGCGCTCGAGCAGTGGCGCAAAACCTCGCAGGAGCCCGAGGGCAGAAACGAAAATAAGAAGGCACCGCGGCGTTGCAGCTGCTGCGGCGAGATTGGGCACAACAAGCGAAGCTGCCCGGTGGCGTTCCAGCGAGACGTCGATGCGTTGACGGGAAAACTCAGGCAGGGGGCTACGGAACTCGAGGCTATCGGATATCTCGAGTCGGGCGGCGCCGCGGGTCCCAGCCCGGAGGCGCGAAAGGTGAGGTTGCCCGGGAGGGACGATAACGACCTCAACCTCGAGGAGTACTTCGAGGGCAAGTACCGCGACTTTTACGAGCGTAAGTTGACCCCGCACCCTCCCGCGCCGTGGCGTGTCGCGCCGGACGAGGCCAGGGGACCCACTCGGAAGCAATCGACCAGCTCGATCGAGAGAGAGCCGGCGGCGACGGACGTCGAGCAAAGATCCCGCGGCAGGCCAAAGCTGTATGCTCGGGTGATTCAACCCGCGGCGGGCGCGAGGTTCGGCCGGGCGTTTCGCCCAAAGAGGTGCAGCGTGTGCGGGTCGCCGGACCACAACAAACGCTGGCATGATGAGAAGGTCGCGATGGAGAAGAAATACCCCGACTCGACGCGGTGCTCTTTCTGCGGCGAGGTCGGCCACAACCAGCGGAGCTGTCCCAAAAAACTGGACAAGCCGTCGGGCTACGGCTACGCGTACGGCTACGCATACGGGCACGGCTACGGCGAGAGATACGGGCGCGGCGATTCGGGTCGCGGCGAGGCCGCCGCCGAGGAACGGCCGGCGGTTCCGGTCAGACGTCCCCGCGACAAGGCGAAGGAGCTCGAAGCCGCCGAGCTCTGGCTGCGATCGCGAGCTCGGTGCCCGGAGGATTCGCGCGTGTCCATCAAGAGCGCGTGCGTCAGGGTGGGATACAGCAGGCGGTACGCGCAGAACGTGTACAACAGGGCGAAGGCTCTCTTGGCGGCGGGCTGGATAGACGACGGCGGCGACGACGCGTGCGGTTTAGACGAAGTAAACGCGCCCGAGACGAACCCGACGCTGATATCGATTGACGAGGAGGAGCTCGCGATGCAAGCGGCGATGGACTGCATCGACGACCCTGATTTACTGCCGGGTGACGCCGCGGTGAGGCGCGGGCTGAAACGAGGGCAGGCAAACTGGGTGGGGATCCTTCGCAGGAAGATACTGGACGGTGGGACGATCGATAGGCTGCCGGTGAAGTCTGCGACCCAGACGAGATATCTCTAGCTACCTTTAGATTAAACGATCAACGACCTCAACTGGTCCATCTCTCGCGCGGTGATCGAAGATAGCTCCCGCGACACGACGTGCACGTCAGTCCTGCCGTCATCGTACGCCATGGATGCGAGGCACTGTCCCGGGGCGTCCCACGCCTGATCCCCGAGCTTCGCGAGCTTCAAGCTCGTGATCTTCTCCCTCTTCCCGAACCGTTCAGACTTGACCGAGCGCGACGCGTCATCCGACAGCAAATCATACGCGTGAACGCAACACTCGTCGTCGAGCACGAAGAACGCCGACGGCCTCGCGGGCGACCACCTCGCGGTGACGACCTTCGCGGCCGTGACCCCGTCCCACCTCCGCGACGCGAGGGAGCTCGCCGTCGAGTACATCGCCACCGAGCCCCCTTCGTATGCGGCTAGAAAAACGTTCGGAAAGTGGGGGTTAAAATCGAGCGACACCACCGCCTCGTTCGGCGCGCTCGCCGCGGCGTGGCCCGCGTCGAGGGGATCGCACGGCACGAAGGCCTTCGGCGGCGACGGCGCGCCGTATCTCGCGCCGCGGAGTACCCTGCCGTCCTCGCCGGCTACGTAAAATTCCGCCGCGACACCCGCGCGGTTTGTCACCGCCATCGCCCTCGCGCCTCCAAACCCCCGAGACCCGGTCGGCGTATCCCCGGCGGCACCGTACGGGATCGACCGGGCGTTTCGCGCGGCCCTCACGCGCGACCCGAACCTCAGTCCCACATCCGCGATGGACGCGTCCAAGGCCTCGCGCCTGGACAGCTCCGACACTTTGAACGACGAGACTTTGCCCCAGCAGTCGAGCGCGACGACGTAAAAATCAGACGTCGATCCGGCGAAGGACGCCCCACTCGCCGCCGCCGGGTCACGCCGCGGCCGGCCGTCGTGGTCGTCTCCCTCCCCACCCGGCTCTCTGCCCGGGGTGACGGGCGCGGGGACGGAGTGAGCGCTCGTCGAGGCGCCGTCGAGGGCGACGCCCAGGGCGACGATCGAACCCGGCGTGTCCTCCCAATCGTCCGAATCCGCGCCTACGTTGTCGACAGCGCCTGCGAAGCCCTCGGTGCCGTACGAAGGCCGGCGCAGGCACTCCCCGTCCGCCAGCGCCCCGGTTGGGACGTCACCCGACTCCGCCGACTCCGCGTGTGCCTCCGCGGGCTCGCGCAGGTCCCACACGCACACGCCGCCCTCCTCCGTCCCCGCGACGACGAGGTGGTGCGAGTCTCCCGGTCCCCAAACGACCCTCGTCGGGACGCTCTCGCACGTCAACGCCCTCGACGCGACACACCCGGCGGCGCCCACGTCCCACACGAGAACCAAACCCCGTCCCGCCGCGCCTCGCGCGTGGGGATCCGAAGGTGCGTACGCGATCGCGAGGGTTCGCGCGCCCCGAGGTCCCGGCGCGAAAGCCGCGTCGACGACTCTGCGGCTCGCGGTGAGCGCCGGGTGGTGAAAAGCGGCGTAGCTCTCGGTGAGCGAGCCAGCCTGACTGGCCCTCGCGTGGGGCTTCAGACGACCGTCGGCACCGCCGATTCGCATCACGTCCGGGACGTGCCCCCTCGGCGGCGGTCGTTCGCGCAGTAACACGTCCACCACCGCCCCGACGCGCTGGATGAAACCGCCCAGTCGCTTATTCTTCGAGTGCTGCAAGTCGCCCGACGCCCTCGCCCACCGAGCCGCGCGATTCGCCGCCGCCCTCCTCGCGACCCTCGCGGACGATCCGCCCATCGACGCGAGCTCCAGGTCGTCGCGACTCGCCACCAGATCCTCCGGGCACTGCGTCGCGCAGCTGTGCGACCGACCGTCGTCCGTCGACTCCGTCTGCGCGTCCGCGTCGCGCGTCGAATCCTCGCCGCGAGTCTGACACGTCGCAAACCGCGACGCCGCGAAGGGTCCCAACCCCGCGAGAAAGAGCTGCTGGTGGGTTTTAGGGGCGCGGTCGACGATGGCGTCGGTGCCGCACGATGCGTCGGCGGCGGTCATGCGGACGTGGCGCGCGCGGACGACCATGTCCCATCGCCGCACCCGCTCGCGCGCGGCGCGGATCTGCGCGTCGGTGAGCGTCGTCGCGTGCCTCGCGCCCTTGCCGGGGAAGGACTTGACCTTGCGCTCCGGGACTCGGTCCCTCGCGTGCGAGTCGAAGTCGAAGGCCCTGTCGTCGAACCCGCCGATCGGTCGATCGTTCTCGTCTCCGTATCGATACCGGTCGTCAGACGCCCGCAGCGCTCGCTCGTTCTCCTCGCGGATGGCTCGCATGATTTCCGTCTCGCCCTCGACCGCGCGACCCGCGACGGGGGTTGCCTCGTCCTCCTCGAAGTCGTCGTCGTAGTACTCATCCTCCTCGTTCTGCGTCTCGTTCTGCGTCTCGTTCTGCTCCTCGTCATCCTCGAAGTCGTCGTCGTACTGCGGAGGGGCGGATGTTGGGTTGTGGGTGTTGTCAGCAGAGGTTGCCAGATTGCGCAGCACGGGAGGTGCCGACCGGAATTTGAAAAGTTGGACGGGAGCCGTGAAGAGTAACGGGGTCTCCAGGCGAACGTCAGCTGTCTCACCTCCTCGTAATCGTCACTCATGACCGCGGCGGAGTCGTGAGATCCACCCGCTTCCTCTCACGTCTTCGCGCCCGTGTCCCCTACAGACGGGATGGCTCTGGCCCCGACAAGATGTTGACCTCGGCTCACAAGCCGCCTGCTCCAAGAAAATATCGAAGCGATGATGTCAGATTTCCGGGTGCCAAATCGTCCCGTCGAATCCGAGACCCATTTGGTAACAGATTCGGCCTGACCCTAAATACCCCTACGACTTTTCGGGAAATTGAGCGACCGTCAGATATGTCAGCATCCGTTCAGAGAGTCGCAAGCTTTCCCGATCGATCCTCCGACCTGCCGTAGAACAGGCATAGTGCGACCGCGCGAGACGGGTCGCACCCCTTTGAAGCTTCAGGTGTGTCGGCAGGTGTGCGATGCCGACTAAATCGGCGGTCGAGGCCGCCATAGGCGCCGACGATGAGCTCGGCGAGGAGCTTTTGGAGAGCCTTCGGGACACGGTGCGTGCACGATCCTCCACTTTTTCGGGCTTGGGCCGAATAATAACTCGTCGACCCTTCGGGACCCGGTAACGGCGCCTTCCCGTCGCCGATTCGATGCCCACGCCCGAAACGACGCCGTCGATGACCTCTCACTGACCCGTTCGCATCGTTCCATCCGCGAACAGGGTATGTACAATTTCGCATCCGAGTTTGACGTGATGCAGGAACACATGGGTACCCCGGACGACGTGCCAGGTGAGAACAACAACGAGATGATATCTCCCGCACCGCCCTTTGGGCTACCGGGCCGCTTTGGGTCGTGACGCGACACCACGCGCGGCTTTCGCACGCCCCGCGCACCGAGCTGATCTACTGGGCGAATATGCGCCCTTTTCGATCCCCCCCCTGCGCCTTCTCAGCGCGAACCGCTGACCCTCGATTGTCCCCACCCCCCCCTTCCAAAAACCAACAGGTCCGTCGGGTCTGGACACGGAACTCGCGTTCAACGACGAGGGGGGTCACGTGCTGGGGGACCTGCCCTCCTCCGCCATGAAGGCTGCGGGCGAACCCATCGTGGCGCGGTTAGACAACGAGATCGTGGGCAAAGCGGCGGTCACCGCCGCGACCGAGGCGGTGAATCACGCGCGGCAGCGGATCGACATGGTGCGCCCTTCGTGCTCGCTTGTTCCCCGAGAAGATATTTTTTGGATTTCGCCAGGAACTTTCATCCCCCGCCGGCGTCTGTCGTTCCGACGCCCCTCACGCTCGTGCCTTTCGACCCCCGCCCGCGTCCGTCGGTTCCGACGTCCCTCGAGCTCGTAGCTCGTTCAGATTCCCTGACGCCACCACGTTCCCACGCGCGTGCGTATCC
>MDTE01115312.1_pt1 | contig 12492 bp, 11 predicted proteins | sample 811231 | NCBI WGS metagenome assembly MDTE01 (sample SAMN05326651, study PRJNA326480) | marine metagenome | isolation source: seawater | place: Indian Ocean: Red Sea | collected 2010
CGACGCTATCCGAGACGGTAATGGAAGCAGCCGAAGTGCACTACGGCCTGAGCCCACATCTCTATTCGCCCAAGCGCAGCTAGCGCGAAGCCCGAGCAATGTTTTCTCAAACCCCGAGCATTAGGGGAAATAAATTCCGCAATACTCGGGGCTTCTCCATTTTAGTAAATCAATAAATTACAGCAGCTTGTACACAGACTGCATCAAGGCATGAACTTTGCATCGATGGCGCTTAGACCCCTTGGCGCACGAACAGGCTATGAACACTTCTCCGCTCTCAAATCAATTCGGCCCCCGGCTGCAAAAGCTGGATCGCGAGATCCAGGATAGCCTCAGCGAGGTGCGCCGCCATATTCAAGAATTGGAGCAGGCGGAGCAACAAGCAGATAAAACCCGCTTCGCCGATTTGCTCAAGCAGTCCCTCGAGCAGTAGGATCCCCCCCCACAATTCTCCGGCTTAATTTCTCGAGCCGCGATTTTCCACTTGGCTCTTGTCCGACCTCTAGCGTATTTTTGACCTTTGGTGTAGGTATAAGCTTTTTCTCACCTTAGGCCCTAAACGACCCATGACCGACCAGGCCCAATTAGCGTGGAAGACGCTCGGTCTGAGCCTGCTGGTACTGCTGCCCTTCGCGGCCCACCTCTATTTTTCGGGGGTCGTAGAGTACCGCGCCCCAGCCGTCGGCGAAATTGCCGAACTCATCGCCGAAGAGCGCTATGCCCTGGCCTACCGCCAGCTCATGCGGCTCGATCTGCGCGAGCGCCCGATAACCGAGCGCACAACCATCCAATTGCAGCGGGCCATCTGCGAACGCCAGCTCAAAAAGCCCGACCGCGCCTACGCCCGGCTCCACGACCTGCCCGCAGTACCCGAGTCCTTCACCGCGCGCAGCGAGGCGGGCCCACTGCCGGTATTGGAAGACTATCGCGCTTTCTGGATGGCGCGCTCGCTCGAAGATATGGGCGAAGAACGCGGTGCCACCGCCGCCTACGAAGCCCTGCTAATTACATCGAACAACCCGCTCCTGCACCACTCTGCCCGGCTGCGCCTAGCCGCACTCTACCGCGCCGACGACCAACCCGCCAAGGCGCTGCCCCTCTACGAGGAGCAAATGGCGCACAGCCCCGATCAGGCGCCGCAACTGCTCTACCTGCTGGCCGCCACCAGCGCCGAAGCCAAAAATCCCCAGGGGGCGCAGAAATGGCGGCTGAAACTCCTCGCCAACCACCCGAAGACGCGCCAGGCCCTCAAGAGCCTCGGCAAGTTGCCCCGCAAACCAGACGCCGCCACCGCCTATGCCGCGGCGCAGGTCCGCCACGGGCACGGGCAATTCGCGCAGGCGATAAAGGGCGTCGAGCGCTTCGTGCGCGAATATCCGCGCGACCGCCGCGTCGCCGAAGCCCGCTTTATGCTAGCCCGCTCCTACCAGGGGGCGGGCCAGTACGCCAAAGCGGAAAAAACTTTCAAGGAGGTCTACGACAAATACGGCCGGCCGTCGGCGCTCTACCGCATCGCCGGCATCAAGGTGCGCCGCAACCAGGAAGATGAGGCCATCGCCACCTACGATCGCTTCGCCAAGCGCTTCCCGCAGCACGACCTCGCCGACGACGCCCTGTGGCAGGCCGCCAAGGCTTTAGAGCGCAACAACCACTTCGACCGTGCCGAGCAATACTACCGGCGCCTGGCCGAGAACTACGCACAGAGCAAATATCGCGACGAGGCCGGCTGGAGCATCGGCTTCACTTTTTACTGCCGCGAGGAGTACCACAAGGCCCGGATGTTATTCGAACGCCTGAGCCAGTTGGCGCGCGAGCCGCACATTGTCGATCAGTGCCTGTTTTGGGCGGGCAAGAGCGCCGACAAACTCGGCAACGAGGACGAGGCCGCCGCCCTCTACCGCCGGGCCGCCGCCGGCTTTCCCCGCTCCTACTACTCGGCCCGCGCCGTCAAACTCGGCTACCTCGATCGGGTCCGGCTCAAGGGCCGGCCGGTCGCGACCCTGCAGGCCCGTCCCGAAGACGCAGCCAGACTCAAGGGCTCAGACCACCTCCATCGCGCCGAGGCGCTCTACGCATTGGGAATGCGGCAGTTGTCCGGCGCGGAAATGCACTACGCGGCGCGCGCCAACCGGGGCAATCGCGCCGCACTCAAGGTCATCCGCGACCGCTACGAGGCGCTCGGTTTTCTCAACCGCGCGCTGCGGCTTTCGATGCGCATCTTCGTCGATGGCCAGGAGCCCGAGGAACTGTCGCGCATCTATCCCGACTACTACTGGGATCAGATCGTCACCGCGGCCGCCGAAGCCGAAGTCGATCCGTTTCTGGTCCTGTCGGTCATCCGCCAGGAGAGCACCTTCAACGAGGACGCGGTGTCGCGTGCCGGCGCGCTGGGCCTGATGCAAATCATGCCCCAGACCGGCAGCAAAATGGCCAACAAGCTGGGCATGCACCGCTTCGAGCGCCGGTCGCTCTTCGATCCGGATGTCTCGATCCGCCTCGGCAGCTACTTTCTCGGCGACCAGGTGCGGCAGTTTACCGAGGGGCCGACCGCCGACCTCGGCTACGAACTGGGCCTGGCCGCCTATAACGCCGGCCCGGTCAACGCGCAGAAGTGGCTCAAGCGCTTCCCTTACGAGGATATCGACGCCTTTGTCGAACGGATCCCCTTCAAGGAGACCCGCCTCTACGTCAAACTCGTCCTCAAAAACTACGCCATCTACAAGGCCCTGTCCGATGATACCGACGCCTGAACCCGAAGATAATGGCCAAAAAAAGAGCAAACTGATCGAAGACCTTTTCATCCTGCTCTGCATCATCAGCCTGTGGCCGGTAGTGCTGGGCTGGACCGAAGCCGTCTACCAGTACTTGCTCTATATCGCACTGGCGGGTCTGGTGTGGATATTCGTGCGCCGCATCCGCCGCTTTCACGAGGCCCGCGACGCGCTGCGCGACGGCGACGGCGGCATGCAGATCGAAGAGCCGCCGCGCGAGAGCGACTAGGCCTTCCGCCCCAACCGCTCGAGCACCAGCACCAGCGCCGCCCCCGCCGCAATGAGTGCGAAACTCAGCAACACCTCGCCGGTATAGTCCTGCGGCCACACGCATTCATCGCGCAGCACCCGCACCTTGCTGCCGACCAGCTTCTGCTCCAGCACATTCCTGAACGGCCATACCTTGCGCAGAGATCCCAGCATCAGCCCGACCAAAAAGGCCATGGTCTCGGCGTGGAAGCGCGCCAGGAGCCTTTTGAGCAAACGCGAAAAACCCAATAGGCCGATGACCGCCCCTGTGCCAAAAAGCGCTATCACCGCGAAATCACGCTCGTGCACGGCACCGAAAACCTGCTGGTACTTGCCCATCACCAGGAGCAGAAACGACCCGCTAATCCCCGGCAGGATCATCGCGCAAATCGCCACCATCCCCGCGAGAATGAACTTATAACCCTCCGTTCCCGTCTCCACCGGCACCAGCGTGGTCACCCCGTAACCGACCGCCATCCCCAGCACCGTCAACCCCCAATGTGCCCCGGCCCAGCCCTCAACCTGCCGCGCCACAAAGAGTGCACTGGACAAAATCAGACCGGTGAAGAAACCCCATACCGGTTGCGGATGGGTAGCCAAAAGCCAGGTAATTAGCTTGGCCAGGGATACGATAGCCAAACCGATGCCAAAGAGCAGCGGCACCAGGAACGAGGCATTGACCAGCCGCAATACCTCCATGATCCGCCCACGCACCAGCGCCCCCACCACTTTCTGGTCGATCGCGGCGATGGTCCCCACCAACTCATTGTAAATACCCATAATCAGCGCGATGGTCCCACCCGACACGCCGGGAATTACATCGGCCGTGCCCATGCAGATGCCGCGCAATACCAAACCCGGCGCGCGGCGCTTGCCCTCGGCCACTACATCGTCATTCTTTTTCACGGTCTTCTCCTGCACCGAATAATCCCCATTGCAGCCCGCCCCGCCGCATATAATCCACGATATGGCGGTCGGCCCGCGGCAGGGCGTAATCGTCGAGTTGTTCGGGCAAAATCCACGCCCAATCGGCGCAGCCCACAGTCTGTGGCTCACCGCTCAGATAGCGCGCCGCCAGCGCGTGCAGCGTGATACTGAAATGCGTGTAGCCGTGATCGACGCTGGTCAATTTGTCGCCGACCTCAATCTCGATGGCCATTTCCTCGCGAATTTCGCGCACCAGGCATTCGGCCAGGCTCTCGCCCTCCTCCTGCTTGCCGCCGGGAAATTCCCACAGGCCCCCGAGCATGCCCTCAGACGGTCGCTGCGCGATGAGCAAGCGCTCGCCCTTGCGAATGATCCCACAGGCGACCTGGTAGTGCGGCTTTTGCTTTTTCGGCTTTTTATAAGGCAGCGCGGTCGGATCTTCTAGTTCGGCGCGCGCACGGCACAACTCCTCTACCGGACAGTTCGCGCAATGCGGATTGCGCGGCGTGCAAATCCGCGCGCCTAGCTCCATCATCGCCTGGTTGAAGTCGCCGGCCACCCCACGCGCCAATAGCGTCTCTCCCGCCGCGATCAGCTCGGCCTTGACCGCCGCCTTCTTTGGATCGCCCGCAATGCGCAGCAGTCGGCACAACACGCGGGTCGCATTGCCGTCGAGCACGGGATGGTCGCGGTCGAAGGCAATACTCGCCACCGCCGCCGCCGTGTACTCGCCGATGCCGGGTAAGTCGATCAGCCCCGCATACGTATCCGGTATGCGCCCGCCCAACTCGTCGACGACGCGCTGGGCGGCCCTGTGCATATTGCGCGCCCGAGCGTAATAGCCCAGGCCCTCCCAGACCTTGAGCACTTCGTCTGTGGATGCCGCGGCCAGCGCCTCGACGGTCGGGAAGGCGGCGATGAAGCGGTCGAAATAAGCGCCCATCTGCTCCACCCGCGTCTGCTGCAGCATGATCTCGGAGATCCATATATGGTAGGGATTGGCGCTGTCGCGCCAATTCATCTGCCGCTTGTGCGCGCCATACCAGGCGAGTAAATGCTCCTGGAAGGTGGCGACCGCCTCGGGATCGTCGCGCCAATCCCGGCTCATCGGACCTCTATAAGCTGCCGCACCGCGTCCGGCGCCAGGGGCTCGAGTCCCGCGGCTGCCTCAGCCGCCAACAGCCCGTCAAAAACCGCCTCCTCGGCGGCGGCGGCCGCCGCCGCGAATAGCGGATAGAGCCCATCTTCGTCCACCAACCGCACTTCAGCCGTCGGCCCTGTGCGCTCCTCCTGAACGATGCCCGTGGTCGAAAAAGCCACGGTCGATCCCTCGCGCGTCGCCGGACTCCACAAGCCCACGCGCGCCAGTCCCAGCGCCGCGCGCTCGGCCAGTCGCGCCAACTGACGCGGGATCAGCGGCGCGTCCGTCGCCACCGCCATGGCGAAATTCTGCGCCGCTCCCGCCCCGCTACCCGCCGGGAGCACCTGACCGTCGAGCCGCAGATCGCCGGGTGCGCCGCCATTGACCGCAACCAAAACACCAACCGTACCATAATCCGTTCTGCGCGCGGCAGTACCGAGGCCGCCCTTGTAGCCAAAAGCCTGTAAGCCACCGCCAATCCCGGCATTGCCCATGGCTATAGGACCCGCACCCGCATTCTCCAGCGCCGCGGCGACATGGACCTGAGCCACCGCCGCATAGGTCACCGCCGCGTCGTTGTAGTCGGCGTCGTCGACGCCTACAATCACCGGAGGCCAACCCGCCTCCGTCGTTAACCCCGGGTCGCGTGCAAGCCCGTAGGCGATGAGCCCCTCGTAGACCTGGCCGACGGCAGGGGCTGGAGCCAGCACGATGGGCGAGGAAAAGGTGCCAAAATCCTCGGCTACCCCCAGCCCGGTCATCGCAGCGCCGCCATCGACGGCGAAACGACCGATAAAGAGCTTGCGCTCGGCGATGTCAGTGGGATAGGGCACGACGGCGGTCAAACCAGTGGCCAGATCTGCGGTGCGGATATCGACATGGCCGACCTGCACGCCAGCCACATCGGTGATGGCGTTGTGCGGCCCGGTAGCGCCCGCGCCAAAGCCCAGATCGCGCAGCCGCGTCATTTGAGCCGGCGGTGCGCGCGCATAACCTCGACCAGGCGGTCAAGCGGCAACGCGTGAATGGTATTACCGTCGCGGCCGGTCATCGTGTGGGCCATGGTCAGCGAATTGAGGATTGCCTCTTCTGTAGCCTCCACCACGCCCTGGAATATCGCCGACTGCCAGCGGTCGGACAGCATGGCCGCGCGCTCCTCGACCCTGCCATAGCGCGCCATGCGCTGCCCGTTGGCGAAGGCCAATACCAGATCACCGCTGCCGTGGGTCGAGATCGCGCCGGTGCGCGCCATGCCCAGGCCGACCCTTTTGCACACGCGATGCAACTGGCTCGGGAGCAACGGCGCATCCGTCGCGATCGCCACCAGCATCGACTTGCTCTTGCCGCGCGTGGGCGTCAAATCGGGAATCTCGCGACCGACCGGCACACCGTCGATGCGTAGTTGTGGCCGGCGCCCAAAATTGGCCTGGACCAGCGCGCCGACTGTAAAAACTTGCTCACCACAGGGCACCCGCCGCGAGGCCGTGCCGATCCCGGCCTTGAAATCGTAGGCGCGCATCCCTGTGCCGCCACCGACACAGCCCTCGGCCACCGGGCCGCCCTTGGCCGCGGTCAGTGCCGCTGTCGCATGCTCGGGTTTTACGTGGCGTCCGGCAGTATCGTGCAAAAAGGCCGCCCAGGTCTCGCCGACGACCGGCTCGGGTCGCAAACGGCCGTTGAATAACCCCGGATTGCGCTCGAGCATCCAGCCCAGCGCACCGGCGTAGGCCGCGCCCACACTCGAAGTGTTGGTGAAAAGCACCGGCGCCGCCAACAGTCCGGTGCGGCGGATAAAGCCCGCCCCCGTCAGTTCGCCATTGCCATTGAGGGTGAATTCTGCGGCGAATACCGGCGCGCGCGAAGGATCGTCGTCGTGCGGCAGAATCGCCGTCACGCCGGTGCGCACTGGTCCCTCGCCAACCACCAGCGGCCCATCCCCGGCAATCAGCGTCACGTGGCCGACCTTTACGCCGGCGACATCGGTGATGGCGTTGAGCGGACCGGTTTGCAAACCGCCGATCGCGATCCCCAATTCGCGCAGCCGGTGCCGCTTTTCCACGGCTTCGGCACGCCCGGCAAAACCCAGAAGCGGCCAGGCCGCGGCAGCACCCAAACCCAGGCCGAGAAAAGTTCGGCGATCGATCTCAGAGCGCCTCGACAATACGTGCTCCCAATTCACCGCTAGTCATCGCACCGCCCAGATCCGGCGTCCCCACGCCCCCGGCACCGACCACCGCCCGCACCGCTGCTTCAATACGCTCGGCCCCTTCGTGCGCCGCGCCATCGCCAGCCCGGTCGCCCAGCCAGCGCAGCATCAACGCCGCCGAAAGCACCATCGCGATCGGATTGGCCAGCCCCCGGCCCGCGATATCGGGCGCGGTGCCGTGCGAGGGTTGGAACACGGCGGCATCCTCGCCGATGTCACCCGACGGCGCCATGCCCAAACCGCCGACCAGCCCCGCCGCCAGATCCGAAATAATATCCCCGTACATATTCTCTGCGACCATCACGTCGTAGCTCTGTGGCCGCTGCACCAGGTACATGCTCAGCGCATCGACATAGGCGTAGTCGCGCTCGACATCCGCATAATTAGCGGCGACCTCGTCGTAAATCGCGCGAAAAAAGGCCATCGACTTGAACACATTGGCCTTGTCGACACAGGTTACCTTCATCGGCTTCTTGCCCCGCTGCCTGGCCAACTCAAAGGCGTAGCGCACCACCCGCTCGGTGCCCGAGCGGGTGATCACCATCGAATCGACCGCCACTTCGCCGCGCAATTCGATCCCGCCGTTCATCGAGGCGAATAGGCCCTCGACGTTTTCGCGCAGGATCACGAAATCGATATCGCCCGGGCCCAAGCCCTGCAGCGGCGAATGCGACCCGGCGTATAAATAAATCGGCCGCACTCCGGCGTAAAGATCCAATGCGATCCGCAAATCGATCTGCGGCCGCATCTCGGTCCCATCCGGCCACCGCACGTGCGGCAGGCCCATCGCCCCCAACAGTACTGCGTCGGCGGCGCGACAGCCCGCCACCGTCGCCTCCGGCAGTGGATCGCCCTGCTCCAGATAGCACCCGGCCCCACAGGGATATTCGACGAAATTAAAAGAAGGCGCTCCCAACGCGGCGAGCACCTTCAATGCCTCATCCACTACTTCCGGACCGATGCCATCGCCTTTGAGGATGGCGATGTTGTAGGTCTTCAACTCCACAGCCGATCGTGGGCCCGCTCGTCGTCCCAATCCTCGGTCGATGCAAAAATCTCCGCTCCGTCGGGATCGGCAAACTCGCGCATCACATCCTCGTTGAGATCTGCAAAACCCAACCCCGGCCCCTCCGGTACCGCGATATGCCCGTCTTCGATCAGCGGCACAGGCAATCCCTCGACCAGGCTCGACCACTGCTCCAGTTGATCGACCGAGTGGTTCTCCAGCACCATGAAGTTCTCCGTCGCCGCCGCGCAGTGCACCGAGGCCAGCGCCGCGATCGGCGACATCGCCATGTGCAGGGCCATCGCAATCCCGTGCTCCTGCGCCAGATCGCCGATTTTCTTGGTCTCCAGGATGCCGCCCGACGAAGCCAGATCGGGATGCGCCACTGCGATGGCACGGCGCTCGAATAGCGGCAAAAAGTCCTCCTTGAGGTAGATATCCTCACCAGTGCACACCGGCGTGTCCACCGCCTGCGCCAAACGCTGCCACTCGTCGGCGAATTGCCAGGGGATCATATCCTCGTACCAGGCCAAGCTGAACGGGTCGAGCGCCTTGCCCAAGCGGATGCAAGACTCGACGCCGATGTGACCGAAGTGATCGACCGCCAGCGGTACTTCGTAGCCGATTACCTCGCGCACGTCGGCGACGTATTGGCAGAGCAGGTCAATGCCCTTGCTGGTGATCTGAATGCCGGTAAAAGGATGCATGATATCGTGGGTCTCGAGCATGCCCGGCGGCGCGATCAGCGCGCCTTCGATACCGCGCAACAGACCGATGCCCACGTCCATCTTCAAAAAGCCGAAGCCATTGTCCATGCGCTCTTTGAGACGGTGCCCCATCTCCTTGCCCTCTTTTTCCGAGGGGGTGTCGCAATAGCAGAGGACCTTGTCGCGAAATTTGCCGCCGGCCATCTGGTATGCCGGCACCCCGTAGGCCTTGCCGGCCAGATCCATCAGCGCCATCTCGACCCCGCATACGCCCCCCGCCTGTCGCGCGTGGTGCCCAAACTGCTTTATCTTGCGAAAAATCTTATCGACATTACAGGGGTTTTCGCCGAGCAGGCGACTTTTGAGGATCAGTGCATAAGTCGGACTGCCGCCATCGCGAACTTCGCCATAGCCGGAGATACCTTGATTGGTATCGATGCGGATGATGGTCGAGCGAAAGGGCGCGCCGCGCAAATTGGCGATACGCATATCGGTGATTTTGAGTTCCGAGGGCCGCGAACTGGTGTTGACATTGGCTTCGACGCTGGCGGTCATCCTTGCCTCCATTATAAGTCCAAATATATTATTCTATTAGACCCAAATGATATTCCCCCCGCATTTTCTCGTCAACTCCAACTGCGCCAACCTAGGTGTAATACACATGAAGTTAAAAGACAGAGTAGCCCTGATTACTGGCGGCAGCACCGGCATCGGTCGCGCGTCGGCTCTGGCCATGGCGCGCGAGGGCGCCAAAGTCGCGCTCAACGCCCGCCGCGCCGAGCGTTGTCAAGAGGCGGTCGAGGCGATTGAAGCCCTGGGCGGCGAGGCGCTGGCTCTGCCCGGCGACGTGGCCAATGCCGAACACGTCGAAACCCTGGTCGCCACCACCGTCGAACGCTGGGGCCGCCTCGACATCGTCGTGCCCAACGCCGGCATCAACGGCGTTTTCGCCCCCATCGAAGACATCACCCCCGAAGAATGGGACCAGACCCATAATATCAACGTCCGCGGCACTTTCCTCACCGTCAAATACGCCATCCCGCACCTGCGCGAATCCGGAGGTGGTAGCATCGTGGTCATATCCTCGGTCAACGGCAACCGCATCTTTTCCAACTTCGGCTTTACCTCGTACTCCTGCTCCAAGGCCGCGCAAGTGACTTTCACCAAGATGGCCGCAGTCGAACTGGCGCGGTGGGACATTCGCATCAACGTCGTCTGCCCCGGCGCTACCCAGACCAATATCCGCGAGAACACCTCTCCCCGCGACATAGAAAAAATCGCCATCCCGCGCGATTTTCCCCAGGGCATGATCCCGCTGCAGCAGCGCTCCGCCAGTTCGGAGGAAGTAGCCAACGCAGTGCTCTTCCTGGCGTCGGACGAAGCGAGTTATATCACGGGAACGGAGATGTACGTGGATGGGGCGTTATCATTGTTTCAGGGTTAGTAATAGAGAGCGACAAGGCAACACCCCATTCCCCTTTCCCTTTCACTCCAGCCCCGGATGGCTTCCCCCGCAGCGGAGGTCTCGGGGGTCAGCCGCAGCGCGAAACGCCCACCACCCTAAAACGCCGCCGGTCGCCCCTGCGCCCCATCCACCGGAATCATCGCCCCATTTACCCAATTCGCCCGCTCCGAAACCAAAAAAGCCACCACATCCGCCACCTCCTCCGGTCTGCCCAACCGCCCCGCAGGCAACTCGCGCGCTTCAAAACCCGCAAACTCCTCGGGCTGCTCCTCCTTGAAGCGCTCCCAGCCCCCACCGGGAAAAAAAATCGAACCCGGCGCCACCGCATTGACCCGCACGCCGCTTGCGGCCAATTCCAGCGCCAAGGCGCCAGCGAGAAAATTCTCCGCCGCCTTGGCGGCCCCGTACTGGGCTTGGGGCCCCGGCTTCCACCCCGAAATCGACGAAACGATCACCACCGCGCCACCCCCTTGCTGCAAATGGGGCAGTGCCGCTCGCGTCACCCGTACCGCGTGGAACAAATTGAGGTCGAAAGTCTGCGCCCAGTCTTCGTCGTCGGTTTCGAGCAAGCTCGCCCCACCGGACGAACCGCCGACATTGTTGACCACAATGTCGATAGCACCGAACTCGTCCGCTGCAGCCTCGACAAAAGCCTCGACTTCCCCGCGCGAGCGCACGTCGGCGACCCGGCCGATGGCTTCGGCCCCGACCGCCTGCACTTCGCCCAGCACTTGCTCCAGCGCCGCGGCGCCACGGGCGCACAGAGCCAGTTTGCACCCCTCGGCGGCCAGGGTCAGGGCGATCGACCGACCGATTCCCCGGCTGCCGCCAGTAACCAGCGCGACCTTACCCCCAAGTCCCAGATCCATAGCTCAACCTCCGTTGAAGCGAGAAAGCCTCAGAAAATCGATCGGGTGCTGCGTCGTGCCCTCCAGCGCCAATTCGGCGAGAATTTCGCCTATTACCGGCGCAAACTTAAAACCGTGCCCGGAAAAACCCGCTCCCAGCACTACCGCCGGACACTCAGGGTGGATATCGAGGACGAAGTGCTTGTCGGGGGTCAGCGAATACATGCAGGCGGCGTGTCGCCTGAACTCAGGTTGCAACGCCGGGAAGAAGCGCGCCAAGAAATCCAGGAGGCGAGGTTCGTCATCGGGGGCCCGCCCGCGCTCAAGTTGCAGCGGGTCGGTTACGATATCGCGCGATATATTGTGCTCGGCCAGCTTCAGTCCCCACGGCTCCCGCGCGGGGAAACCGTAGAAATAATCCTCGCCGTCGGCGACGAAAAAACAGGGAAAGGCCCCTTCGGCATAGCGTTCCCAACCCGATCCCCCATACCACAACTGCACCTTGCGCACCACGTGCGCCGCCACCCCCAGCTTTTGCAACTCGGGCACCGCCCAGGCACCCGCCGTCAACACTAGCCGGTCGGCGTAAAGCCGCCGCCCCACCGTCTCCACCACCACACCGTCACCCTCGCCGCGCCACGATTGCATCGCCTCGCCCTCGTAGATGACCGCATCGTGATCCCTGGCCCGGCCCACGTGCCGACGCACGCATTCCTCGACCCGCAAATAGCCGCCCAGGGGATCGTAAAAGGCGTGCCATGCGGCAGGCGCGGCAAAATCGGGATAGCGCCCGGCCAGCTCGGCCAAGTCGAGGGTCTCGTGCGGCAGATCGTGCTCGCGATAACAGGCCGCCTGCCCTCGCATCGCCTCGCTCTCCGCATCGCCCGCGACCAATAAGCCCACCCGCGCAAAGAGTTCGCCGGGTCGCTGCTCCAGTTCCTGCCACAATTCGTAGGCCCGGTGCAAAAGTGGCACATAATCGGGATGTTCCATATAGGCCTTGCGGATTATCCGGGTATCCCCGTGCGACGATCCCCGGTCGTGCGCGATGGCAAAACGCTCCAACGCGCAAACCCGCGCCCCGCGCCGGGCCAGGTGGTAAAGAGCGGCGCTGCCCATGCCCCCGGCCCCAACGACTATGGCGTCATAGCATTCGGTATTCATTGTCCCTA
>MDTE01116006.1_pt1 | contig 12488 bp, 9 predicted proteins | sample 811231 | NCBI WGS metagenome assembly MDTE01 (sample SAMN05326651, study PRJNA326480) | marine metagenome | isolation source: seawater | place: Indian Ocean: Red Sea | collected 2010
AAAAAGAATGGGCTTTCATATATTTCAAATTCTAGTTTTTTAAATAAATTAGATAAAACTCATTTATCAGCAGTTTTATCGACCACAGAATTATCTGCACAGATAAATATTCCATGTATTATAACTGATGAACCTTTATATATTTTTTCTAGAATCATTAATGATTGTGCAGATCTAACAAATAGCGCTTTACTTGAAACTAAAAAAGTAATAGACAACTCTATTGATCAATCAGCAATAATAGCTGAAAATGTTCAAATTGGCAGAGGGGTTCATATTGGAAAGAACACTAAGATTTATCCCAATGTTGTAATCAATGATTATACATTTGTTGGTGACAATGTAATTATACACCCAGGAGCTATTATTGGTTCTGATGGATTTGGATTAGTAATGCATGAAAAAAAATGGGAGAAAGTTCCTCAAATAGGTAATGTTATTATTGAATCTGGAGTTGAAATAGGTTCATCAACAACAATTGATAGAGCCGCAATAGATAGTACTATTATCAAAAGTAATGTAAAAATAGATAACCAAGTACATATAGCCCATAATGTCATAATTGGTGAAAATACAGCTATAGCTGCATGCGTTGGAATAGCAGGGAGTACAGTGATAGGTAAAAACTGCACAATTGGCGGTGGAGCAGGATTAAATGGTCATATCACAATAGCAGATGATGTTCATATTAATGGAATGGCTATGGTAACATGTTCCATAAATAAGTCCGGACAATATGCTTCTGGCACAACAGTTGAAGCTGCTTCTTCATGGAGAAAAAATCAAGCAAGGTTTAAAAAACTTGATGAATTAGCAAAGTTAATAAGGAAAGGTAACAAAGGAGAAAATAATGAATAATGATGATGTTAGAAATTATCTGCCACACCGATATCCATTTTTATTAATTGATAAAGTTATAAGCTTTAAAGAACATAAATCTTTAATTGCTCAAAAAAATGTATCTAATAATGAACCATTTTTCCAGGGCCACTTTCCAGACCATCCAGTTTTTCCAGGTGTCCTTTTACTTGAGACAATGGCGCAGGCTACAGCTATCCTTGATTTCAAGAGCAACAAAAGAAATCAAAATGAACTATTATATTATCTCGTTGGAATTGATAAAGCACGATTTAAGAAACAAGTTGTTCCTGGAGATGTACTTATAATTCAAGTAGATCTAATTCAAAGCAAGCAAGATGTGCACAAATTCTCAGCAAATTGCAAAGTTGATGATGAAATAGTATGTTCAGCTGAACTTTTAGGTGCTGTAAAAGGAAAATGATACACAAAACTGCAATTGTTAGCTCGAAAGCAGAAATTGATTCAAGTGTTATCGTTGGGCCATATTCAATTATAGATGATGATGTTCAAATTGCTTCTGATACAGTAATTGAAAGCCATGTTGTAATAAAAAAAAATACAGTTATTGGAAAGAATAATCATATTTTTCAATTTGCCTCAATAGGTGAAATTCCTCAAGACCTTAAATTTGCAGGAGAAGAATCTTTTCTAATAATAGGTGACAATAATACAATACGTGAATACTGCACTTTAAATCGAGGAACTGAAAAAGGTATTAATAAAACAGTAATTGGCAATGACAACTTGTTCATGTCATATACACATGTTGCGCATGATTGCATAGTTAGCAATAATTGTATTTTTTCAAATGCTGCTTCACTCGCAGGACATGTTCAAGTATCTAATAATGTAACATTGGGAGGATTCACGCTTGTGCATCAGTACTGTGTATTAGGTGAGTATGCTTTTTCGGGGTTAGGAACCGTAATAGCAATGGATGTTACGCCTTTTACTCTTGTTGCTGGCAATCATGCTCAAGCATACAAAATAAATAGTGCTGGACTTAAAAGAAAAGGATTTGACAATAAAGTTATTTCAGCTCTAGAAAAAACATTTAAAATTTTTATTAAATCCAAACATAGTAGAGATGAGGCAATGAAAGCTTATAATGAGCTTGAATTAAACTGCCAAGAAGCTGAAAATTTTATTAAATTCATCGAAAGCAGTAAAAGGGGAGTAACTAGATAGTTAATTAATCATTCTCTCTGCTATTATGGCTACATTTTTTGATGCACCTGGTTTTAGCAGTTTTCTAATTTGGTTATATCCATCTATAAAATCCTCAGACTTAAGACTTTTTAAAGCAGTTGATGCACTCTTGTCATTCATCTTGGGTTGAATAAATTCTTTAACTATAGGTTTTGATCCAAGACTATCTCCGAGGATTAAATTTACAAGACCAATATACTTTAATCTAACCAATTGTTTCATAATAAAATAAGTAATAGGTGATAGTCTGTACATTATAATCATTGGAATATTCAAAAGAGCAAGCTCCAGTGTAATAGTACCTGATGCAGTTATAGCACGCTTGCATTCCTTAATTTTGTTTGTATCCTTGCCACTAAATAAACATCTTGTAAGTTCAGGATACAATTTCTGAATAAACCTTTTTGATGTTTGATTTGAATAAAATATATTAATATTGGTACTTAAAGAGTTAGCTGTATTAATCATAAACCTAATATTATTTTTTATTTCAGATTCACGACTACCAGGAAATATCCCTACATCAATTGGTTTTTTATCATTAATATTTTGAGGAGAAAAAAATCTCTCATCATCAGCAAGTGGGTGTCCAACATATGTAACATTTGGCATATAGTCTTTAAACAAATTCTCTTCAAACGGAAACACAACTGCAAGGTGATTGACTAAATTCATAATTGTTTTAATTCTTTTCTTTCTCCAAGCCCAAACTTGTGGTGCAATATAAAATAAAATTGGAATGTTTCTATGTTTAGCAAATTTTGCAATTTTTAAATTAAATTCAACATAATCAACAAGTACAATTAAGTCTGGTTTATTTTTAATAATGTGATTATATGCAGTATCTAATGCTTTTTTAATCTTACTATATTTAGAAATTACTTCTATGATTCCAACTACAGATATGCTTTCTGAATTAAAAATTATATCAGCGCCCGAATCTTTTAATTCTTGTTGTCCAATTGCTGAAAAATAATGATTAGAGTTTAATTTTTTATGTTCTTTAACATAATTTGCTGCATGTTGATCGCCTGATGATTCACCTGCAATAATAAATATATGTTTTTTGTTCATTGTTTATATTTATTTATTATTTCTGAAATATATTCAACTGATTTATTCTCTAATTCAGGGTAAATTGGAATCGATATACATTGATTTGTAACTTTTTCAGTTATAGGCATCTTCTTTAAAGAACAAAGACTTTTTAAGGCTTTTTGTTTATATAGTGGTTTTGGATAATAAATGCCATAGGGCACCTTATATTTATTTAGGTGTTTAATAAATTTTTCTCTGTTATTAACACATAAGGTAAATTGATGGAATACATGATAACTATCTTCGTGTTTATATGGCAATCTAATAAATTTATTTTGAATCATTGAATTATAAAGTTTTGCTATATGATTCCTCTTACGATTGAAAATTTCTAGATATTTTAGTTTTATACCTAAAACAGCTGCTTGAATTTCATCCATTCTACTATTATAACCAAGCATTTCATGCTCATTTCTCAATAATCCGCCATGGTTACGTAATTTTTTAAGCTTTTCTGCATATTTTTTATTTGGTGTAATCGTAATTCCAGCATCGCCTATTGCTCCTAAGTTTTTTGTTGGGAAAAAACTAAAGCATCCAAAATCACCAAAGGTACCAGTATAAAGCTTTTTAAAAGTTGCGCCAATTGATTGTGCGCAATCTTCAATTATTTTGAGCCTATATTTTCTTGCTATTTTTTTTATAGCAATCATATCAGAAGATTGTCCAAAAATATGAACTGGAAGAATTGCTTTTGTTTTATTAGTTATAGCATTTTCTATTAGGTCTGCATCAATATTATAAGTTAATGGATCAATATCAACAAAAATAGGTTTTGCTCCACATTGAACAATTGCCTCAGCTGTAGAGAAATAAGTAAAAGGGCTTGTTATGACTTCATCTCCAGCACCTATATCTAGTACTTTTAAAGCAAAAATTAATGAATCAGTTCCAGAATTACATGTAATTGCATATTTAGTAGAAAATTTATTTGAAAATTTTTTTTCAAAGTCATTAACATTTGGGCCTAAAATATACTGTCCATCACGAAGTACTTTTATAATTTTACTATTAATCTCTTTAGATATAGTTTTATACTGTTTAGTTAGATCAAAAAGCTTAATTTCTTTTTTCATTATTTTAAAATTTTAGATATTTTCGATGCTGTAATAATAGCATTTTTTCCATCAGTTCCAGTAACTAAAGGATTTTCAGATCCATTACATGAATTCAAAAAATTATTAATTTCAGATTGGAGAGAGTCTTTTTTAGAAAATGAAAAACTTTCTTTTTTAAAAATATATTTTTTATTCTTCAGAACTTTGGAATATTTATTTATTTTATGATTCATAAAATCAACTGACCAATATTTATTCTTTTCAAAAACCCTAATCTTTCTTTCATTTTTCTGACTTATTCTACTTGCAGTTAAATTAGCTATACAACCACCAGAAAATTCTAATCTAACATTTGCAATATCAGTTGAAGATGTAATTATCTTCTTTCCAAAAGCTGAAATTTTATTAATTTTAGTTTTAACAATATTAGAGATGATATCTATATCATGAATCATTAAATCAAAAATAACATTTATATCTGTTGATCTTGTATTAAATTCAGATAATCGGTGGCCTTCAATAAAAACAGGGTCTTTTATTTCGCTTTCTAGCTTCTTCATCACTGGGTTAAATCTTTCAAGGTGTCCAATTTGCAAAATAATTTTGTTCTTTCTCGCTATTTTAATTAATTCATTAGCTTGGGATGCATTTTCAGTCATTGGTTTTTCTAACAATACATGTTTCTTGTTTTTTAAAAAAAATTTGGCTATATCATAATGTGTTTTCGTGGGAGTTATAATAGAAACTGCATCTACCTCATCAACTATTTTATGAAAATCCTTACCTTTTTTTATTTTTTTGTCCTTAATCTTCTTGTATGTTTTTGTATCGTTATCAATCACCCATTTTATGGTACATAAAGAACTATTATGAAATTTTTGATAGTGAAAATTACCAAGATATCCAAGCCCAATAATCCCTATATTAATTTTTTTATTGATCATTTTAACAGCATCGGTTCAAGAATTTTGATATATTTATATAAAGCTCAATTATATAGTGAATTACTGATGACAATCAAATTTTTAGCTGGAGTCGATGAAGTGGGACGCGGTTGCCTTGCGGGGCCAGTTATGTCAGCAGCTATTATATTGAGCAAGAAAATTGATAGATCTCTGTTAGTAGACTCTAAAACTATCTCTCACAATAAGCGTTGTAAATTAGCAGATTATATTATAAGTAATTCATATTCTATTGGAATTGGTATTGCCACCAATTTTGAAATTGATAATTTAAATATCCATAATGCAACATTATTGTCGATGAAAAGAGCAATTGAAAATTTATCTGTAAAACCAAGTCTTGTTTATGTTGATGGTATTTTTGCTCCTGAAACTGGTATTAAATCTAGATGTTTTGTTAAAGGAGATTCTAAAATCCCAGAAATATCAGCAGCTTCAATTGTTGCAAAAGTTATAAGGGATAATGAAATGATTTACTTAGATAGAAGAGCAAGAGTTTATAATTTTTATAAAAATAAAGGTTATCCAACAAAGGATCATAAAATGGCATTAGAAAGATTTGGACCATCTATCTATCATAGACAATCATTTAGCCCTATTTGTGACATGATGGCAACTTAGAATTATGAATAAAGAATTTACTCAGCTTCATTTACATACAGCATATTCTATAAATACAGGATCTGCTAATATTGATAAGCTAATCAATTATGCAATTAAAAATAATATAAGAAACTTAGCAATCACTGATCATTTAAACTTATTTGCAGCAGTAAAATTTTATCAAAAATGTTTAGAAAATAATATTAAACCAATTATAGGTTGTGAGATTCCAATACGAAATATTCTTAAGAATCAAAACCCAAATATTGTTCTTCTCTGCCAAAATTTAGTTGGATATAAGAATTTGATAAAACTAATTTCTGACGCATACTTTGAAAAAGCTATTAATGAGAATGCAACAACTAATATTTCTCAGATAGAAAAATATAATGAAGGACTAATTTTATTGACTGGAGGCAGAAATGGTGTGTTGGGCAAAAACCTGTTATTGGATCAAACAAAAATCTTTCAACAATCATTTAATAAAATCACAGAAATATTTAAATCTCGAATGTATATTCAAATTGAAAGGACTCAGAGAAAATTTGAAAAAGAATATAATAACCAATCTGTTCTTTTAGCAGAAAAATATGAATTACCTTTGGTTGCAACAAATGATGTTCAATTCCTTTCAGAAAATGAATTTGAATCTCATGAAATCAGAGTTTGTATTAATAAAAAAATTAAGCTTGAAGATAGAATAAATCAAAGCCAATTCACTGAAGAACAATTTTTCAAATCACAGGAAGTTATGCAAGAACTATTCTCTGATATGCCTGATGCTCTAGAAAATATTTCTGAGATTATTAAAAGATGCAATCTTCATTTAGATAATCAAGACTATCAACTTCCAAAATTTAAAACACCTAATAATGAGGAAGTTGATGATTATTTTAAACAACTAGTATCTGAAGGGTTAAAAGACATTTTAGAAAATGATAAATCATTAGATAAACAAATATATTCAAATCGATTAAATAAAGAAATGGAAACAATTTTTGAAATGGGGTTTGCTAGTTATTTTTTAATTGTACATGAATTTATTTCTTGGGCGAAAATAAACTCTATACCAGTTGGACCGGGCAGAGGTTCTGGAGCAGGATCCTTAGTTGCATATGTCTTGAATATCACATCAATTGATCCGATAAAATATAACCTTTTATTCGAAAGATTTCTTAATCTTGAGAGAATATCATTGCCTGACTTTGATATTGATTTTTGTGTTAATAATAGACAAAAAGTAATTGATCATATTGTTGATATTTATGGTGAAGATAAAGTTTCTCAAATAATTACCTATGGATCAATGACTGCTAGAGCAGTTATACGTGATGTAGGAAGAGTTCTGGGCTTAGCTTATGGTTTTGTAGATAAAATAGCAAAACAAATACCATTCATACCTGGAATAACTATTGATGAGTCATTGGCTCAGAATTCAGAACTAAAAAAACAATATAAAAATAATGATGATATTAGAACTTTGATTGACTTTTCAAAGGAATTAGAAGGTCTCCCTAGAAATATTAGTAAACATGCAGCAGGCATTGTTATCGCACCTAGCAATATTACAAACTACATGCCTATATACAGAGTAGATGAGAGTAATGAGTTAGTAACACAATTTGACAAAGATGATATAGAAAATCTAGGTTTAATAAAATTTGATATTCTTGGGTTGAGAACATTAACGATTATTGATAAAGCTATTAAAACAATAACGAAGAAATCAAAAGTAGATGAATTTGATTTTGAGAGTAAGGATTTAGATGATAATAAAGTTTTTAAACTATTACAAAATAAATTAACAACGGGTGTTTTTCAACTAGAATCATTTGGCATGAAGCGATATATGGGTAAATTAAAACCTGATTGTTTTAATGATATAGTTGCACTTGTTGCTTTATATAGACCTGGGCCATTAGGTACAAATATGGTCGATGACTTCATTAATAACAAACATGGAAGAGAAGTCCATTATGAACATCCACTTTTAGAAGATATATTGTCAGATACTTACGGACTTATACTTTACCAAGAGCAAGTAATGGAAATATCTAGATCACTTGCTAATTATACTTTAGGTGAAGCTGATCTGTTACGAAGAGCAATGGGTAAAAAGAAGAAGAAAGACATGGAATTGCATAGAAAAAAATTCTTAGTTGGGTCAGAAGAGAATGGAATAAATAAACATATTGCAAATTCTATTTTCTCAAAAATGGAAAAATTTGCTGGATATGGTTTTAATAAATCACACTCTGTAGCTTATGCTAACATAGCTTATCAAACTGCATATCTAAAATCCTACTATCCATCTGAATTTCTTGCTGCTGCAATGTCATCTGATATGGATAAAACTGAAAAAATAATTACACTAAATGATGCTTGTAAGGAGATGGGAATAAATATTCTAATTCCTAATATCAATACATCTAATGTGTACTTTGAATCCATAGACAAAAATAATATATTATTTGGATTAGCTGCGATCAAAGGTGTTGGAAATGCTGCATCAGAACACATAATTAATGAAAGAGAGAAAAACGGACCATATAAAAATCTTTATAATTTTTGCGAAAGAGTTCCTCACAATGTTGTCAATATAGGAACATTAGAATCTTTAGTATACTCAGGCTCTTTTGATGAATTTGGTGAAAAGAGAAGTTATTTAATAGAATCGTTGAATAAAGCAATAGCATATGGTTCGCAACGACAGTCAGCTGTTTCTATGGGCCAAAAAGAATTATTTAGTAATGATTCAACAACAGTTATGAAAGATGATGGAAAACAGAATAGTTTGCATGCCCTTAATGGTAAAAATACTAAATATAGTAAACATGAAATTTTAACTCAAGAAAGAAATATGATTGGTTTCTATATTTCAGGTCATCCTATGAAAGAATACCAGAATGAAATAAGCAATATGTCTATACCAAATATTTACTCGTATTATAATGAATTTTATTCCAACAGCAGAGGAAACCAAGGAGTTGATAATACTGTTGTTTGTGGAGTGATAATTAATGTTAGACAACAAAGGGCAGGTAAAGAAAAATTTATTTACATTATTACTGTTGATGATTCTACTGGAAGGATTCAGATAATATTATATGATGAAATATATTTTAAATATAGATCATTAATAACAGAAAATAAAATATTATTTTTTCGTGGAAAAATAGCCATAGATGATTTTGATTCACAATTAACACTTAGGGCTACAACAATATTTGATTATGAAGAAGCAATAAACAAATTCTCGAAAAAGATTGAACTTACTCTAGATTCAGAAAAATCTAATCCTCAACTTCTAAATAATATTGACCAAATCTTAAAACCTTGTAAAAGTGGCAATTGTGAGTTAACAATTAAATGTGAAACTAAAGGTCTCACAGTGCCATTAGTAATGGATAAACAATGGCATATATTTCCTACAACAACCTTAATAAATAACCTTAAAGAACTATTAGGAAATGAAAACATAAAAGTCAAATATCAATAGTTATTTTTGTAATTTTGTTTATAATTAATTTAACTTATGAGAGAATTTAATCCTAATTATTTAGATTTTGAGCAACCACTTCTTGAAATAGAAGCTGAAATAAACTCGCTTAAAAATAACCATGAAAAAACAGAAAAAATGCAAAGCGAGATATCAAAGTTATCGAACGAATATGAAACAAAAACAACTAAAATCTTTGATGGCTTAACTGATTGGCAAATTTCACAACTAGCTCGTCATCCTCTAAGACCGTATTCACTTGACTACATTTCACAAGTTTTTTCAGAATTTACAGAACTCCATGGAGATAGAATGTTTGGAGATGATCCTGCAATAATTACAGGTATAGGTAAAATTGAAAGACATGACTTTGTTTTTATTGGACATCAAAAAGGTAGAGATGCCAAAGAAAAAGTTCAACGTAACTTTGGTATGCCTAAACCAGAAGGTTATAGAAAGGCCTTACGTGTAATGAAGATGGCTGAAAAGTTTAAACTTCCTATCATTACATTCATTGATACACCAGGAGCCTATCCTGGGATAGATGCAGAATCAAGAAATCAAAGTCAAGCAATTGCCGAAAATTTATATACTATGTCTAATTTATCAGTACCAATCATATGTATAATAATAGGTGAAGGCGGTTCTGGTGGAGCTTTAGCTATAGGTATAGGCGATAAAATTGCAATGCTTCAATACAGCATATATTCAGTTATTAGCCCTGAAGGCTGTGCTTCTATTTTATGGAAAGATGCAAAAATGGCTGAAAAGGCCGCAGAGGCACTATGCATAACTGCACCCAAATTATTAGACCACAAACTAATAGATGTTATTATCCCTGAACCACTCGGCGGCGCACATAGGGATTATGCTGCTATGAGTTCTTCTTTAAAAATGAATTTAATTTCTATTTTAGATGAGCTTAAGCTGCAAAGCATTAGTGATTTATTGTCATCACGTAAGAAAAAACTAGAGTCTTATGGAGATTATCAAGTCTGAACAAAGAATTATATCTGAATGCAGAGATTTTCTATCTAGCGTTGAGACAAATTCATTTTTAATTGCATTTAGCGGCGGATGCGACTCTACTGTTTTATTGCATTGCTTAAACAAATTAAAAAAAGAGTTTAAATTAAATATAAGAGTCATTCATATCAACCATAACTACACAAAAGAGTCTGAATTATTTTCACTTCACTGCAAAAATATCTGTGAAGGATATAATTTAGAATATATATGCTCAAATATATATTTAGATAGTGATTCAAATGTTGAAGAACAATTAAGAAATAAGAGATACGATGCCTTAACAAGCATTGCTTATAAGAACGAGTATGTTGTAACGGCTCACCATTTTGATGATCAAATTGAGACATTTTTTTTACGTCTGATGAGAGGATCTAGCAACAAAGGCTTATCATGCATGTCTATGTTAACTAAATTAAATAACCATGTAATTAGTAGACCATTACTAAATATAAATAAATTAGATATTAAAAATTACCAAAAGAAAAATAAGTTAAATTTTATAGAAGATAGTAGTAATAAATTTAATAAATTTGATAGAAACTTTATAAGGAATGAAATTGTCCCTAAGCTTAAGAAGAGATGGAAAGGACTTAATAGTGTAATGAAGAACAATATAGAGCACCAAAGGATTCATTCTATAATTTTAGATGATTTGATACTTGAAAAATTAAATCATATTTATGATAAATTCTCTAAAAAGCTTTCAATATCAAAAATAAAACAAGAAAATAGCTATATACAAGCAGAATTAATTCATAAATGTTTTTTATTAGAAAATCAAATATCATTAAATCATAATCAAGTTAATGAGATATTAAACAATATTATTAATACTGATAAAGACTCAACTCCGGAATTTACTTTCCATGCTTTTTCAATTCGAAAATATCAAGGCTTTTTATACTTTTTAAATAAATCAGACAACAACAATAATTATAATTCTAAGCAATGGGATTTAGGTAATGATTTAAAATTTAATGAACTCACTATCAAAATATCTAAATTAAAAGAGCTTGGCATCTATAATTTTTTACATATCAATAAACCTGTAACTGTTAGGAGAAGAGAGGGCGGAGAAAAGATTAAAGTAAATTCAAAATTCCATCAAAAACTGAAGAAAATATTTCAATCAAAAAATGTGCCTATCTGGGAAAGAGAAGCATATGCATTTATATATGTTAAAGAAGAGCTGATTGCTGTATATGGGCCTAATGACATCATAATTTCAAATACAAGGCATTAATATTCCTATATTTTCTGCTAATTTTCGTCTATAATTTCATAAGTTATATATGACAAGATACGTTTTTATTACAGGTGGCGTAGTGTCTTCTCTTGGAAAAGGCATTGCAGCAGCCTCCCTAGCGTCCTTGTTCAAACTAAGAGGCTACAAAGTTTCACTTCAAAAACTTGACCCATACATCAATCTTGATCCTGGCACAATGAGTCCATTTCAGCATGGCGAGGTATTTGTAACTGAAGATGGAGCTGAAACAGATTTAGATTTAGGGCACTACGAAAGATTTGTTGGAATAAAAACATCGCAGGATAGCAATGTCACAGCAGGAAGGATTTATTCTAATGTTATTAATAAAGAAAGAAAAGGTGATTATTTAGGTAGTACTGTCCAAGTAATACCACATATCACAGATGAAATAAAAAAATTAATTGTTAAGGGATCTAAAAAATCAGATATTGCTTTTGTTGAAGTAGGTGGAACTGTAGGTGATATAGAATCTTTACCTTTCTTAGAAGCTATTAGACAATTAAACCTTGAACTAGGTGATTCAAAATCAATATTTATTCATCTTACATTATTGCCTAAAATAGATGTTACAAATGAAATAAAGACAAAACCCACACAGCACTCAGTTAAGGAATTACGTTCAATAGGAATCCAACCAGACATGCTGCTGTGCAGAGGTAAAGATGACCTCAATCAAAAGATTAAAAGTAAAATTGCTCTATTTACAAACGTACCAAAGGATGCAGTATTTTCTGCAAAAGATACGGATTCAATATATAACATCCCATTGAATTTCAAAGAACAAAAAATTGACGACTATATTATCAATAACTTTAAAATCAAATCAAAGAAAATAAATTTAAAACCATGGAAAGATCTTCAATCTAAAATCAAGAAGAGGAAGAAACAAATTGATATAGTAA
>MDTE01144670.1_pt1 | contig 12488 bp, 7 predicted proteins | sample 811231 | NCBI WGS metagenome assembly MDTE01 (sample SAMN05326651, study PRJNA326480) | marine metagenome | isolation source: seawater | place: Indian Ocean: Red Sea | collected 2010
ACGATGTGGTCGGTGACGACGATGTGGTCGGTGACGACGATGTGGTCGGTGACGACGATGTCAGCAGTGACGATGACGTGATCGACAACGATGATGTGGTTGGTGACGACGATGTGGTCGGTGACGACGATGTCAGCAGTGACGATGACGTGACCGGCGACGACGATGTCGTTGGAGATGACGACGACACCACCCCAGACCCGCTGGCTGGCCTCAGCCCGGGACTGCAGTGGGTGCGAAGCAACCCCATGTTCATCTCGGGCCTTGTCGTCTCGATGGACGCTCCCTCCGCCAGTCATGTGGACGATTACTTCGACGACTTCGGGGCCACGGCACTGCACACCTGGTCTCAGGGCCTTCCCCACCGGGTGCAGGGATGGCGTTCTGCGGGCCGGAGCGACTTCTCCTTTGTGTCGTGGGTTCAGGACGATGGCAGCAGCATGGATGGCGGGGCGGTGATCGGAGGAGTGGCTCCTGGTCAGCCCGATCGAATCGGCTACCAGATCGGCGACGAACCGCGCAACATGACTGACGTTCACGCGATCGAGCAGGGAGTGGCTGCCGTACGGGCCGCCGACCCCGACGCGTTGATCATCGTCAACTTCGGCAACCCCGAAGAGGGAACCGATCTTTTTGATCTGCTGGACTATTCCGCGGGAACGGTCGGCATCGATGTGATGAGCTACGACTGGTACGGCTATGACTACGGCACGACCTACGAGCGGCTGGCGATCCACCGCCAGGTCGCGCTGGACTACGGGATCCCCTATTGGCGGTACCTCAATTCCTACCAGGATCTGGGCGCGAGTGACTGGCCGGAAGAATCCGACATGCGCTGGAATGTGATGAGCGGGGTGGTCTACGGCTACACCGGACACACCTGGTTCGTGTACCAGGCGGCGGCACCGCCACATCAGGTGGTTTCAGCACTGTTTGACGCCCCCGGAACCTGGGCCACTGCCGAGACCCAGCGCTATGCCATCGCCTCCCAGTTGAACGAGGAGCTGAGGGTGTTGGGCGAGGTTCTTCCTTGGCTCACCAGCACGGACGTGCGCTACACGCCTGGCGTGTCGTGGTACGCACCTTCGGGTACCAGCCCCTGGACGCCTGGTGCCGGTGGAGATCCCTACCTCGCCTCGGTGGAGCCTGTTGGCACCTTGCCCTGGGAAGTCCAGGACTTGCTCATCGGCTTCTTCGTCGATGACGACGGATCGCACTATGTCGCGCTTCAAAACCCGACCCATGACTCGGCGGACTGGCCGCTGACATCGTCGGACTCTTGCGACTTCGAGCTACGGTTCAACTTCAATCAGGCGCCCCCCTCTGTGGACACAAGTCGTCTCTTGGTGCTCGATCATCATCTGGATATTGTCCGCGACGAGCTGCTGATGCCCTCGGGAGTCGAGCAGGTCGTCACTGTCAATATCGATGCCGGCGACCTTTTGTTCTTCAAGTACGCCGACGGCGGGGGCTTCGTGGGTCGCTGAAGTCCTGGTGCAGCTATGGTTCTGCGGTGGCGATTGTGCAACTAGCTTCGTCTCTGGTGGACCTCGGTGGCGGACGGGTCCGGAGGCTAGGCCACGACTCGCAGCTGAGCCCGCTGGAGCTACGTCTGCTGCGCTTCTTAGTCGAGCGCGATGGTGAGAGCCTCGATCGCACTACGTTGCTGGAAGAGGTCTGGAACCACGAAGTTTCGGAGCGAGGTGTCGACGCGGCGGTCCGCAGCCTCCGGAAGAGGGTCGAGGCTGACCCCAGCCAGCCCGATCACATTCAGACCGTTCACGGCACCGGCTACCGATTTTGTGGGGAGCCGTCCCCAGCTCTCCAGGCCTGGCTTCCGCGTCAGTGGAACGAGTTCGTCGGGCGGGGAGACGAGCTGTTCGAGCTGGGCTCGGCCTTCCTGGATGGCGCGTCTCTGGTCACACTGCATGGCCCGGCCGGGGTCGGCAAGACCCGCCTAGCCTTGCAGTTTGCTGCGACCGCAGCGGTACATGGACTGGATGCTGGAGCCCGGTTTGTCGAACTTGCCGAAGAGGTGGACCAAGGCGGCTTGTGCGGACGCGTCGCAGGCGCCTTGGAGTTGCCGCTGTCGGGTGAGGCTGAGCCAGTTGCCCGAGTAGGACGGGCCTTGCGTGCCGCTGCGCCCCTGTTGCTAGTTCTCGACAATGCCGAGCAGTTCGTGGACGTCTTGGGGCCCGCATTGGCCTCGTGGATGACGTCCGCGCCGCACGTTCGTTGGTTGGTGACATCGCAGAGGCCCCTGAGCATTCCCCACGAGCACCTGTTCGCGCTGCAGCCCTTGCGCGAGAACCAAGCGGTGCGGCTGTTCGAAGATCGGGCTTGCGCCATAGGAGCCCGCAGTGCCCAGCTCGATCGGGAACTGATGGGTCAAGTCTGTCGACGGGTAGAGGGCCTGCCTCTGGCCGTGGAGCTTGCGGCCGCCAGGGCCCATGCCCTCGGCCTGGAAGCCCTTGATGAAGCGCTGAGCCGCAGCTTGCAGCTGCTCAATCGCCGCGGTTGGCAAGGCGAGCCCCGTCACGCAACCCTGTACGCCGCCATCGAGTGGTCCTGGTCGCTGCTTGATGAGCCCGCCCGCAGAACGCTGCGTCGTTGCTCTGTGTTTCGCGGTGGCTTTTCCCTGTCCGCAGCCCAGGCGGTCTTGGACTGTGCCGACGCGGCCGCGCAGCTACCGGAGCTGGTCGCAGCTTCGCTGGTTGCGCGGGAGTCCGAGGAGGGCCATCAGGAGAGTCGCTATCGCCTCAGCCTTACGGTTCGCGATTTCGCAGCGGCACGGTTGCTGGAGGCGGGTGCTGAGGGGGAGGTCGAAGCTGCCCATCGCCGCTGGTTCCTAGCCCTGGTGCGTCAACTGGGTGGAGAGATGTGGGTTAGCTCGGCTCGGGAGGATGTGGACCAACTGATGGTCGAGCTCCCCAACATCCTTGCTGCCCACCAGGGGCTGCTGCGATCTGATCCGGACGAGGCTCTAGCTCTGGCGGTTGCGCTGGAGCCCGTGTTGCGGCTCCGCGGTGGTCTGCGCCAGCAGAGTCAGCTTCTCTCCAGCTCCCTAGAGGCAGCGGGCGACAGAGCCCCTCCGGGTCTCCGGGCTCTGGCGCTCGCGGCCTGGTCTTCGGTTTGCTCGGACCTGGGAGACAAGGGTGGCGCGCGGGTCGCCTTGGACGAGGCGCTGCCCCTCTCGGTGGACAGCGGTGACTCGCAGATCCAGGCCTGGGTGCTGATGCGCGACGGCCTGTTGTGTACGCGTACCGGGGAAGGGCCGCGGGGCGAGAGTCTGTTGGTGCAGGCCCGAGCGCTGGCCCAGGAGGCGGGCCAGCAGGGGCTCGAAGCAGAGGTCTGCGCCATCTTGGGCATCCTCCGCGAGAACCAGGGCCGCCTGGACGAGGCGGAGGCACTTCTTCAAGACGCCCTCAAGCTGGGCCGGGAAGGCGACCATCTGCGGGCTGTCGCTGCCGCCCTCGGCAACCTCAGCATTGTGGCGGGCCGTCGCGGGGAGGCTCTCCTCGCTGCTGAGTATCGCCACGAGGCCATCGAGCTCTACCGAGCCATCGACAGCAAGGTGCACCAGGCGACGATGTTGCTCAACCAGGGTGGGGCTGCCGCACATGTGGGTGACTGCGAGGCTGCTGTTCGGGATCTGACGGCGGCTGTTGAGGCCTGCCGCAAGCTGGGTGATGCCGACGGCGAAGCGATCGCGACCAGCAACCTCGGCTTGATGTACCTGGAGCTGGGTGATCCTGCGCTTGCAGAGGAGTGCCTGCGGTGGGCCATGGAACAGCTGCACGACTTGGGCCGCCCACGGGAAGCTGGCTACGCGCACATGGGCCTGGGCTTGCTCCACCACGAGCGTGGGGCTCTCGAAGATGCTGAGTCCGAGTTTCGTGAGAGCATCACCCTTTTCAAAGGGCACGGTGACAGCATTGCCGTTCTCCAGGCTACGGGTCTGCTCGCCCTAGTGCAGTTGGAGGTGGGGCGGGGTGCGGAGGCCCATGAACTGTTCGAGGGAGTGCGCAGGTCTGCGGCCGAACACTCTGCCCCCGAGATAGTGCGTGCCCTGGACTGTCTCCTGCCGGCCTTCGGCGAGGCCGCCACGGTCGAACCCGGTCAGACCCACTTCGAGCGGGTGGTGTCCATGGCGCTGTCTGCCTTCCGCGCGAGGGCGTAGATCCTCATGGGTAGGGGGACGAGGAAGCTGCCCGAGGGTTCCACAAGCACGGCTGAGGACTCCGTGAGGTCTTGCAGGAGGTCGACGGCCTCGTGTCCCGCAGCCTTGGCCGTCCGGAGGTCCTCCAGTCTGAAGCCCTGCGGCTGTTGAGCGGCCCAGCACAGGAGGGCTCTGGCTTCGGGTTCGAGCCGAGACCAGTCGTCCTCTAAGGCGGCACGGAAGCTGCCCTTCCAGGAGAGCACCCGGGTCTCGAGCCACTGAGGCAGCTGCACGAAGTGCAGACTCGCCGTCCAGTGCTTTGACTCCGCACGCGCGCGCAGGTGCTGAGCAAGCTCCACGATCAACTGTGGGTTGCCCTCCATGCTCTCGGCGGCTTGTCGTAGTTGCTGGTGTTCGGCCGGGCTTGGGTTTGCAGTGCCCACCGCTCTCGCCAGCAGACGAGCAGCGTCTTCGGTGTGGACGGGGGGGACTGGGAAGCGATGCTCTCCTTGGAGTCGGAGAACTCTCCGCTGGGTGACGAGGAGCGGGCTGTTGGGATGGGCCTCTCTTGCGGTTGTGACCTCAACAGGGCTGGGATGATCCAGTGTGCGAAGCCCCGGATGCAGCCTTGCCGCGTGCCGCGCGAGAGCCCGCTTACCGATTCCGGGGGGGCCGAGCAGCGTCACCAACTGGGACCTCTTCTGTAACAGTGCGAGAAGTTCGCTGACCTCGTTTCTACGACCAATCAGCTCCAAAGACGCACGGGTGGGGCGGAGCTCCTCTTGTGGTGAGAGCTCGAAGCGGTAGCCGATCCCGGCCAGGGTCAGTAAGTGCTTCGGGCGCTTCGGTTCCTCTTCGATCTTCTTGCGCAGGCGGGCGACGGTAATGTCGAGAGTGCGACTGCGGGTCCCGTCAGCGTAGCCCCAGACCTGTCGGTACAGCTCTTCTCTGGGAATGTCCTGGCCGCTGTGCGAGGCCAGGTAGGCCAGTAGCTCCGCCTCCTTGGTGGACAGGGTTAGCACGTTGTCTCCACGGCGGACCTGTCGCCGGGTGAGATCGACAAGGCAACAGGACAGCTGCAGCTTGGGATTCACGACCATGTCTCTCGGGGCGGACAGGATCAGAAGCAGAGCAAGCGGTAGCGCATCTGATTCGAGCTATTGGCCGAGTCATGAACGCCGTTGCTTGAGTAGCCTCCAGGGAAATTGCCGGTGATTGGGTTCGGATAGATGCAGGTGAAGCTGGGCCCTAGCCCCACCAGACTATCGGCGCCACTCAGCGGCTGCCCCACCGATTCCAACAGCCGGCCTTGCTGAGCGACTCGAGTGGGTGTCTCCAGAGCCGTCCCTGCCCAGAGCAGAACCAGCGCCGCGATGAGCACGGAGTGAAGACGCATACTCATCCTCCAGCCCGGTGGAAACAGCCGAGACCACCAGACTAGCCTCGAAGGGACGGGCCGAGAACCACAGGGCTCCTGCCGAGAGGTGGGGGGCGCCTTGCTCAGGCCCCGAGCTCAAGACGGAGGCGCTGGTCTCCAGGAGCCAGCCAAGAGTGCTGAGGGCATCATGCTTCTGCTCCCATCGTCCCGGCATGTCTTGACCTGAGTCGGTCCCGCACTGCGTCCAGAGTCTGTAGGTCTCGGTGGGTCCACCGCAACTCGGTGTGTCTTGACCTTGCTGCTGCGACCCGGCACGGTGGACAGCCACGCTGACGACGCCATTTTCCTGACGTGATCTCAAGGGTGAACCATGGTCCTGGTCTCCCATACCCATGAATTCATCTTCATGAAGACCCACAAGACGGCGTCGACTTCCGTCGAGATGTTCTTCGAACGCTACTGTGTGCCGAAGGACCACTCCACTGGGTCTGAAGCTGTGTTTGAGACGGTCTCCGAGGTGGGCATCGTGGGTGCGCGCCGCTCGGGAAAGCGGCGTGGCGACATCTGGCGCAATCATGCGACGGCAGAGCACGTTCGTGGCCACTTGGCTGCTGGTCTGTGGGAGCGCTATCTCAAGTTCACCACTGTGCGCAATCCGTACGCACAGGTGCTGTCGAACTTTTTCTGGCTCTCGCGACTCAAGCCCGCGGATTCCATGGACGAACTACTACGGCAAAAGCGCAAGTTCGCACGCTTCGTCCATGGCCGTAGATTCCTTGGCTACCGCAAGCTGGTTCAGCGCAACAAGTGTTCGAACGACTTCGACATTGTCGCCGTGGATGGAGCTGTGGCCATGGATCAGTTCATCCGGTTCGAGCATCTGCACGAGGACTTGGGGAGGGTCTGTGCGGAGCTGGGCTTGCCCTTTGATGAAGCCATTCTTCCTCACACGAAGAAGAACCCGCCGATGCAGTTCGCGCCCAGTGCCTACTACACCGATGAGCTGGTCGCCCGGGTTCGACAGGACTTTGGTTGGGTGTTTGACCGCTTCGACTACGCGATGCTGGCCTAGACTATTGTCACGGCGTGATCCGTCCTCGGTCGTTGGGGCTCTTGCGCCCAGGGCCATCCATGGCTCTCCGATCACAGTGCGCTCGGTCCCAGCATCCCTGGATATGGAAAACAGCGGAAGGCAGCGATGACCTCAACGGGCCGATCGAAGCGTGTGGCTCTGATTGTCCTGCTCAACCTAGTCATTCTGGAGTGCTGTTGCGCCGCCGTCCTTCTCTGGGCGCGGTCCTCGCGCTCGGAGTACTTTTCGGGTCACTTCGACCGGCTTGTGCGTTCAGTGGACCAGGAACTCATCGAGAGCGTAGAGACGACCGGCTATGACGCCCATCTCGGTTGGGACAGGCAGCCGAATCAACTCAGGAATCGAACCAACTCAGCTGGAGTGCCCTACACGGAGACCTACGACGAACTGGGCGCCCGCACCAACGCTCAGTATGCAGAGACGCTCGCAGCCGCTAGCTACGGCGACTCCCACACCGTGTGCTCCGAGGTCAATGACGACGAGACCTGGCAGTACTACCTGTCGCGGAGTCTCGAGGCCAACGTGCGGAACTTCGGAGTCGGGGGCTATGGGCCGGGCCAGGCCTTGTTGAAGCTCGAGCGCCACTTCGAGGCCGGCATTGCGGCTCCCGTGGTCATTCTGGGAGTCCACGAGGAGAACCTGAACAGAGCCCTCAACACCTACCGGCCCTTCTATCTCAACACCTACCGGTCTCTCAATTCGAACCATCTAGGGTCTAGGCTGGCCTTCAAGCCGCGCTTTGTCGTGGAGGACGGTGGAGCGAGGGTGGAGCCCAACCCTCTGCGAAGCCTGTCGTCTGTGGATGATCTGTTGACGGCCCTTGAGATGGCCCGGCACACGGACTACTGGTACCAGTTTCACTCGAATGGGCTCGAGGTGGGCTTCCCGTTTAGCCTGAAGAGTCTGGACCTGCTGCTGCGGGTATTGGACCGGACCGGGATTCTCAAGCACCCCACTAGGTCCGGTCGACTGGAGCTGCACTCCTTGTGGAATGACTCGGCGGCAGTGGCAGTGATGGCGGCGATCACCGAGCGCTATGTCCAGCTTGCCCGCGAGCGCGGCTTTCGTGCGGTGCTCCTGTTTCTACCGGCCCTGAGCAGCCTCCGAGCTGATCGCTCCGCGGAGCCTGGGTACCGGTCGTTTGCCGTCGAGCTTCGACAGCGCTACGAGCCGAGTGACCTCGTGGTCCTCGAGTTTCCAGGGGAATCGATCGACCTGTCCCGCTTTAGCGTACGACACGACGGAGGCCATGCTTCGGCCTATGGCAACCAGGCTATAGCCCAGTGGCTCGAAGCTCAGCTGGGCGACACCTTGCTCAGGTCCCGAGCTGGAGACGAAGGCGTTGGTTCCCGGGAGCCTGGCCAGCGTTCTGGGAGCCGTCTCCCTCAGCCCCTGCGCTACGGGCTGTGATGATGCGGGGTGTGCCGGCCTCAGCCCCTGACCTGCCCCCTTACTCCCAGCGACAGGGCAGGGGAGTGTCGAGACTCCTTAGCAGCCGTGCCTGGGGTGATTCGGTCCGCACTTTACATATGCTTGACAATTTGGTCCATATGATTTCGAAAACTTCCATGCGTTTGCCATGAAAGTGTCAAGAAAAAACACGTCGACAGCAAGGGGTGAACATAAGGTCACAACACCCGCGCGCGAAGCTTCTTAGTAACGAGCTGGGGTTGGATTCCCAGCGGGTTGCTAGGAGGCCACACGATGACTCGTTCCGCTCTCATCAGCACTCTGTCCTTAGCCCTCCTTACCGGCTGCGTCGGGTTCCCCGGACTCAATCCACTCGACCAGCAAGCTGCTGTCGACGACGCTTTGAGCAACGACAGCCAGTACTGGGATGAGAGTGACCGCTTGCTCGGTATGACACCCGAGCAGGCCGCAGAGGTCATGAACGGTCACTGGGTCGACGATGAGCTCGCCGACGAGCCGATCCTGGTCAGCAATGACGCGTTGTTGCTCGACGATCAGCCCTGCTTCGACGGCGCGAGCTTCGACGGGGAATCCCGAGTCGTCGCTAGCTTCTTCTGCGACCCGCTGAGCCAGGGCCTTGCCGAAGGCAGGATCCTCATCACCCAGGGCACCGATGGCTTTCGCCGCCGCATCATCGATCTGCAAGTGATGGGCGATGACGTCATCGCGGAGACCGAAGCGGTGAACATGGAGGAGATCTACCTGGTGGCGCAGTTCCGCAAGCAGGTGGTGATCGAGCCCCAGCCCCTGCCGGTAGCACTGTCCGGCGCCAGGGACCTAAGTGTAGAGGCCAACTGGACGCTGTTCGACGAAGAGATCGATGGTGAGCAGTACCGCATCAAGCTGGGAGGCAACGCCACGCTGCGCGGGATCCTCGACTTCGACTTCGATATCCGCCTGTGCGCCGGCTTCATCCCCTGCGCTGACTATCGCGCAGCCACGGGTCTAGAGGTCGACCTGGAGATGCGGCTGGTCCTCGAGCTCGCCCGTGCCATCGCTGTCGAGGCCGACTATGGACTGCCCTTCACCATTCCCATCAGCACCTTCGCCCTCGGCGGGCTTCCCGTTGTCGTCTCCATCGACATTGATCCCAAGCTGTTCTGGGAGGTGGCCACGGAGTCCAAGCTCACCACACAGGTTGGCTTCCAGGCAGGCATGCGCGCGGTCATCGGCGTGGGTGGGACGATCCCCGGCTTGCCGGAGAACCTCAGTGGATTGGACTTCTCAGGTTCCTTGCAAGACCCGAGCTTCGACGAGGTCCACTCGGCGCGCGCCCGCGTGGGCTTCAAGTTCAGGATCGAGGCGAGCTTCAACGAGACCCTGCACCTCTATGGTTCGATTGACCCCTACCTGCAGGCCAAGGCCGATGCCGACTGCGACGAGGTGGACGTGGTGCTTCAGCATGGCGTCGAGACCGCGCTCGGCTTCAGCCTGGGCTGGGGGTCCCTGTCCATTGGCAGAGAGTGGGATCTTGGCGGTCTGGGTCCTTATGACATCTACGGCACCAGCGTCCCGGTCGAAGGCCTACTGGCCGGTGACAGCGACTGCGTTGGGGATGGCGATCCGGGAGCACCCACGGAGGATGAGTTCCTGCCCGACCCCCCCAGCCACGAGGACAGCACCGACGAAGAGTGGTTCCAGGACCACCTGGCTGCCATGGAGGAGGCTCTGCAGGAGTTCACCGAGGAATTGGAAGACATCGTGGATAGCCTCGACCCTCTGCTCCGAGGGGTTGCCTTCACCACCGATGGCAACGGCTACTGGACCATTGACGAGGACGGCGTCGTCGCGGCCTTTGGCTCGGCCGAGCACCACTGCGACATGCCCGAGGAGCTCATCGAAGCCCACGAACCTCAAGGCCTGGTCCCCATGCCCGAGGGCGACGGCTACTGGATCTACACCGGGGCGGGTCGCGTGTTCGCGTGCTCCTATGGCGAGGTGGACAACGAGGACGACCTGATCACCCAGGGTGAAGAGGGCGTGGTCGACATGGCGGCCCACCCCGACGGCGGCTACTGGTTGCTCGAGGCCGACGGCCAGGTGCACGCCTTTGGTGGAGCTCCCAACCACGGCTCGGCACAGCTGGAGGTGGGCAGCGGCGGAGCGGTCTCCCTGGTGCCCGAGCCCGATGGCAGTGGCTACCGGATCCTGACCCTGGACCGGCAACTCCTCGACTTCGGCAGCGCCTCCCCGCTGAGCAGCTCAGACCTTGCGATTATGCTCAGCTCTGACGTCGCCGTGATCAATGACATGGCGGCACTGCCTGGTGGCGGTCTCGTGTTCGTCAATGGTGGTGGTCGGCTGTTCGGTCTGAACGGTGCTGACGAGACAGTCTGGGAGGGCTGGGTCGCCGTGGACAATCCCGTGGCCTTGGCGGTGACGCCTTCTGGCCTGGGTGGAGTGGTCCTGCCCCGCAACGACTCCTTGGCACCCTGGGGAGACGTTCCGCAGTAGGGCTCGGCTGTGGCAATACGGGTTGAGCGCATGGGGACGCTCGACGAGTTCGTGGACGGACCCTCTTAAGGATCAGTGGGTGGTGCTGTGTCTTGGCTGGTTGGCTGCGGGTTGGCGTCGGCAGAGTATGGACGGAAGGCACGGTCCCCGAGCGATGCAAGCGTCCCTCGCTCCACCAGGAAGACCATGAGCGACACGATGGCGATGCTGAAGAACACCATCATGGCCACGACATCGGCGAGGTTGTCCGCGGCCAGCTTCATGGCGAGCAGTGCTTCGGTCTCGCCCTTGGCCAGCTCCTTGCCCAGCAGCTGGACGGGTACCTGAGCCAGGACCGCGGCCGCCAGACCTCGAGGCACCAGCACCGTTGCCAGTAGCGCATCTCGACGGCTGGTGGTGGCCGGGCTGAGGAGCATGCGAACGCTGGGGTAGCGGGGCACGAAGGGGACCAGCGCCAGCAGGAAGGCAATCAGGCCGAACAGGCTGAAGAATTGGCGCGGATCGACGGTCATGCCCAGATAGAAGAAGAACGCCGCCTTCAGGAGAAAGACCGACTCTGCGTACACGGCGCGTTCGACGCGCTTCACTTCACGAAGCTTGAGCTTGATAGGAGCCTCGTCTGCTCCTCGGTCGACCCGCATCATCACGCCACGGGGGAGGTTGCCCAAGGCAATGCCAAAGGACAGGGTGGCGATGGCACCGCTCACCTCCATCTGCTCGCAGAACCCATAGACAACAAGGGCTCCGGCCATGGTCGTGAACATCGTGTTGCTGATGCGATCGGCCTGGCTGAGCAGCATCGACCAGAACAGACCTGCAGCGGCGCCGATCAGGGCCGCTGCAACCAGCGAGAAGACGACGGTGCCCAGCAGGGCCGGCGCCTTGGGGGTCACCCCGGCCGCCAGGCTGACCGCCACACCGACGGTGCCGATGATGCAGAAGACGTCGGTCAAGGTGCTCTCGACCGTGAGGACGGTGCCGGTGTCTTCGCCCAGGTCCAGCGCCTTGATCATGGGGATCACGACCGCCGATGACGTGCCGCCCATGATCAGCCCGCCCAACAGCGCGGTCCACCAGTCCATGGCCATGAGATACCGGAGCGCCACCGTCAGGCAAGCGATCGCAAAGAGCATGCTGATCAGAGAGAACGGCGCGGACCGACCAGCGGATCGGAACAGGGTCTTGAGCTGCAAGCCGAGACCGCTCTCGAAGAGGATGACGGCAAGGGTGACGATGGCCAGGAATGGGCCAACCTGTCCCAGGTCTTTCTCCACATCCAGCAGCCCGAGGATCGGCCCCACGAGGAGCCCGAGGACCATCAACAAGAGGATGTCGGGGATGCGCGTGCGCTCGAAGAACACCTCAAGCAGGTGGGCAACGAAGACAAACAGGCCAGCGGCTAGAACAACTGTGTGCATCGACGTCAACTTCGGCTGGCGCTAGTGCTCATGGTCCCCCGCTGGAACGAGCGTGGGATTGGGCTCATCGCCTGCTCAAGAACCTACCTGGGCGGAAGGCAGAGAGCCACCGGCCTGCTCCCCACGACTACGCCGAAGCCCCCGGCTGCTCCACCCTCAGTCCTGACCGAGCGCTGACCCCAGCCGCCACAACCGGATCCTGCCCTGAAGCCATTGCGCTAACCTTTCTGTGTGGAGGTCGTTGTGAACGTCGAGAAACTCTGGATGTTGTTGACCGTCTGTCTGCTGCTGGGGGCGATGCCGGGCTGTGATGGTCCCCGAGGTCGGGGTGGCGGTGGAGGGGGAGGCTGGTCCCTAGACGACGACGATTCGGCCGTGGTCGACGACGACGACGATGACGACGACGACGACGATGATGACGATGACGATGACGATGACGATGACGATGACGATGACGACGATGACGATGACGATGACGATGACGATGACGATGACGATGACGATGACGACGACGAC
>MDTE01078564.1_pt1 | contig 12487 bp, 11 predicted proteins | sample 811231 | NCBI WGS metagenome assembly MDTE01 (sample SAMN05326651, study PRJNA326480) | marine metagenome | isolation source: seawater | place: Indian Ocean: Red Sea | collected 2010
AATAAGATTAAATTTATCCATCACCCTATATCCATTACCATTATTTGAAAAAATGATATTTTTTTTACAATTAGTAAAATTTTGGTAATCGTCAATCTTTATGTTGGGTTTCAACAAAACTCTAAAGTATGAATTTTTTTGAAAAATTTTTTGAAAAATTTTTAATATTTTTTTTTCAAAGAGATAAGCTCTTTTCCATTTCGGATTATTTAAATTACCACCTTTAAAACCAGATACTAATAAAATACTTTTATTAATTTTTATTTTATTTTTCACATAGTGATTATTTTTAAATGATCCAATTTTAATAAAATTTGTAAAATAATATTTTCTCAAAATCTGTTCTGACATTTCATCGTAAATAAAACAATAATCAATATCAAATTTTTTTTTCTTAAGTATTTTAAAATACGACTTTTTAATAATAAATTGTTGAACTAAGATTAATTTTACTTTTGAGTCATAATTTTTTTTTAGACTTAAAAATTTTTCATCCCAAAGAGTACATGAAATTAAAACATTTGCATTTGACAATTTACAGTATTCATTAACATAATTTTGAAAAATGGTTAGATTATTTAAAAACTTTAAACTTAAAAAAACACGAGCTAATACATATAAATTTAATTCCTCAAACCTTACATATAATCTTGTAATTTTTTTTTTTTTAAAATAACTATTTACAATATTATTAAATGCTAATCCCTGATCATACAAAATAATATCTGATTTCATGGGTTTATTAAATTTGAACTTTGTTTTTGTTATTATAAGAAATAAAATTTTTATAAAATTTAAAAATTTCAAAATATTAGATTTCCATTTTATTCTCATTAAAATCTGTTAGAATAAATTTTTCGTCAGTTCCAAGCATATTATAGAGTTTGTGATTTTTATCATTGGTCCAAACTATGGCTTCAGGATCATCATATAAAAAATCGCAGTTTTTACAGTAATCGATTTTATCAAAATCTTTATTTTTATGAGCATCTCTCAAGGCTTCGTAATCTTTTCCAAAATAAACTTCTTCAAAAGATGACTGATCTAAATGACCCAAAATACTTTTTTCTTCGTTCGGTGGACCCAAAGTTTGACAGCAAGGCACAACTGATGCTGTTCTTCCTGGCTTACCTCCAGCTCTAATTGTTAATTCTGGTGCAAATGGTCTCCCGCATGATCGTCTTTCAGTTGGTTTTCTTTCATTTGGATTTTTTAAATTGCCACTCCAATTATGCATTTTCCAGATGTATCCAATTGAGCCGACTACATTAATAACATTATTTTTATAAAGTTCGATTTCTTCCTCAGCTTTGTTGTTATCAGTTATAAGATGATAGGTGCTAATTTGAGTTTTTGAATTAGTTTCTTTTATATACTTTTTTATTTTAATTATATTGTCTTTAACTAAATCAAAATTATCAATATTCATCCATTTTTTATAAACTTCCCTATTAAATCCAATTACGCTAAATCTGATAAAGTCTATTTCAGCATCAATTACTTTTTTCATAAAATCACCGTTAAGTCTTGCACCATTACAATACATAAAACACTTTAAACCTCTTTTTTTAACAGCTTTGATATAATCTGGTAAATCTTTGGCCATTGTAGGTTCTCCACTTCCCTCTAGATTTATTTGAGGTGTTCCATATTTTGGAATAATTTCATCTAAAATTTTTTCGAAATTTTTTAAAGGCATTTTTCTTGTAAAATGCTTTCCTCTACCCGGATGTGTTTGTGGACACATTTGACACGTGTAATTGCAACCACCAAATACTTCCATGACTACTCTTTGAAGTTTTAGTTCTTTAATTGTGTCATTCATTTTTTATTTTTTAAGTTTTTTTAAATTTTAAATTTATCTTTTATTTTAAGCCACTTATACTATATCGTTCATTTATTGAACAGTAAAGAAAAAATAATTAGTTAAACTATAATAACTTTTATTACAATTTCATGAGATTAATTACATTCTTTTTGATTAAATTTTATTTTTATTTTTTTAGCTTTCATCCTTTTTAATTTGTTTAAAGAAATTTTCCTTAATTATTCCAGAAAATTTGTAAATATTATCATCAACAACTCCTGAGAATAAACTTTGATTAACCATTTTTATTGCTTTTTGTGTTTTTTTCTCTAACCACCATTCTTCAGGGTTATCATTTATTTTATTTAAATGTGATACAAGCTCATTCTCATTTGTAATAAGTATTTTTGCTTTTTTTAAATTTTGATAAATTTCAGGATATTCTTTTTTAATAGGCCAAAATTTATCAATAAATAAAATAGTTGGAACATTGTGATCAATAAAGTCTAATATTACAGTGTCAGGATATGTGACTATACAAAGTTTTATTCTATGAATTAATCTCTTAATTGGTTCTTTATTCCAAAAAGTGTAATCTTTCTTATTTATTTTAAAATAGTCATTTATTCTCCTGTAATACTCCCAGCCATTATTATGTAACTTTTCCCTAAATCTTATTTGTTTTGAAATATTATTTGGTATTTTATTTAATATTTTTTTTATTGACTCAATTATGAATAAATTTTGTTTACCAATTGGAGCTGTACCAATGTTAATTCTAAATCTTAGAAATTCATTTAAAACTATTAAGATTTTATTTTTTTTTTTTAATATCGGAACACTAAACTTTTTTTTTGATATTCTTGGTATTTGAAGAACATTTTGTTTATGACTAAAATTTTTTCTATCAAAAAAAGTTAGATATAAATCTGAAATAATAGATGGAAACTTATAGGTAAAATTATTTTTTATTGGTACAAAACCACCATGATCCATAGTAAATAATTTTGATTTATTTTGTCTAACTTCTGAAATCCAAATCTTAATTATATCATTTCTCCAAAAATTATATCCTGAAACATAACATATTTTTTTTGGTGGTAATTTTTTATGAGTTTCAAAAATTATATCTTTGTAATTTTCAACTAAAGATTTTGGTATATCATTTATAATATTTTCAAGTATAAATTTTTCAAATTTATTGTTTGCAACAATATCTAAATTAATTTTATTTCTAAAAGTTTGATTAAGTTTTTTGTATTTATAATTATAAATATCTGTTTCCTTTATAACAAAAGGAATAGATTTCAAAAAAAAACAAAGTTTAATGTAGTTTTTATAAGAAAATATTTGGTCGAAATAAAAAGTATTATATTTTAATATTTTGTGAAAAAAAAATTTCCTTATCCATTTTGAGGAAAAAAGATTTTTTTTTTTTTTAAAATGACCAACTAATCTGTAATCCCTTTTAATAAAATTTTTAAAATTATTAAATTTTAAAATTTTTTGAATTAATAAATGATTATATAAATCAGATTTACAAATTTCAAAAAAATTTAAAGTGCTCTCTATTTCAATATTTTTTTTTAAATTTATAAATGTTGAAGATAATTTATTTTTATCATAAAGAAAAAAAAGTTTTTCTATACATCTCCATTTTTCTAAATTAAAACTTATATAATTGTAAATCCAGAATATTAGTAAAATCTCCCAGTATTTTTTTTCTTTTTTAACTTTATGTAATTCATTTAATTTTTTATATAATTTGTTAAAAATTAAATAACTTAACTTTTCTGCATATTTTTCATCACTAAGTTTTTTTTTCTCATCACACCATGGATGTTTTATTGTAATTTGTTTTCTATGATTTTTTTTAATTAAATTGAAACTTTTAGAAAACTCACTAAGGCAAATAATTTTTTTTGAACTTGTTTCTTTATTAAATAATTGAGTTGTAACAAGTAAATAACTTATTTTTTTCTTCATTAATAATTTTTTAATTACTAATCAGTAATTTTTTTCTAGTGCTTTCAGATTTTGAATTATAAAATTTTTTATATCTTTCATAATTGCTCATTTTAAATTTGGCCGTAATATTTGGTATCATAGAATTTACTTCATTCATTATTGACTCTTTTTTTATTTCAATTTTTTTTTCTTTTCTAAAGATAAATCTCAATGAAAATCTTGCATCGTGGGAAGTGTTAAATTCACTACCATGTAACAAGCATCCGTGCCACATCCAAGCATCACCACCATCTCCAAGTAAAATTTTTTTTTTAGTATTAATTTTTTTTTTTCCAGCATGATAAATATAACGATTTTTTTTCTTTATTATCTTATGAGGAAAAACTTGAGCACCGCCATAATGTGAGCCAATCAATAAATTTAATGGTGACATTTTTTTTGTCACTTTATTTAAATATACATAAACAGTAACAAAATCTGATTGCTCATTTTTGAAATCAATTAAATCCATATGGTAATCTATTCCATTAAAGTATCTTATGGATTTAAATTTTTCTCTTATAAATTGGTTTAAGTTCGGACTATTTAAAATCATCTTCTCCTTTATCCATTCTGGTAAATAGTGCAAAGGAACACCACAAATTACTCTTGAAGCGTACAAATAATAATTTTTTCCCAGTATACTTTCTAATAATTTTTGAAATTTTTCATTTTTAATTAAAAATTCAATATTTAATTGATTAATGAAATTTTTTTTTTTCTGTTTTTTATTTTGATTTAAAAACTCACCTTCTGACAAAAAAATTTTTTTTAAATTAAAATTTTTTTCTAATTTTGTTGATAAATTATTGCATTTTTTTCGATCAAATAAATTTGCACATTCTATATATCCATCTCTTATAAACTTTTCTCTACTTTTTTTAATATTCATTTTTTATTAGAAAATTTTCATTATATTTTTTTATTTCTTTAATTGTTAAAAAATGAAAATTTTTATCTGAACTATATTCAAAATCTGTTTTGACTTTTTGGCTTTTTTCTCTAATTGAATTAATAAAAATTTTTTTTAATTTGTTTCTCTGTAAATATGGTAATATAACAAAATGATCTTTGAATTCAAAAGTTACATCGTGTGTTTCATTTGGGCACATTAATTCATGAATTTTTTCTCCTGGCCTCATACCAATAATTTTTATTTTATTATTAAATGACATTGCTTTAGCCAAATCAATAATTCTAACTGAAGGAATTTTTGGTACAAATGTCTCTCCACCCAACATTCTCTTAAATGAATTTAAAACAAAATTTGTTCCTTCATTTAATGTAATCCAAAACCTCGTCATTCTTTTATCAGTTACAGGTAAAACTTGATTATTAGCTATTAATTTTTGAAACAACGGAACAACAGATCCTCTTGATCCTAAGACATTTCCATATCTTACAACTGAAAACTTTGTGTTTTGATTTCCCACAATATTATTAGCAGCTATGAATATTTTATCAGATGCCAATTTGGTAGCTCCATATAAATTAATTGGGTTTGCAGCTTTATCAGTTGACAATGCAATTATTTTTTTAACTTTCTGTATAATTGATGCATGAATTATATTTTCTGCACCTTCAATATTAGTTTTAACAAATTCCATTGGATTATATTCTGCGGCTGGAACTTGCTTTAATGCTGCGGCATGAACCACATAATCTATATCTTTCATTGCTAGAATAAGCCTATCTTTGTCTCTTATATCTCCAATTAAAAATCTTAAATTTTTAAATTTCGAATTAGGAAATTTTTCACTCATTAAATATTGCTTATATTCATCTCTAGAATAAATAACTATTTTTTTTGGCTTATATCTTGATAATAATAATCTAGTAAAAGCATTCCCGAATGAACCAGTTCCACCTGATATAAATATATTTTTATTATTAAACATAATATTTATTTATTGCTTATCCTTTTGACATCTTTTAATTTTTTTTTTCGATTTCTGATTTGAGTTCATCATATTCTTTCATTTTTCTTTTCATGAAGGAAATTGTTAACTTAGTTTTTTCATTTATTCCTTTAGGGGTTAGCACATAAAGATAATGAATTTTATTTTTGTTATTTTTAAAATTTTCTATTTTAACGAGTCCTTTGTCAATTAAGGCGTTTAGACAGTAATTTAACTTACCCAAACTTATTCCAGCTTTTTGTGCCAAATCCCTTTGTGAGGAATTTGGGTAATTTTTAATATTTTTTAAAATTTTAAAATAATCTTCTTTATTATTCATTTAGTTCAAATTTTGAACACTATATTGTTCATATTATGAACGGTAAAGGCCTTTTTTTACTAAAAATAAGGAATTTTTTAATTATAATACAATTTTTTAAATATATTTATTAGATAATTAATAATATGACATTCAAAAACAAAACAGACTACCAATGGCCTGGCAATTTCTTAAAATCAGTTTTTTTTTCAAAAAAAAATCAATTTAAAAGTCCATTCGCAACTATTTCAATTATAGAAAAATTTTTTAAAAAAGAATTTGGACATCCTGTAATACTTTTTCCCTCTGCAAGATCTTGTATCGGTGCTATTTTAGAATTTGAGAGAATAAATCGAAGTCATGAGGTTTATGTAAATAAATGGGTTTCTAATTGTATTTTTAATGCAATTGGATATTTTTCAAATCCAAGTGTAAATTATAAAAATCAAAAAATTATTTTAACTAATAACAATTGGGGTATAGTTCAAAAATTAAATATTAAAAAAAATTTTAAAAAAATTATAATTGATGATTCCTGTGATAGTATTATATTAAATAAAAAAAATTTCTTTCCAAATAATTCTAAATATGAGATTTTTTCTTTACCAAAAATATTAGGTAGTGTATCTGGTGGGTTAGTCATTTCAAAAAATAAAAAGTTCTATGAATTTTGTAAAAACAGGCAAAAACAAAATAAAAATTTGGGACGAACTCAATCTTATTTAAAATTTAATGAAATTCGTAATAAAACTAAATTTGACTATAGATATAATGAGGTAGTTAATTCATATTTCGATTATAACGGAGTAATTGATATTAAAAAAAAATTAGATTTTTATAAAAAAAATATGAACATTATTACTCAAAGATGCAATATTTTAGAAAGATATTTTCATTTTAAAATGAATAAGAATAGAATTGGTCCAGTAGTATTGTTTAGTCTTAAAAAAAATAAAAAATTAAAAGAACTGAATAAAATATTTATGTTTAGACACAAAATTATTGATTTCAAAAAAAACTTAGCAAAGAATTTTCTTATTTTTCCATTGCATTATAAAATAAGTGAAAAAAGATTCAGTTTCTATTTAAAAAAATTAAAACCACTTGCAAAAAAAATAAAAATTTTCAATTATAATTAATCTCAGTTTTTTTTATAACTTTAATTCAAATAAACTTTTAGGATAATTAGGAGACCCATATTTCTCTTTAAATTCTGCAATCGATATTTCTTTTTTTGTAAACTTATTTCTTTTGATTCTATAATTTTCTCCGAGCTCATAATAACTAAAACTTTTTAGCTTAAAATATTGGATAGCTTTCCACTCCAAAAAATGTCTTGGCATATATTTTTTTTCAAAGCCTTCTTTATTTACTTGTGACCATCCCCAAGCAAAATCTTTAAATACTCCACAATATAAAAAAGATATGTCTTTTTTTTCTACCATGCTTGAAAATAACACTCCAAAACCATTTATAATATTTTGAAACATTATATCCCAAGTTAAATCTGGTCTAGTTTTTTTTCCTGCCGATTTTAAATGTAAATTTTTAAATTCTTTAAATTTTTTTTTTAAAATACTATTATTTTTATTATTATAAACATTAAAAGTCATACTGTCTTTTGTCCTAAAAATATTTCTCCTATGGTATTTGCTCATATTATTTATTAGTTCCTCTTCATGAAGTTTTAAGTCTAATATTAATGTATTAATTACAGAAAAATTTTTTGTATATTCTAACAATTCAAATTGATTTTTTGAGTTAATTTCAAATTTTTCTTTTGAATAAAAAACTGGATGAGTGAATAAATTTAATTTCTTAATATCTAAGTTCATACTTTTTATATGAACAAATATAGATTTAAGAATTTTTCTCCTTGTCGATGGTCTTAATCCTCTTATAAAAACTGGTGAAGGACAATAGTTATAATTAAATCCATAAATATAATCTTTTGAATTTTTGTTAATCGCCAATGCAACGATGCCTACAATTTTTTTTTCAACTTCAATTAAAAAGGATTTGTTGAAAATTTTATCGTACGCAGAATAAAAATTTATTGAATTAGATCTGACCAAATGAATATGACCTTCCATTTTATCAACCTCTTGATCCCACAATTTCGAGGAAACTTCACTAAACTCAATGAACTTACAGTCCATATAACTATTTTTTTTAACGTCTTGACTAATTGATTTAAATGTTCAAATATTGAACATTAACATTTACTTTTATCCTGTCAAGTTTTATGAAACAAATAAGATATAATCAGCAATATTTAGACAATAAAGACAAGAATTCAATAATCAAAGCTTTAAACCAAAATTTAATAACAGGTGGTCAGAGCGTTAATAATTTTGAAAAAGAATTAAAAAAATTCTTAAATGTTAAATATGCATTAACATGTTCTAATGGAACTGCAGGATTGCATCTGGCCTTCGAAGCAATAAAACTAAAAAAAAATGATGTAGTTATCATGCCAATAATAAATTTTATTGCTTCTTTTAGTATGGCTAATTTATACCAAGCAAAAGTTTTTTTTGCAGACGTAGATAGTTCGACTGGTCAAATGACTCCAGAAACTTTAAATAAATGTATAAAATTGAATAATTTAAAAAAGATCAAAGCTGTTATTTTAATGTATATGGGTGGGTATCCAGATAATGTTTTCTCTTTTTATAAACTTAAAAAATTTCACAAATTTTATATAATTGAAGATGCGTGTCACGCATTTGGTGCGAGTTATAAAGTCGGTGGTAATTTTTTTAAAATAGGTTGCTGTAAACACTCTGATTTGAGTGTTTTTTCTTTTCATCCTGTAAAAACTATTACTACAGGAGAAGGGGGTCTAGTATGTACAAATAATAAAAAATTTAATTCTATAATTAAAAATTTTAGAAACCATAATATTATAAGAAATAAAAACTATTGGGACTATAATATAAGTAAACCAGCTTTTAACTATAGACTTAGTGATATAAATTGTGCGCTAGGAATTAGTCAGCTTAAAAAAATTAAACATATCATATCAAGCCGAAGAAAAATATTTAAAACCTATTTTGATTCTTTTAAAAACTATTCCACAATTTTAAATTTTAGAAAACTTAATCAATTTGAAAATCCTTCTTTTCATCTGGGTATATTGAACATATCATTTAAAAGAAATAGAAATAAAGATAAACTTATTAAATATTTGAATAAACATAATATTTTTCCTCAATATCATTATAAGCCTATCAATCTTTTTTCATTTACTAAAAAAATTAAAATAAATTTAAAAAACTTTCGCGGAGCTAAAAAATATTACTTATCAAGTATTTCTTTACCTCTATATGTAAACATAAAAATAAATGAAGTAAAAAAAATTTCAAAATTAATTGTAAATTATTTAAATTAACAAACTATGAAAAGACTAGCAATTATTCCTACAAAAAGTACTTCGATTAGGATTAAAAGAAAAAACTTTGTTTTGATAAATAATAAACCTATTTACACATATACTTTGAACAATTTGATTAATTCCAAATTATTTAATAAAATTCACATCTCTTCAGATATATTTGTTAATAAAAAATATCAAGAATTTTTAAGACCAAATTCTATTTGTAAAAAAACAACATCTATAAAGAAAGTGATCCAATGGACAATAATGGAATTTAAAAAAAGAGGTGAAATTTTTGACACAGTATGCCTAGCATACCCTACTGCACCATTATTAGATCAAAACGATTTTAAAAAAGCCTGCAAAAAATTTGAAAATAATAAAAAGTTCCCTTTATTATCGGTTTCTAAATTTAATCCATCTATAGATGAGGCAATGGTGAAAATTAAAAATTTTGTCAAACCAAAAAATAAAAGTAAGTTTTACCAAGACTCAAAAAAGCATAAAGATTACTTTTATGACACCGGTTCTTTTGCCTTTTTTGCATCAAATTACTTCTATAACAAAAAAATTCAATCTAGATCTTTAACTAAATTTTTTGTGCCTTTTGTACTTCCAAGAAATAAATCAATAGATATAAATACTAAAGAAGATTTGATCTTTTTAAAACATCTAATTAAAATAAAATGAATATTGCTCTAGGAACTGCTCAATTTACAAAGAATTATGGCGTATTGCAAAAAAAATTTTATTCAAAAGGAATTTTTGATTTTGTTAATACTTGTAAAAGAATAAAAATGATTGACACTGCTCCTTCTTATGGTGAAGCAGAAAAAATGATTGGAAGAAATTTAAAAAAAAACATTAAGATCACAACTAAAATCAATCCATTTCTATACAGCTCAGTAGATAAAAATTTAGATAAATTTAAAAAAGAATTTGAAAGATCATTGACTAATCTTAGAGCTGATAAAATCCATGGACTTTTATTTCACAAAGAATTGGATATACAAAAATCTAAGCATGATAAATTTTTTTATTATTTAGAATATTTAAAGAAAGCCAATATAGTGACAAAAATAGGTTTTTCTACTTATGATACTAATAAAATAAAAAAAAATTTGAATTATTTTGACTTTAAAATAATTCAACTTCCAATAAATATTTTTAATTTAAATAAAAATTATATTAAATTTCTTAGAAATATAAAAAAAAAAGAAAATATAGAAATACATGCTAGATCAATTTTTCTTCAAGGACTAGGGTTTGAAGAAAAAATAAATGATGTGAGATTCTTAGAATTAAATAAAAAATTAGACCTTTTAACAGACTTATCTATTAAAAATAAAATTTCTAAATTTAATTTGATGTTAAATGGAATTTATGACCCTGAACTTATAAATGTTTATATTATTGGAGTAAATTCTTTAAAAGAAATTGAAGAAATTAAGAATTTAAACTTTAAGTTTAAAAAAAAATTAGATCCTTTATTTAAAAAATTTATTATTCAAAACAAAATCATATTAGGTAAAAAAAAATGGCTAAAAAAAATTCAAAGCATTTAAAATTTTCAAATAATAAAACTCAAAAAACATGGTCGAGAGCAAAAAAAATTATTCCTGGCGGAAATATGCTTTTATCAAAAAGACCTGAAATGTTTTTACCAGATAAGTGGCCAGCTTACTATAAAAAAGCAAAAGGTTGTCATGTTGTAGATTTAGATAATAAAAAATATCTCGATATGAGTCTCATGGGAGTTGGGACATGTATTTTAGGTTATTCCAATTCAGAAGTTGATAAGGCGGTTATTGCAAGTATTAAAAATGGAAATATGTCAACTTTAAATTGTGAAGAAGAATATTTGTTAAGCAAAAAAATATTGAGTTTTAACAAATGGGCTGACATGGTCAGATTTGCTAGAACAGGTGGAGAAGCAAATGCTATTGCAGTTAGAATAGCAAGAGCAGCTAATCCTGAAAAAAGACAAAATATAGCTATTTGTGGTTATCATGGATGGCATGATTGGTACTTATCTGCAAACCTAAAAAATAAAAAAAATTTAGATCAACATTTACTATCAGGCTTGAGCACTAGTGGTGTTCCGAAAAATTTAATAGGTACAGTTTATCCATTTATGTTTAATAATATCGACCAGCTTACAAAAATTATAAAAAAAAATAATATTGGTATAGTTAAAATGGAAATTTATAGAAACGTACCTCCAGACAAAAAATTTATAGAAGCAATCAAATTTTTAAAAAAAAAATACAATTTTACTCTCATCTTTGATGAGTGTACTTCTGGATTCAGGGAAACTTTTGGTGGAATACATCAAAAATATAACATTACTCCAGACATTTGTGTTTATGGTAAAGCTATGGGTAATGGTTATGCAATAACTGCTGTTGTGGGAAAAAAACATATAATGAATAGTGCTCAAAATTCTTTCATTAGTAGTACATTTTGGACAGAAAGAGCAGGTCCATCAGCTGCTTTAAAAACTCTAGAAATAATGGAAAAATTAAAATCCTGGAAAATAATTTCAAAAAAAGGAGAGAGCTTTAAAAGAAGACTAAACAAACTTGGAATAAAGTATAATTTACCGATAAAGATTTTTGGAAATAATGGTATTCCATCTTTTAGCTTTAATAGTAAAAATAATATGAAATACAAAACACTTATTACACAAGAAATGCTTAAATCAAATATATTAGCCTCAAATGTAATTTATATTAGTGTTATGCATGATTTAAAAAAATTTAATAAATATTTTAACTGTTTAGATTTAATTTTTGAAAAAATTGCAGATTGTGAGTCTGGTTATCAGGTTGATAAATTGTTAGAAGGTCCAATATGCCACGCAACATTTCAAAGACTAAATTAGAAAATTTTTCTCTATTTTCATTATATTCTAATAAATATGGCTATGGGCATTTTCAAAGAATCTGTAATTTAATTGAATTAATTAAAAATAAAAGATCAAAATTTAATCATTATTCATTCGATGAGAATGGAAAAAGTAAATTGCAATTTATAAATTTAATTAAAAAAGAATTACTTTTAGATAAAAAAGTAAT
>MDTE01115928.1_pt1 | contig 12486 bp, 9 predicted proteins | sample 811231 | NCBI WGS metagenome assembly MDTE01 (sample SAMN05326651, study PRJNA326480) | marine metagenome | isolation source: seawater | place: Indian Ocean: Red Sea | collected 2010
AACTAAAATTAAGGATATAAAAATTAATAGAAATTTTTATATTAAATAAAAAAACCTTCCCATAATGAGAAGGTTTTAATTTTAATTCTAATTCTATTTATATCAATAAAACTTATAACCGATATTATTAGTATGCGGTACTAAGCCATTAGAACCACCCACTAGATATTTTGATAATTCCTTAGCTATTCCACTTGGATCATCATTTAATCTCCAATCTAAATAAGTTTGGTATTTCTCAAAAGATTCCCAGTACTCAACAATAAAATAAGTACTTTGCTCTTCATTATAGAATGCTTCAAGATGAGTACACCCGTCATAATTTCTAGTAGTTTTTAAACCATCCTCTGAATCCATCATCTCTTTAACTTTTTCATAACTACCTTTTTTTACTTTTAATGTAGCCACAACAACGTTTCTATCAACTGGACCAACTGCATTTACCATACCTGTTGCGTCAAAATATTCTCCAGTAGTAACAATTTTTCCATCTTTAAAATCAAAGTTATGATATGATGGAATTCTAAATGATCTTCCTGTAGACTTACTTACTCCTGTCCAAACACCATAAGCTCTCACACTGCCATCAGGCATCATAGTTGCTGTATCAATACCCGGTAACCAAACTGGATCATTAAATTTTACATCAGTATAACTGTTTACATAAAACTCAGCAACTTGTAATGATGTTGCGTAATCAATTTGACCCATACCATACATAGGAGCAACATCAACTAAATCCTCAGAAACTACTTCTTTCCAAAGATCAATATTACCTTCTTCAAAGGTTTTAACCCATTTTTCAGCAAGAGCCTTATTTGCTTCATACTGTGGGTTGGTAATTGTATCACATCCATAAATAAATAAAATGGATATAACAAAAAATAATTTTCTCATATTCTTAATAATTTGTTTTAGTGCACAAAATTATGAAAAATTATAATATTATTATTTTTAATAATATTAGATAGTTGTAATAATGAAATCTTTGAAATGATTATAATCTTTTATAAAGACTGAATTTTTATCTTTTTTTAAAATTTTAGCAAGTTGAGCAGGAACTTTGTATTCTTTATTAATTATAGATTTTATTTCATCATAAAACTTAAAATAATGCGCAGTCTCTAGGAATACGCATTGTGACCCCAAATTATCATTTATATATTTTTTAGCTCCTAAATATCCTATTGCTCCGTGTGGGTCACATATATAGTTAAAATTATCTAAAAGTTCTTTCATTGCCGTTTTCGTTTTTATATCTGAAAAACTAAAAGCATATATCATATTTTTCATCTTCCTTAAGTCTGAATCAAAAATTGTTTGGACTCTCTTAAAATTACTTGGATCTCCAATATCCATCGCATTTGATAAAGTTTCTTTTGAAGATAATGCATTATAGATGCCAGATTTAAAATATCTTTCAACAGGATTATTAATATTATTAGATGATATAATATGCTCTATGGGGAGACCTAATTTTTTCGAAATTACTGAAGAAAATAAGTTTCCATAATTACCTGAAGGGATAGAAAATGATGTTTTTTTAATGTTTGATGACAATTGCATAAAAGCAAAAAAATAATATAATGTCTGAGGTATCCACCTAGAAATATTAATAGAATTTGCAGTGGTAAAATTAAAATGTGAAGTCAAATCTTTATCAATTAAAGCATCCTTAACAATTTTTTGACAATCATCAAATGTTCCATCCACCTCTATTGGAAAAATATTATCTGAAAAAGAAGAAATCTGCTTTTCTTGAATATTTGATATTTTATTTTTTGGATAAAGAATAAAAACATCTATACCTTCAACTTTATGAAAACCACTTGCTACTGCTGCTCCTGTATCACCTGATGTAGCAACTAAAACAGTAACTTTCTTATTAAAACCTTTTCTAATGAAATAACTTAAGCATCGAGCAGTAAATCTAGCTCCTACATCCTTGAATGCCATTGTTGGACCATGAAATAATTCAAGAACTGAAATTCTATCATCAATTTTTATTAAAGGAAACTTAAAGTCAATTGAATGATCAATAATTTTAATTAGAGAATTTTTATCAATTTCATTTCCAATAAATTGTGATATAACATTTAAAGAAACCTCAGACTTATTACAGTTTCTAAGATCTGAAATAAATGATTTATCTAATTCACTAATTTCTTTAGGAAAATAAAGTCCTCTATCTGGAGCTAATCCATTGAATAAAGCTTCTTTAAAATTTACTTTATGCAGCTTATTTTTAAGACTATAATACTTCATTAGTTATTTAGAATCAATTACTTTAATTCCGTGAGAACCAACTTTAGATATATAAGTAGAAAAATCAATATTTGTTTTTTTATAAATTTTTGTGACTTCAGAATCAATTAATTTAGCATTATCAAGACCTCGTGATATAGCAAATATTGATGGTCCAGATCCAGAAATAGAACATCCTAAAGCTCCTAGCTCTAAACATTTTTTTTGGACTTCATCGAATGAAGGAATAAGTTTCTTTCTATGTTTCTCTATAACATTATCAACTAAAGAGGTTTTAATAAGATCATAATTTGAGGTATGCAATGCATGAATAAAACTTCCAAAATTAGCAACTTGTTTAGTCATAGAACTCAATGCTACATTATTAGGTAAAATCTCTCTAGAATATGAAGTCTTAACTTCTATTTTAGGATTAATAACAAAACAAAATAAATCTTTAGGTACAGGTAGTGATATAATATTTTCTTCATGGATAGATTTAACCATTACTAGTCCTCCTAGTAAAGCAGGTGCAACATTGTCAGGGTGTTCTGTTAAACTAGATGCAGCTTCACCCCTCATAGCATATTTTATAAGTTTTTTAGCAGACAAAGGTTCCCCTAGAAGTTTATTTATAGCAAAAACACTTCCTGCAGCATTTGATCCACTACTTCCAATACCACTACCTGGTATTATATTTTTTTTTATTTCAATATCAAATCCACAATTTGGTTTAAGATCTTTTACTAATTTTTGAGCAGAAACTGATGCAACATTTTTTTTAGAATCTATTGGCACTAAATATCCTTCTACTTTAGTTATTCTAACCCCCTTTTTATCTGACTTTGATATAACCATTTCATCACCAAATGACTCAATTGGAAATCCTAATATATCAAAACCACAAGCAACATTAGATACTGTTGCAGGAGAGAAAATTTTAATTTTTTTCATATGTATGAAGTTAAAAATTATTTGATTAAAATAGAGAAATTCCCCAGTAAGTTATTGCTGCCCAAACTATATACCTCAACACTTTTCCAATTAACATATAGACACTTACTAAGTAAAAATTAGTTCTAAAAAATCCTAAAGCTAAAGCTATGGGATCACCAAATACTGGAGTCCAAGATAATAAAGCAAGAAAGCCACCCCATTTATCTACCCTAGTTTTTAATTGTAAAATCTTATTTTTTTTAATTCTAAAATATTTTTCAATAAATTCCCAATTACCAAGTCTACCAATACCATAACTACTAAGTCCACCGAACCAATTTCCTAATGATGCTACAAATAGAGATAGGGAAAGATCATAGTTATTTGCAATGAGAATACTTAAAACAATTTCTGAACTTAAAGGAATTATTGTAGCAGCAAGAAATGATGCTAAAAATAAACCAATGTATCCCCATTCAGCTAAAAATTCCATAATCAAATTTAATTTAGTTAAGAATATAATTATTAATTCTATTATTATCTTTAACAAAAATTTTAAAAATGAACAATCACTTATCTTATAGATCTGGAAATCCAGTTTTAACCTCTAAAGCTTTTAATATTCAGTCTGACTACACTGATAAAATGACTATAGAAGGAACAGTAAATAAAACTTTTCTATTGTTAACTATTGTTATGGGATCAGGGTATTTCGCGTGGAATTATTTATATGCTTCCGCGTATTTAGTTTTTCCTGCACTTTTTTTATCAATTGCATTTGGTATAGCTATAATATATAATAAAAAATATATAAGTTATTTTGCTCCTCTTTACGCTATTACTCAAGGTATTGGGATGGGGTTGATTTCATATTATTTCAATGCATGGTATGATGGAATAGTCATCACTGCAATCTCCTATACTCTTTGTATTTTATTCGGCCTCTTATCTATTTATAGACTCGGATTAATTAAACCTTCTGAAAATTTTAAACTTGGAGTTGGAGCTGCTACTTCCGGTATAATGATGATTTATTTTGTAGACTTGATTATGGGTTTCTTCGGGACAGGTCTTCCAGTAATGGATATAAATAATGCGTCTATGACGAGCATTGGCTTTAGTGTATTTGTTATAATTATTGCCGCAATGAATCTAGTTGTAGATTTTGATTTTATAGAAGAGGGAGCAGAGAAGGGTGCGCCAAAGTATATGGAGTGGTATGGAGCATTTGGTTTAATGGTTACTTTGATATGGCTATATCTTGAAATACTCAGACTATTAGCTAAAATGAATTCTAGAAAATAATTCGTTTTAATTATAAATTATTCATTGCTTTCTTTAATTCATCAGTAACTCTAAAACCTGATTCTATTGCTCCATTCATAGATGCCCTCTGAATTGCAGTATGTTCTCCAGCAAAATATACTGGGTCTTGATGTTTAGATAATATCTCTCTAAAGTTTTTCTGACCAACTGCTGAGAATGTGTAGCTAGCTTTTGTCCATTTATCTTCGTTCCAATATTTTGAAACTGCTCTTTCCCAAAACTCTGGAGCGTCTTTCCATATTTTTGAAAAAGTATTTTTTGTTATTTTATCTCTATCCACATTACTTAATTTACCAAGTTTAATAGCATCTTTACCAGAAGTAAAGCTTAGCATAATACCTCTCGGACCAGGTTGATCGATAGAAAAATGGTAGACTCTCCTCAAGACGGTATCAGTAAATATACGCGCTCCTAAAGAATCACTATTATCCCAAAATCTCTTTTTAAATTGAATTGCTATTTTCATTGCATGACCATAAGCTTGCTCATGGATACATTTTATTTTCTCATTAGATAATTTAGGATATATTTCAATATCCTTCAATATTGTTGTAGGTACAGCCAGCACACATTTTGCAGCTGATATTTTGATTTGTTTCCCATTATCCTTAATTGTTACACTTAATCCGTCAGAATTATGGTCAAGTCTTAATAGAGGGGAATTATATTTAATTCTATTTTCTATTTTTTTTGCAAGCATTTTAGGTAGCTGATCATTTCCACCAAAAATTCTTCCTTCAACAGTGTTTTCATTAAAACCTGATGTTTTTATATTGGATAGAATCATAGCTAATGCTGAAATTTTTGAGGGGATTGTTGTTGACTCTGTTGCATTAGCGTATGTATAAAGTTCAATTATATCATTTGGCGCACCACCTTCTTTCAATATATCTTCAACAGATAATTTATCTAATGCTTGGACCTCCTCTGAATTAATTCCCTTTTTATTAACTAGATCTATCCACTTTTGAATGTAGTTAACCTCCTGTCCAAATAATTTTCCTTTGGTTGAACCATTATAAGGTAAATTATCTATACCTGATCTTATCCTATCCATAGATAATTTATTACCCCGCACATAAATACCATCATATTGTCTGGCAGGAAGTATTTTTAAATTAAACCTCCTACAATATTCTTGAACATACATATCTGTACTATCCACATATTCAGCGCCCATTTCAGAATATAGATTATCTGAAAATTGATCTCTGAACGTACTAACTCTTCCTCCTGGACGGGACCTCGCCTCAATTAATAAAACATTATATCCAGCTCGATCTAGTTCATAGGCACATGATAAACCTGCTAATCCCGCGCCAATAACAATAATCCTTTTATCGTCTGTTGAACTTGAAAAAATTGATGGGGAAGAAAAAGAAATTATAGAAGTTATTACTCCTGTTTTTTTGATAAATGATCGTCTACTTATATTTTTTTTTATCATATAAAGTACTTCAATTAAGTGGAGCCAGAGGGAGTCGAACCCTCGACCTCTTGACTGCCAGTCAAGCACTCTAGCCAGCTGAGCTATGGCCCCAGACCATATATTTACTCAGTATTAATCACCTAAAGCATTAGAAATTAAATGTCTAATATGATTTCTATGAGCAACTGAAGAGGTGTTTCCAACTGGTTTTTTCAACCATTTAGATATTTGTTCTAAATTATAAATGGCCATAGACTGAGCAGGTATTTTGAACCTAGAAGATGATTTTCCATTTACCATATCAATTAATCTAGTAACATATACAGCCTGAAGATTTTGTCTAAATGTATTTACATCTGAACTTAGATCTGATTTAAAAACAGATTCATTTAAATCACTCATAAATTCAGATAATGAATATTTATTACCATAAAGTTCAGAATCAATAATTCTCTGTAAAGTATTTGGGTGCATAATGTGGGCTAGAACCCTGGTCTGGTACGATAAAACTTGATCATGTATTTTTGGGTCCTCAGGACCAGAAAAGAAATCAAAACCTCTTCTTTGACGTGCTAATAAATTATAAACATTACTAGGTGCTTTAAATGCATTAGGTGAAAAAACATATGTATCTAAAGCATTAAATGCTCTTTTTTGATCAGCGAAACTTACAGGTGTATATGGGTTTTTTCCTCCAGCTTGTCCAATTGTTGATCTGTCAACATAAACACCACCAATAAATCTTGATACTACATCTCCAGCTCTAGCAGCTTGAGAATTTAAAGTATAATAAGCTCTTCTTAAGTCTTCATACGTATTTCCCTCAACACTAAACTTGGATACAATTTGCCCCATCAATTTATTTACTAGATTAAACCTATCAATTGAGTAAGTTATTTGATCATTAGATAAATCACCTGTCATTACTCTTGGATCAATTGCTTTACCAGGAGATCTCATATCATCAGCATCATTACCAAAAATCAATTCTGGTTCAGTAGATCTAGCAAGAAGATCTTCTCTTTCAGAATCATCTTTAAAAGGAGTATATCCAAATTGAACAGCCCATACATCATATGGTCCAACAGCCATATCATAATACTGACCTTGTGATGATTTATCCATAGTCAAGTTAATACCAGCATAGTCCATGACAGACCCTGTTAAAGCTTTTCCTTCAATAAAATCAGCATCATAAAGTTCATCAGGAGAAAATAACTGACTTGCTTTCATATTATGATTTAATCCTAAAGTATGACCAACTTCATGCATAATAAGAGACTTTAATCCCTCCTTCTCAATTCTATCCAAGTCATAATCAGAAGCATCATTAATTTCTAAAAATGTTTTTCCAAATAACTGATTCTCATGCATTAGATGTCCCATAGAACAATATAATTCATTATCATGATGAGTATAGTTATGGTAATCATTATCATTTTCTAAATCCATATTTCTAGATGCATCACCAACTAACTTATTATAGAAAACTCTATTTGTGAAGTGTACAAATTCTAGCATAATGTCTGCACCTATTATTTCACCTGTTCTTGGGTTGGTCATACTTGGACCATATCCACCAAAAGGAGGGTTAGGAGACGATGTCCATCTTAATACATTATACCTAATATCACCTGCATCCCATTCAGCATCATTAGGCTGGACCTTAACTTCTAAAGCATTTTTAAAACCAGCTTTTTCAAAAGCTTCATTCCAAGCTAAAACACCTTCCTTAATAGTTTCTCTCCACTCGTGTGGTGTAGAGTTTTCTATCCACCATGTTATAGGAGTTACAGGTTCTGATATTGCTTGGTCAGGATTCTTTTTAACTAATCTCCACCTATTAACCATATCCCTATAATTAGTGGTTCCCGTTTCAGTCATATCATTTACTAATGTTAGAAAATAACCGACTCTTGGGTCATCATATCTAATTTCATAACCTTCATCAGGCATTTTCATCATTGAATGAAAAACTTGAATTGAGACGTATCTTGCATCAGTTATAGCCTCAGAACCTCCATTGAGTACATTAGGGTTTTTATAAACGTATTCTGTCTTAAGATTAGTATTTTCAGGGTAGTTATTAATTTCTCTAACTTTTGATTTTCCTTTATCAAAACTTCCTAAACTAAATCTATTTGGAGAAGAACCTGGTCTTTTTGGTGGCTTTACTCTTCTTAATGTCTCTGATAGAAAAAGATCATTAACATTAATTAGGTATGAACCATCTTTCTCTGCTAAAATTTTATGAGAAGAAACTATAGCATGACTTGTATTAGCTTCTTGAGATTTAGATAATGGATTATCTTGATCAAAATAAAAATTTGTATTTGGAGCAACAAATTCTAGTTTATTATAATATTTATGTATCTGAAATATTACATCGGCACCATAAGACCCTCTAAAGCTTCCTGCCTCTGTTACACCATCAGCAATCTGTGAGAAATAAATAAAATCTTTATTTAATTGATCTTCTTTGATTAACATCTTGAGTTCTCCCGTTGCAGAATCTTGATATATTGTAAACAATCCATCAATAGTACTACTAGATTTTGTTAAGTCATCAATAGATTTTTCTTTTTTTCCTTTCTTATCCTGAGCAAAAACAATTTGTGAAATGCTCAAAAAAATAATAATTAATAAGTTTTTCATATTTTATATTTTTTTCAAATTATAATAATTATAGTGATTTAAAAAGATTTTTATCAAAATACTCTTTTTATTTTTCTTATTCTTTTCAGATAATAATCTTTTATCAATTGCGTTTCAACAACACCTCTAGAGGATGAAGCATGAATAAAATTGATATCTGATGAGGTATTATATTTAGATACCAAACCAACATGTGTTACTTTCCTCTTACTTTTTCCAAAAGCAAAAAAAACTAAATCTCCTTCTTTTGATTTTTTAAGTGAAACTTTTTTTCCTATATCTATTTGTTGAGAAGTGGTTCTTGGGATTTTCATTCCGATTGATTCAAAAGATCTTACTAGTAGTCCTGAGCAGTCTATACCGTTTTTATCATTTCCGCCCCATTTATATGGAGTCCCAATATAAGTTCTGGCTTCACCAATTACAGATCTTATATTATTTCCTATTATTAATTTTTTTTGAGTTATACAACTTGCAAACAAAAAACTAATTAAAATATGAATTACAATTTTCTTCATTTTTCTAAAATTAAAAATAAATCCAAATTTTCTGGGTGATCATTTTTTAATAAATAATCATTAGTTGATATAGATGAAACAAGAGATTTATTTTTCTCACTAAGTTTATTTCTATTAATTCTATTCAAAAATTCATAAGGAATTTTATATAAAAAGTTTGGCAAATGTTTTTCAAGATTTAAAAAATCTAACCTTTTAAACTTCTCGACTGATTTTTTATTATCATCATAATATTTTTTTACTTTTTTATTTCCAGAAATTCCTTTCATGATAATTTTATTAAAATTCTTTGAAGCTAAATCTTCTAATTGTTTTGAAGTATATTCTCTTATATGCCATGGATTTCTAGTCAATGTCATCTTAATATTAGGAGTAGAAATTAAGGCTTTACCACCAGGTCTAAGTATTCTATATATTTCCTCAATAAATAACTTATCATTATAAATATGTTCGATAACCTGAAAAGAAATTAAAGTATCGAAAGAGTTATCATTAATATTTTTAAATGGGGGGAATGATGAAGATATAAATGTTTCATCAGAATATTTTTTTGATAATTTATCAGTTACTTCTGAAATTTTATCGATAGCTGTAAAAGATTTTGATTGCTTTAAAATTATATCGATACCTCTTCCTTCACCGCAACCAAGTTCTATCACATCACCACTTATAAATTTTTCTGCAAAAACATAAGCACTAAGGAGTCTATTATGTAAAGGATTGTCAGATATTAATTTATCGGAAGTAATCTCAGTTGTATAAATTGACATTATGTAAATTTAATATGAAATGATTTCTAAATAATAAATCTAATTAAATGAATAAAAATCTCTTAAATAAATATTTTGTATATTATTGAATGAATTCTATAAAAGTCAATTATCTATATAGGCTACTTGGCATAGTATTATCATTATTTTTATCTAATAATTTAAAATCTCAAGTATCAATTAAAGAGTTTACTGAAGATCTAAATACATATGATTTTAGCGATCCCAATCCAATTCCAATTTTTGTTTCAAATCCAAAAATTTATCCTTATTTCACTTTTGATGGATATAATATTGAATCAAAATCAAAAAATTTTAAAGTAATAGAGTTAGAAAATGATTATATAAAAGTTTTGATTACACCAGAACTTGGAGGAAAAGTATGGGGTGCTATAGACAAAACATCAGGTGAAGAATTCATATATAAGAACGAAGTAGTTAAATTTCGAAATATATCAATGAGAGGACCATGGACCTCAGGAGGAATAGAATTTAATTTTGGAATAATTGGACATCACCCTTCAACTGCTACACCTGTTGATTATAAGATTAGAAAAAATAATGACGGTAGTGTGTCTTGTTTTGTTGGAAATATTGATCTACCATCAAGATCACAATGGAGAGTAGAAATTATTGTTAAAAAGGATCAAGCATCTTTTCTCACCGATGCTTTATGGTATAACCCTACACCTATTAACCAATCATATTATAATTGGATGACTGCTGCTGCACCGGCAAGTGATGATCTGGTTTTTTACACACCTGGAGACATATACCTAGAACACAGTGGGAATGCTAAAAATTGGCCAATTGATAATAAAGGGAGAGACTTATCAAAATACAAGAATAATAATTTTGGTCCTAGTAAATCATATCATATTGTTGGAGAATATAGTGACTTCTTCGGGGGGTATTATAACAAATCAGATTATGGATTTGGACACTGGGGAAAATACGAAGATATTCCTGGTCAGAAACTTTGGTTATGGGCACAATCTAGAGCAGGAGGAATATGGGAAGATTTATTGACAGATAATGATGGTCAATATATTGAATTTCAAGCAGGAAGGTTATTAGTTCAGTATTCACCAAATAAAGAAGTTAATCCTATAACAAATGTAGGATTTGAACCTTATGCTATCGATAAATGGAGAGAAGCATGGTTTCCACTAAAAAAAATTGATGGATTGAGTGAAGCTTCCGAGTTAGGAGCTTTACATATAGAAAGAAAAAAAGATAGTATCGAAATAAAACTGAATCCATTCATTAAAATTAACTCAAGTATGAATATTTTAATCGATGATAAAGTTTACTACAAAGAAGAACTATCTCTAGAACCAATGGATGTTTTTTCTTCTAAAATAAAACTTGATAGAAATAAGGATTTTGAAGTAATTATTGAAAAACTTGAACTCCATTACTTATCAAATAAATCTTATAATAAGATTGAAAGATCTTTTACGAGTAGAAATGAGGATAAGTCAAATAAATCTTATCAAAAACTATTTAATGAAGCTAAAGAAAATCTGTCATTTCGAGAATATGATAAAGCCAAAGAAAAATTTCAAAATATTGTCGATAATGACAAATATAATTTAGAAGCTATTTCTTATTTAGGGGAATTATACTTTAGATCTGGTCAATATGAAAAATCTTTAAATATTGTAAAATCTGGATTGGATATAGATACATACCATCCCTCACTGAATTACATTGCAGGGATAACTTATAAAGCATTAAAAAATAATTTAAATAGTAAAGAATGCTTAGGTTGGGCAGCAAGATCAATAAAGTATAGATCAAATGCTTACTCTCAAATTGCAGATATTTTTCTAGCAGAAAAAAACTTTTATAAAGCAATTGAATATGCTGAAAAATCTTTAGAGTTTAACATCAAAAACATACCTTCTCTAGAGATAATTGCAATTTCAAATAGATATCTCGAAAAAAATATTGAACATACAAAGGCAATTCAAAAAATTGAAGAATTGGACCCAATAAATCATATAGTTTCTTTTGAAAAATATATTAACGATCCAAGTAAAGAAAAAATTAATGAAATAATAAATTCTCATCAATCAGAGCTAAGACATCAAACATTCCTTGAACTAGCAATAAGATATTTTAATAGAGGCCTTAAAGAAGAAGCTATTAAAATTTTAAATATTGGGCCTAAAAAAATGATTAATAGATTGTGGTTATCATACCTCACGGAAAATAAAAATGAATTAGAAAGCCTTCTAATTGAAAATAAAATTGATTTTTCTTTTCCTTTTAGAACTGAAACAATAAATGTACTTAATTGGGCTAGAAATTCATATTCTAACTGGAAGCTAGATTATTTAATCGCTTTAAATCTATATGGTAAAGGACGATATAATGAATCTAAAAATATTTTATCAAAAATTAAAGATGAATCATTAAATCCAATATTCTATTTAAATAGAGGAATTATACTTCAAAAAAATGGGGTTGATCCATTAAAGGATTTTAATAAAGCTTATCAACTTGATAATAAAAATTGGAGAGTGTCTAAATCACTATCAAATTATTATTATGATTTAGGGAATTATACTAAAGCAAATAAAATTTTAGAAAAATCATATCA
>MDTE01003711.1_pt1 | contig 12485 bp, 11 predicted proteins | sample 811231 | NCBI WGS metagenome assembly MDTE01 (sample SAMN05326651, study PRJNA326480) | marine metagenome | isolation source: seawater | place: Indian Ocean: Red Sea | collected 2010
CCCCGAGTGCCTCCACCACCGTAAGCGTGACCATCGACAGCATTCTCGCAGTGCTAACCGACGAGCATACCGGACCCGAGGAGCAACAGCAGAAAACGCTCTCGGAAATCAAAAGAGCGTTCGATTTCGGTGACATGTCGAGGCGGGTGCTGGCGACCAACTGGAACAATGCCAACGCCGCACAGCAGCGGCGCTTCACGGCGCTGTTCACCGATATTCTCGTCAACACTTACTGGCGTCATCTGGTGCACTACGAAAGTCAGACCGTAGAAATAGTTGAGGAAAGAGTGCGCAATGCGCACTCGGCTCGGGTCATGACACTGATTGCGTGACAGGGAAAAACCATACCGGTGGACTACAGTCTGAAACTTCGCGATGGTCGCTGGCTCGCCTACGACGTGATCATAAAGGGCGTGAGCTTGATTCAAAACTACCGCATCAGCTATCAGCAGCTGGTCGCGGAGGACGGCATTGAAGGGCTACTCGACAGAATGACGTTGAAGGTCGCTGAGACACAGAACTGAAGAGCATTTCTACTATCCCCAATCTCGATCGGTGGTGCCGGTGTGTCGAGATTGATTTGCGATCCCACCGCTACCGCATGCCCATAACCCTCCTGCACTTGATAAAGCAGCTATTTTTCGGACCAATTTGAACCAGATATGTACCAAGTTTGACCCAAATGTGTTGTTTGCTGGGTCTGAAAGCGTACACTAGCGCCGCACTTCATGAGGTATGACGACGATGAGCCGATATTCCGCCTGGAGCGTGTTCTGGAACGGCCTGACGGGTCAGAAAGGTTGGACCCGGGCATGGCGTGACCCGGAGCCCAAACAGGACTATGACGTGGTGATCGTGGGTGCTGGGCTGCATGGTCTGGCAACCGCTTACTATCTGGCAAAAAATCACGGAATCACCAACGTAGCGGTGGTGGACAAAGGCTGGCTCGGCGGCGGCAACGCCGGTCGAAACACCACCATTGTCCGGTCCAACTACATGCTGCCCGGCAACCGAGAGTTCTATGAACACTCGTTGAAGCTATGGGAGAACCTGAGTCACGATCTGAACTATAACGTGATGTTCTCTCAGCGCTATCACATCACGTTGCTGCATTCTCCGGGGGCCATCGATGGCGCAGCGCGGCGTTACAACACCATGCGGCTGACGGGCAGCGATGGTGAAATCTGGTCATTGGATCAGCTCAAAGCCGAGATCCCTCATCTCAACTACGCGCCCGATGCGAGATTCCCCATCCGCGGTGCATCGGTCCAAAAGCGGGCCGGCAATGCACGGCACGACGCCGTCGCCTGGGGTTATGCCCGTGGCGCGGATCAGCGTGGCGTGGATATTCTGCAGAATCGTGAGGTCACAGGCGTCATACGTGAGAACGGCCGAGTGACCGGTCTCGAGACCACGCGTGGTGTCATCCGCGGTAAGAAATTCGCCTTCGCGGTTGCTGGTCACACCTCGCGACTGTGGCAAATGGCAGGACTCGGCAATCTGCCCATCGAAACTCACAAGCTGCAAGCCTTCGTATCCGAGCCCATCAAGCCACTGCTCGACCATGTCGTCGTGTTCGGCGTTGGCGGCGCGCATTTCTACATCAGCCAGTCCGACAAAGGCGGCATGGTGTTCGGCGGCGACATCGACTGGTACAAATCGTACGCGCAGCGCGGCAACTTACCCATTGTGCAGGACGTGGCCGAATGTGCGATTTCGATCCTACCGTGCTTGTCGCGTGTGCGGCTGCTGCGTCATTGGTCCGGGGTCATGGACATGTCCATGGACGGCTCGTTCTTTATGTGCAAAACACCGCTGGAAAATCTCTATCTGAACGCCGGCTGGAACTATGGTGGTTTCAAAGCATCGCCAGCATCCGGCTGGTACTACGCGGATTTGATCGCCAATGACCGGCCTCATCCGCATGTTGGAAATCATGATCTGGACCGCTTCCGTCGTGGCGTCAATATTGACGAACGTGGTGCGGGGCCGGACTGCAAGCTGCACGGTTAGGGGACAACGATGATCAGAATACCTTGTCCGTTCTGTGGAGAACGTGACCACAGTGAATTCACCTACGGTGGTGATGGCAGCATCGTTTACCCGGCGCTGGACGCACCCACCCAGGAATGGCTCGATGCAGTCTTCATGCGTGAGAACCCCTGCGGCATGCAGTGGGAAACCTGGCATCACAACAGCGGCTGCCGTATGTGGTTGCTGGTCGAGCGCGACACCATGACTCATGAGATCCGCGAAGTACGCCCGGCCAACCCGAATATCGCAGCAGCGCTGGAGGGAGAGCAATGAGTGTTCGGCGTCTAGAAACCGGCGGACTCATCGATCGCGAGCGACCACTCCAGTTCCGTTGGGATGACATGCAACTGCGTGGCTACACTGGCGACACACTGGCCTCCGCGTTGCTTGCAAGCGGTCAGCGCGTGTTCGGGAGAAGCTTCAAATATCACCGCCCGCGCGGCGTGATGTCAGCTGGCGTCGAAGAATCAGGCGCCATTGTCACGGTTGGTAGTGGTGCGCGCACTGATCCAAACGTCAAAGCGACGACGCAGGAGTTGTTCGACGGCTTGGTGGCCAAAGGTCAGAACGCCTTCCCGAGCGTACGATTCGACCTCGGCGCCATCAACAACCTACTCGGCCGTTTTTTCGCCGCCGGCTTCTACTACAAAACCTTCATGGGTCTGCCGCCCTTCGAGACCGGCAGCGGAACCGGCTATTGGATGTGGTGCGAGCGTATCATTCGAAAAGCAGCGGGCATGGGTGAAGTCTGCAGAGAGCCCGATCCAGATCACTACGACCAAGCCCATGGATTCTGCGATCTGCTGGTCGTCGGCGGCGGTGTTGCCGGTTTGTCGGCGGCAGCGGAAGCCGCCAAGGCCGGACTCGAGGTGTGGCTGGTCGAGCAGGACTTCATGCTGGGTGGAGACTTGCTGAGCCGCACCGACGCGGTGGCGCAGTCTTTGCGTTCGAGTCTCATCGCCGAAGTTGAGGCCCAAGGCGTCAAGGTCATGACTCGTACTACCGCATTCGGTCTCTACGACTATGGCGTCGCCGGCTTGTTCGAACGCGTAACCGACCATCTTCCCGGCGTGCACGCACACCTGCCCCGGCATCGATTCTGGACCTTGCGTGCAAAACACACCATCGTGGCAACAGGTGCGCTGGAGCGCAGCATCGCCTTTGGCAACAACGACGCGCCCGGTGTGATGGGCGTCGCCGCCGCGCGAACTTACGTAAATCGCTTTGCTGTTCTTCCCGGTGAAAATCTGGTCATTGCCACCAACAACGACTCTGCTTATGGCAGCGCTGTGGACCTGGTCAACGTGGGTGCGTCGGTCGTCGTGTTGGATGCACGCAAGGAGGTCTCCGACACTGTGCGGCATGGCGCCGAGTCGGCGGGCGTGCAACTGCGCTTCGGCATGGCGCCGCTGCGCACCCGAGCCGGCTCTCGACTCGATGGTGTTGCCACCGCACGCGCGGATGGTGACAGCTGGCGTGCGGCGGAAACGCTCGACTGTGACGGCGTTCTGGTTTCAGGTGGCTGGTCGCCAGTGGTAAACCTGCTCTCGCACCGCGGCGTCAAACCGGTTTGGGATGGCGCATTGGCCTGCTTTTTGCCGGCCCCTTGTGACGAGCCGCTGCAAATGGCGGGCTCGGCCGCCGGCATCTGGCAGACCGAAGCCTGTGAGACTTCCGGGCGTGCCGCCGGCGCGCAAGCCGCAATTGCGCTGGGTAAAAGCGTCACCACAATTCAAGCACCAGATATCGGTGGCTGGCAGACGGCCATTCGACCTCTGTACGAAGTGAGCGTGCCGGGACAAAAGCTCAAGAGCTTTGTTGATCCGCAACACGATGTCACCACCGACGATGTGCGGCTGGCACACCACGAAGGTTATGTGTCGGTCGAGCATCTGAAACGTTACACCACCTTGGGCATGGCAACCGACCAAGGCAAAGTGGGCAATGTGATCGGTCTTGCCTTGATGGCAGATGCTCTGGGTAAAGACATCCCGGACGTCGGCACCACGACATTCCGCCCACCCTACACCCCGATCAGTCTGGGTGCGCTGGTCGGCCGTGGCGTCGGCGCACATTTCCGCCCCCTGCGACGCACCCCGATGCATCAGTGGAATCTGGACCAGGGTGGCACGATGACCGAAGCCGGTTTGTGGCACAGACCCTGGTATTTCGCGCGCGAGGGCGAAAGTTTGAGTGATGCCTACATCCGGGAAACCACCACCGCGCGCGAATGCGTAGCCCTGTGTGACGTCACCTCGCTCGGCAAGATTGCCATTCAAGGGCCCGACGCTACGGAGCTGCTGAACCGGGTCTACTCGAACCCCTTCGCCAAGCTTCCGGTCGGCAAGGCACGCTACGGCATCATGCTTCGCGACGACGGCATGGTGTTGGATGATGGCACCACCTGGAGACTGGGTGAGCACGAGTATTTCATGACCACCACCACCGCGCATGCGGTCAAGGTCATGGCCTTTCTAGAAGAGCTCGTGCAGATTCGCTGGCCGGATATGAGAGTGCATCTGACATCGGTCAGTGAGCAATGGGGAGGTGTCGCAGTCGCCGGCCCCAAGTCTCGCGAGGTGCTGGAATCTGTGCTCGAGAATCCTGTCGATGTCAGCAATGACAATCTGCCATTCATGGGCGTTGTGGAGACCACCTTCAAGAACAACATTCCAGGGCGCATCGCACGTATCAGCTTCTCGGGCGAGATGGCGTTCGAGGCATACCTGCCTTCCGACTACGCCACTGAAGTGCTCGACATGTTGTGGAAGGAGTCGGAGCCGCGAGGTGGTTGTCTGTATGGCACAGAAGCACTCGGCGCACTGCGTGTCGAGAAAGGTCATGTCACTGGCGTCGAGCTCGATGGCAGAGTCACGATTGACGATGCCGGGCTTGGCAAAATGGCCTCGACCAAGAAATCATATATTGGCAGCGTGCTGAGGAAGCGTCCCGAGTTGGAACGTGAAGACCGCCCGCGGCTTGTCGGCATATTTCCCAAGGATCGGACCAAGACCTTCAAAGCCGGCGCCATTTTGTGTGAGCCGGGCGAGGTCTCCGGTCTAGGAGAAGGCTGGATTACGGCAGTGACACACTCACCGGTGCTCGGCCATTGGATTGGGCTCGGCTATATACGCGGTGGACACGAAGCCTGGGCGGAACGTGACGCGGTTGCCGCCGATCCGACACGCACCGGCAATCTCGATGTAGAAATTGTATCCCCACATATGTATGACCCGACGGGAGAGCGCATGCATGGCTGAGCGACTATCTGCATTGGCTGGCAACTATCCGCAGGGCCGTATCGGCGCTGCCGGCGAAGTTGGTGTTCGACTTGAGGACATCAAGAATCTGGTGCTCCATCAGGTCGGGGCGTGGCCCGCCACTCTGCACGACGTCGGTCGAGCACTTGCGGCGCACGCCGACGCGCATGCGGCACCGAAACCCTGTAGCGCAATAGACGGTTCTGAGGCAACGTTGCTTCGCGTAGAACCGCTGAAATGGTGGCTGCTTGGTCTAGAGCCACCCAAACTCGACGCAGAGCAAGGTGCGCTCCTGGATTTGTCCCACTCGCGCACTCGGATCCGTGTTTCGGGCCCTCGCGCGGCCGACCTCATCAACCGCCATCTGCCTCTGGACTTACGGGACGCGAGCTTCCCGCAGGGCTCCGTCGCCTCCTCCGCGTTTCATCATGTCGGCGTCACCGTGTGGCGCTCGTCGCTTGGATTCGAGATGTTCCTGCCTCGCGGTTATGCGATGTCGCTATGGGAAATGCTGCTGGAGAGTGCAGGTCAGTTCGGCGCCGAAGTCGTCTAACGCCCATTGCCGCCGTTCACGGTTGGCGCGAAGCTGTTTCGGTCAGTGACAGTGACGCCGGGGACATGTTATCCCGGTCTTGAACGACGCAGCTTCGGGTCAAGGCGATCCAGCTCGGCCTTCACCGCGTCAGGGCTTTTCTCGTAAACAATCTCACGACCCATGACTTTGCCCGCGTAGCCCAGGCCATTTCGGGTGGGGGTCAGATCACACTGCACACTGTGCACGCCTTTACCCAGCACCACCTGGATGAGCTCCGGTCGTTTGCGCAGCACCGTCACTTCCGTGGTGTCACCATTCGCTGTCATACGTACCGTAATGGTCTCTGCATCGCTCATAGAACTGAAAATCCTTCGAATGGGATGCACAGTGTACACCGGCAACCCATCGAAGCGGGGTCTCACGTGGCCGTTCGTGAACCGAGGGGGCACTGACGGGCGCGCCACCAAAACGATGGTGCTACTGGCCGTCGTTGGCTGCCCTCTGCGGCAGGTCCAGCGCGGACAAGACTGCGTCGGTGTGCTCACCCAATAGTGGCGCCGGCCGGCGTACGCCACCCGGAGAACGAGACAGCTTCACTGGAGTGCCAAGTGTGCGCATGCGTCCGGCTGCAGGATGTTGCACGTTCACCGCCATGTTCCGGGCAAGCACCTGTGGGTCGGTGAAGGTCTGGTCATGACTGAGCACAGGCCCGGCCGGAATACCGGCTTCGTCAAACGCCTCGAGCCAGACTGCGGCCGGACGGGATCGCAGCCGCTCGGACAGTATGCAAATCAATTCGTCGTTATTCGCAACCCGACTCGCGTTATCGCGAAATCTGGGATCATCGGCCAACTCTTCGCTGTCCACGATGGCGCACAGCTTTCGCCATAGGTTGTCGGGTGACGCGCCGAAAATTATCCAGCCATCTGCGGCCTCGAACAGTTGATATGGTGAGCCGCCACGGTGTGCTTGTCCCAAACGCGCCGGTCTCTCACCGGTTGCAAAGAAACTCGCCGCCTCGTAGACACCTTGAGAAATAGCGGCGTCGAGCAACGACACATCGACCAGTTGACCAACGCCGGTGCGCTCTCGTTCACGCAATGCGGCAAGAATCCCAAAGGCCGCCAGCATGCCGGCGGTGACATCGGAGATGGCGATAGGCAAACGAAAGGGCTCTCCTTCAACAGGCCCGCTTACCGCCATCAACCCCGAAATCCCCTGCATGATCAAGTCGAAGCCACCTCGCCCCGCATAAGGTCCGGTTTGTCCGTAGCCCGATATCGAGCAGTAGACCAATTCCGGGTTACGTTCGTGGAGCGCGGTGTAGCCGAGTCCGATACGCTCGGTCACACCTGGTTTGAAATTCTCGACCAGCACATCTGCCGTATCAATCAAGGCCACGCAAGCGTCGAGCCCAGACTGTGTCTTCAGGTCCAACTCGACGCTCAGCTTGTTTCGGTTCCACAACATGAATGGCGCACTCTCACCGTTGACGAATGGCGGCATATTGCGGGCATCGTCCCCCACACCGGCGCGCTCGACCTTGTAGACCTCGGCGCCCTGGTCGGCAAGCATCATGGTGCAATACGGACCAGACAAATGACTCGTGAGGTCGACGACCTTCAGCCCTTCGAGACTTCCTGGCATTTCTGCTCTCCTTCGAGGTAGCGTTCAACCAACAGATCGACCAAGCATCACGATCAATTCACGGATGGCTTTCGGCGAGTACTAGTACCGGTCGTCGAGTGCCCCGCACATAGCGTCTTTCCACAGTGATTGAATTGCTGCTATGGCATGCTCCGAGAGCACGCTGGAGCTCTCATCCACCATCAGTGGTCCACCACGATAGCCACGGCTGCCCAGACCCTGTTGAACCATCTCGACCAAGGGGATGTCTTCGGCAAACACACCCGCTGCGTGATCAGCAAAAATCTGCCGCTCCGCCGGGCCCGGTGCCTCGGGCAAGAACCAATCTACGAAGACATGGGTCGTGTCGACATTGACAGGAACCCACTGACGAACATTGACCATACTGCCGAGATGACATTGCACGGCGAAATTCGGCCACAACCACCAGACCCCGAACTCCTCCCGGGTGCGTCCACTGACAGTGGCATCAGACACCGAATAAGAAGCACCATGGTGTCTTTGCCAAACACCGTGAAGCTCGACACGGTAGGTCTCCGGATCCACGCCGCCGCCTTCGTTGTCACCGGCTTGCGAGAAAAATGACCGGTGCACCAATGGACAATGGTAACACTCGGAGAAATTCTCCACCGCCACCTTCCAGTTGGCTTTCAGCGTAGCTTCCGTGCGGTGCGCGAAGCGAAGCTCCGGCAGGTCTGGCGCAAATGACGCTATGTCGTCGGCAAGCCCCGGCGCCGACTGTGCGATGGGCTCACACGAAGCATCCAGATTGACAAAAATCAGCCCATGCACAACCTCCAATGCACACGTCGTTAGGGCGTAATCCCGGAGCCGCATGCCAGCGACATGCTCGAGATTCGGTGCATGGGTCAGACAACCATGACCATCGTAGGTCCAGCCATGATACGGACAGGAAAACCGCCTCTTGCGCCCTGCCCCGGTTGCGACGCGTGCCGCGCGGTGTGCACAGACGTTGAACAGTGCGTTGAGCTCTCCATCATCGGTTCGAGTCACAATCAAACTCTCGCGCCCGATAGTCGCGACAAAGTAGTCACCAGGTTCGCGAACACGCTCTACGTGGCCCACATACTGCCAGGAGTGAGCGAACACCCGGTCAAGCTCTTCATCAAAGACGGCAGCATCAGTATAAGCCACCGCGGCAAGAGACTTCCGTGGCGACACTCGCATCAGGTTGCAGGACTCGTCGAACTCGGCGAGCCCCCATGGGTCTTCCACCTTGGCACACCGCTGTCGCCGCCGTTGTAGTCGATGTCACTGTCGACACTGGGGTAACGTGCGGGACGGCCAGCATCGACAAATGTCGGCAGTGGGCCAATTGTCATCCCAGAAACACTCTGAAAAAAAGTGATACTCATCCTGCTCCGCGAGATGTTTCTCACTCGATGGCGCACCGCTTTGATGTCGCCGTTTGTCCACAGCTCCAGCCAGTCACCCGGCAGAATTGCGAGCTCATGAGGCTCGAGTGCGGGAATCGAAACCCAACCTCCAGTGCTGCAGACCTCGAGTGCTGATTCGCTCTGACCGATCATGGTGAACACCGTCGCGTCCGAGTGCTCGTGAAGACCCAGACTGGAATCACACTCAGCCCGCTCACTACCTGGATACCTCGACACGGCGAGGTAGCCCGGCGCGTGTTTCAGGAAACCGTCGGATTGCCCAAGCACTTTCTCGAAAACGTTCAACAACCCCCGCGCCGTGTGATCCAACAAGGCGGCCACTGAGTTACCGACATCGGCAAAGCCGGGGCAGAGTTCTTCGTTGGGCCAACGTATGGGTTTTGGGCCGACGCTCACACCGTATTGCTGCTTGAAGTCAGCAGCTGTGCGCTCGTTCTCATCCATGTGGCTCATGTAGACCGGCGCCTCGCGCATCGGCAGCCATCCCCCCGAAACATGCGCCGGAACGCTCGCGTGGTGATAGGCCATCTTCTGGTCATCAGGCAAGGCACAAAACTGGCGCCAATGCTCGACGAGTGACGTCAGCAGCGTGCGCGTGCCATCCAATCGCAGCACGAAGAACCCAGGGTTCCGGCATGCTGTGCCAATGGTCTGGACCAAGTCATGACGCGCGGGACCAGCGGGTTCGAAATCGGCCCAGCAAACGACTGGAAGCGGTGATCCTGTCGGCATCGGGCGCTCCTCTCTGGTGGGAAATTGTGCTGTTGCACAGCTCCTACGATGCGATCGTCACCTTTCGCTGTCAACGGTGAGACTCACTGGATTTCTGAAGGAGGTAATCTGGGGCGACGAAAGCAGGAATGGGCGAAGCGGCGGCACGTTGAAGAAGCGCTCGTGCAATACGATTTACCGCCTGGTTCAGGCTGCGCGTAGGTCAAATGCGCCGATGAGCGCGGGATTGTATTTGACTTGTGCTTCAAATTACTCGGCTAGTGAGACGATCCATAGGATCGAAGCAACCGCGAGGGTACCTAGCATCACTCGCGCGGGCGTAGCTGGTTCTCGAGCTGCGTTGAATGGAGGTGCTGGGTTTCAGGGCGCTTACTTCGCTGCGGTTGGATGAACAGTCAGTTTGGTAGACGCAATCGTCCGGTTCGGCAACGCGTCCCGGCCTGCGCCTTGGGCTTGCGTTGATAGCCGCCTGGCGTAGGATGAAGAAAAAGCGAACTGCGGACACTCCTGTGCCAAACAACGAAGAGCTTTTGGACCATCGCCACTTCACCAATGTGCTCAAGCCAGCGCTGGAGGCGGAGAATCTTCCGCCCTGGTGCTATACGGACCCTCAGTTTCACGCCTTGGAAGTCGAGCGCATTTTCATGCGGGTGTGGAATCTCGTCGGCCGAGACGATCAGCTTCCGAATCCGGGTGACTATGTCGCCACCGACGTTGCCGGCATACCCATCATTCTGGTGCGCCGAGAGGACGGGAGCGTTGGCGCCTTTGCAAATTCGTGCCGACATCGGGGTACATTGCTGCTGAGCGGCGAAGGCAACTGCAAGGCCATTGTCTGCCCCTATCACCGGTGGGTCTTCGATCTAGAGGGACGATTGAAGAGCGCGGTCGGGATGGAGGACACAGTCGGATTTGACCCGGCCGACTACCCATTGATTTCACTCCGGCTCGAGAGCTGGCAGAGCTTCCTGTTCGTCAATTTCGATCAGCATGCCGGGCCGCTGTCCGAATACCTTGGTGCCTTGCCCGATCACATTGGCAGCTACGACTTCCCCAACCTGGTCACCACCAGACGCAAAGTCTGGGATGTCGCCTGCAACTGGAAGAGCTATCTGGAGAATCAGCGGGAGTCATACCATATACCCTCGGTGCATCGACTTTCGCTAGGTGACCAGATCGCCGCCCCGCTCGACGCTGAGGGAGCCTGGTCAGGCTCGTTGATTCCCGTCCACCAGACTGCCGCACTGCTCAAAGGTGATAGCTCACCTTTCCCGCCAATCGCTACACGCAGCGGCGCAGCACTCGAAGGCAGCCACTTTCTCGGCATCTACCCCAGCACCTATCTGGTCGCGACCTCGGACTGTTTCTGGTGGATGGAGATCAAGCCTCGGGGGCCATCACGTATCCAGCTGGTCGTGGGCTCCGGCTTTCCTCGCGAGACCGTGGCCCGGCCCGACTTCGAGGAGGTGGTGCAGCGCTACTACCACCGCTGGGATGTCAGTCACAAGGAAGACAATGACATCTGTGAGCGCCAGCAGCTGGGGATCGAGTCACCGCTCGCCGAACCCGGCCCATTGGCGAGACGCGAGCACGGTGTCAACGCCGTCGATCGATGGATCGTGGAGCGTCTGCTGGAGTCCCCGGCCGCCGCCAACATACACACGGAATGAATCGAGTTGCAGGCGCTCACACCGCGCTAGGCCGTGGCGGGATGTAGGATCTGGGTACTGACTCGCGAATGCTCATCGCGAGCTCGACTTCGAGCAGATTCTGCTGCCGCGCCAAAACTTCCGCAGGTGAGATCTCGGCATCGCGCTGACGACCCACAACGACTACTTCATCACCCACCTCGGCCTCGGGAACGTCCGTGAGGTCAATTCGGGTGTGCTCCAGCGAGTACGCACCGGCGATGTTCACCCTTCTCCCCCGAACCAGCACGGCCTCGCAGCCGAACGCACCGATGCCGTCGCGAAGCCCCATGGGCATCACCCCAACACGCATGTTTTCACGCATCCGAACGGGCGCAAATTCTCGGAATTCAGTTCTGTCCAGATCTCGAACCTGAATCAATCTCGAGGACAGGGATGCGAACGCCGGACGCAAATCCAGTTCAACGGTCGCCGGCGCGGGCGGCATGAGACCGAACAACATGTGGCCAGGGTCTACCGCGTTCTGTGGCACATCCATGCCGTAGCCCAGCAACGCGCTGCTGGCGACGAGCTTGGTGGCAACATCTATGCCCGATGCATCGAGGCCTTCACAAACATCGCGGTAGCGGCAAAGCTGCCAATCGACATAGTCAACCGCACCAGGTCCCCGTCTAATATCCAGATGTGTATACAAGCCTCGCAACACCAGACCAGGCAGCGAGTCTACAAGTCGCGCCAGGTCGATGGCCTGCTCGGGTGGCACCCCGAGGCGCTCGAGCCCAACATCCAGTTTGATGAACACTTCGACCGGACGCGGGGCGAGCTCGGCGCAGAGTTTCGCGCCGGCCGCCTGCAGAACGGTCAGGATGAACCCGTAGCGCGCGGCCGACTCCACGGTGGTTACATCAAGCAGGTTTCCCGCATACAACAAGATGGGCACCGTCACGCCGCTACGACGCAACGTCACCGCGTCGTGCAGATCGGCCAGCGCGACCGCATCCGCGCCGTGCTCGACAACCGTGCGGGCAACAGGTTCGAGCCCAAAGCCGTAGGCGTTACCCTTCAGAGCCGCGAAAACCGTTGTCGATGAACCGACCACGCGGCGCAGCTCACTCAAGTTGTGAACGATGGCACCCAGGTCGATCTCGAATTGGTTGGCACGGCGCAGCTCAGTGTCCCGAGGCATAGTCAAGTCATTTCGCCGGTTGGA
>MDTE01172207.1_pt1 | contig 12485 bp, 9 predicted proteins | sample 811231 | NCBI WGS metagenome assembly MDTE01 (sample SAMN05326651, study PRJNA326480) | marine metagenome | isolation source: seawater | place: Indian Ocean: Red Sea | collected 2010
CTCCAGCCCCAGGTGGGCCATCACCTCGCGCAGCTCGTCCACCTCGAGCTCGCCGCTGCCGTCGGCGTCGAAGGCGTCGAACGCAGCCTTGACACGGCGGGGCTTATCGACGCTCTGCCTGGTTTGCTTACCGCGATGGACCGCCTGGATCTTGAGCGCCGCGGCGTTGAGCTCGGCCTTTTCCTGCTCGAGCTGCGCCCTGGCTTGCTTGCCGCGGTGCACCGCCTGGATCTTCACCGCCGCCGACTCCATCTCCCTCCGCTCCTGAAGCTCCTTGCGCGCCTGTTTGCCCCTATGCACAGCCTGAATCTTGAGCGCGGCGCCTTCCATCTCCTGGCGCTCGATGACGTTGCTCAGCGCGCTCGACACGAGGCCCTTCACCGCCGCGTCCAGCTCGCGCGCGTACGCCTTCCGCGTGCTCTCGTTGGCGAGAACCTGCTCATAAAACTTGCGGAACTCGCGGAAGTCGAGCGTGCCGGAGTTGTCCGCGTCGTAATCCTCCATCAGCGCGAGCTGGTAGTCCGCGAATGTTTCCGTATTGATGTCGACCCCGACCTCCTTGAGCACGTCGTAGAGCTCGGCAATCTCCAGGCTGCCGCTTCCGTCCGTATCGAACTTCTCGAACGCGGCCTTCACCCTCAGCAATTCCTCGTGCTCCCTGCGCGCCTGCTTGCCGCGCTGCATCGCCTGTATCTTGACCGCCGCGGCCTCCTCGGACATATCCACGGTGTCCGTGACGTCGGGAGCGCCGTCCACTTCCGACATCGCGGCTGGCTGGAACGCTCCCTGGCGCGCTCCGGTTTGGGGTTGTCCTGTTACCCCTGGATGAGCAAATTCTTTCCGGGCTCATGCGTTTCCAACTCGTCTCCCCAAAATCGCATCCTTTTGGTTTCGAAGCCCGAGTCGAGAAAAAACAGACTGGGATTGGCCAGTCCCGGGCTTGTCGAACTGTTGATAACACCCGAGTGTAAGCAAATCACACGCCCCCGTCGTGTCGTCCCGTCACAACGTGCGACGCGTGTTCGGCGGATCCACCCGACGACTCCCCCGGCGACGTCGTCAACGTGTCACCCGCGAGGCCCCTCTGAAGCCCCGCATCGATACCCTCGCGGCACGCACGGCACCCGGCGCGCGCGCGCGGAGAGGGTTGCGAAACTCGGCGCCCCGCGCCCTCCCCTGAGAAAAACAATCTGACAACGACGGCTCGATAAGGAGCCATGGCGAGGCAGCTCACCGCCTGGCAGCAGGGGATGAAGGCGTACTTTTACGTCACCATCTGGATGACAATCTCCATGGGCGTGATTCTGTTCAACAAGGTGCGAACCCCGCGCGCTACCCATCGACCCGACCACCGACACTCACCGCTCCGAACGTCCCGCCGTCGACCGCAGTACATCCTGGCGTACTCCGGGTTTAAGTACCCGATAGCGCTGACCCTTTGGCACATGGTGTTCTGCACCTCCGTGGCCACGATCATGGTCAGGGTCGTGGGCACCACCAAGCGACTGAAGATGCCCAAGAAGGAGTACGTCAACAGGGTCATCCCCATCGGTGCCCTGTACGCGGCGTCGCTCTGGCTGTCGAATTCGGCGTACCTCCACCTGTCGGTGTCGTTCATACAGATGACCAAGGCGCTGATGCCCGGGCTGGTGTACGTGTGCGGCGTGGCGTTCGGGATGGAGAAGCTGACCCGGGTTACCTCGTTCAACATGTTCATCATCGCCGTCGGCGTCGCCATCGCGGCGTACGGCGAGATCAACTTCGTCTACATCGGCGTCGTCGAGCAGCTCAGCGCGCTGGTGTTCGAGGCGCTTCGTCTGATGCTGGTCCAGGTGCTCATCACGCGTCAGGGGTACGCGATGAACCCCATCCAGTCCCTGTACTACGTGTCACCCGCGTGCGCCGCGTGTCTGGCGCTGCCGTTCGCCGCCGTGGAGCTGCCGGAGATCTTAGCCGACGTCCACCTGGAGATCGACTACGGGATGCTCCTCCTGAACGCGCTGACGGCGTTCGCGCTCAACCTGGCGGTGTTTTTGCTCATCGGTAAGACCAGTGCGCTGACGATGAACATCGCCGGGGTGATCAAGGACTGGATGCTGATCTTCGCGTCGCAGCACATGTTCGGGAACGAGGTGACGTTCCTCAACTACCTCGGCTACGTCATCGCGTTCCTGGCCGTCGGCATGTACAACTACAACAAGCTCAAGGCGGCGAAACGGAAGGAGGCGGCGGCGAAGGCGGAGGCGGCGGCGAAGAGCGGGAGTATATCGGCGGCGGAGAACGGGAGCAAGTGACGAGCCCGGCCCATTGAAATAAAAAAAAAACTCGAGAATTCTGGGTCTAAAATCTGCTTTGGGAGCGACGAGGTTTTCCCCGACGCGCGCGCCACCCTTCGTGTTGGCCAGACTAAGACGAGACGTGCGGATGAAAATCTTTTTCGAGATAGAGTCTGTATTACTCTCTACCAGTGCCTCTCCCACTCAGAGAGAGGGCTCCGCCGCGTGTTTTCGAGGGCGTGAGCTCGCGCAAGCGTCTGCGAAAGATTACTAAATCTCTGCGCAACCCCGCCGGTGCTCCCTCCGCCCCTAAATGAAAAACCCCCCAGTTAACTCTCTAAGCTCGCGAGCGCTAGCTCGTTCCGCTTAATCGCCCTTGCGCCTGAAGCTGCAACCCTCCGTGAGGCGCGCCTTGCCGCCGGTGGGCTGGCAGAGCACCGCGGAGCAGGAGCCGCAGAGCACCACGGTCTGGCTGTGGGAGAAGACGGTGGTGATGTTGAAGCAACCCTGATGGTTCGAGGGAGAGGAGTGGGGACGGGAGGTCAGTTTCGAGGTTCGGAATACGCCGATCGCAATAATCGCAACGCACGTGGCGCGTTGGGAAACCGGCTCGGCACTCGCGGCCGTCGCGCGAGCCCGGCTCCGGGTCACGCGACGGTCGAGCCGGAAAAAAAAGTTTTTAGGGTTCTGAGAGTCTCACCTGGCACTTGACGTCCATGAAGAAGGAGTTGGGGCTCTGCACGAGGCGCTTGAGCTTGTGCCTGCGGGCCTCCAGAGCCGCGGGGGGGTGGAGGAGATCAATGTCCTGGGCAAGAACCTGATACGAGAGGAAGGGAAAGCGCGGAGGTCAGCGGAGGCTCGGTGGACGGAGGCTGCGGGTCTTGAAAAAAAGCCGGCATCGCGGTGCGCGAGGCGGGATCGAGTCGCCGGAGGATGGGTCCGGCGACGCGACCTCGGACGCGGCGCACGCCACGAAATCGCCGGGAACTCGCGGACAGACGGAAATCAAAGGTCGCGGACCCGTTTGGGCGCCGCGGCCGCACGATCTCGCGTCGCGTCGACCCCTAACGGGGCGCCGGGGGGGTTCCAAAACCCTGCCTGGGCCCCGTTGAGGGTGGAAAAACCCGCGCGTCGCCGAATCGTTCAGCCGGAATCGCCCAGATCCGCACGGGGTCCGGGCGCGAGCGGCGTGGAAGCGACTCGGCGGGGGGCTCGAGACGTGCTCGGGGGGCGCACTCACCATCTTGCTAGTCGGACGTTAGCCAACGAACGACTGCTGCGCTAAGTAAAAGGGCGACGCAGCGTGGCGACGGGGGCTCAAGTACAGAGTCAGTGAGTTCCGCCTCCTCCTGCCTCATGTTCGGTCGGACACCAATCCCCAAATTTAAACTGGAGATTGACAGTGTGTTGCGTGAACCCACGCGCGCGCGTGTCCAACCGACCGTTCGGGGTCAAGAACCCAGACCAATTGCCCATACCCGGCGTGCGATCAATCTCGAACCGTCCATCGCGGGTCGTGTCGAGCAGCGACGCTTTGGCCGCCGCTTTCGATCGAATATTCGTGAGCGGCTCGTCGGTCTCCCTCTTTCGTCCGCGCAGCCGGCCACACAGACACCGAAAACCAAAGATGCCTACTCTCCGGTGCGTCTCCACCCCGCGCCGTCGAGCCCGCGGTCCACTTCGCTCGACCGATCGACGCGCGTCGCCAAGCCGCCGATCGCAGCTTTTCCCCCCCAAGAGTTTGGCCCTATCCCCGAGATTCCGTCGACGCGCGCCGCTGACGACCCCTTCACCTCTCGACGCGACCGATCAGCATTGAAATCACGTGCTGCAACATCAAGAAGCTTGACACCAAATTCTACAACCTCGAGAAGCCCCGCTGCTGGGTCACCGTCAAGCTCGGCGAGCAGACCTACACCACCCAGGTTGGCATCGGCCTCGACCCCACGTGGGAGGAGGAAGTCCAGTTCGAGGTGACCAACCCCGAGGAGCAGAAGGTCGAGGGCACCTTCTACATCAAGTGCGAGAAGAACGGCAACGAGCAGCAGCTCGGCGACATGCAGACTTTCGCCCTCAACAAGCTCCTCCTGAAGAAGCAGACGTTCAAGGGTCTCGTCGTGCCCGGCGGCAAGGCGGACATGATGTTCACCGCCCTCGACTTCGGAGACGAGCAGGCCGAGGAGGAGGACGACGCCTTCATGGATTTCCTCTAATCTAAGCGGTCCGTCCTCCAGGGTTCGATATTCACGGAGCCCGCACAGAGCGTAGGGGTCATACATGCGGGACCAGCGTTCCCGCCGCGAAGACGACGAGGTGTTCTTTAAATTCAAGCACGACGTTTTGCCGAGTCTACGTCTCTTCCTTCGCCGCGTCACATGTACTTTGGCCACCTGAACGGCTCCGGCACCTCCTCGGAGTACATCTTCTTCAGGAACTGCCCGATGCCGTCCAGGTCAGCGACGTTGATGGTCTCCCCGGTCTCCGGGTGCACGATCGGCTCGCGTCCCTCGGTGTCGTCGCCAAACGCGATGGCCATGTGCTTGTCCCTGTACTCTTGGAGCTCCGCCCTCCACGCCGCGCGCTTCTCCTCCGGCCAGTCCTTCTGCTCCTCCTCGATCTCCTTCTCCTCGTCCTCCTGTATCAGTTTCTGCTGCTCGCGAATGATCTGCAGGTCCCTTATGAGCTGCTCCAGGGGTTCTTTCAACTCCGGGCGGAGGTTCTCCTCCATCTTGTTGAAGTCGAACCTATTCGCAGCCTTCTCCTCCGGCTTGTTGGGCGGCACGTTGAAGTCGTCGCCCACGTGCGGCACCCCCTTCTCGCCCCTCTTCTCCGCCTCGCACCCCGGACACACCACGTCCTCGTCGTCGCTCACCTCCTCCCCCGCCGCCCTTCGCCGCTCCCGATCCGCCTCCTCCTCGGCGAGCTCGCGCGCGTACCAGTCGGGGTCGTTTATGTCGTCGAACGCCCACAGGTCCGGGGGTGCCTCGCGGAGCTTCCCGCAGTCCCCGCACCTGTGCGCCTTGGCCATGTGCTCCTCGTACCGGCGGATCAGCCTCTCCTGGCGATCGCCGGCGCGCTCCCAGAAACCCTTCTTGAGGCGGGACGGCATGGTGGCGCCTCTGGGTTTGAACCCGAGGAATTACGGACATTCGACCCAAACGATGAGAAGAACTCCTCCGTCGCAAAAGAGGCTGCGCAGAAGTGACTTGGGTGTGTGTCTGCTGTATTACAAAGGACAAGGCGCGAGCGGCGATATTCTGCCGTTGGCGCTTGAAAACAAATGGGTTTCTAGTCGTCACACGTCTCCACCTCCTCAGCGCGCGTTCTCTCCGTATCGAGCCCCGTTAGCCTCGTCCTGCTGGTGCTGCATTGACGCGATGACGGTTGCGACGTTTCTCTCGTAGTGGTCGAGCTTCGAGTTGGCCTCCTCCAGCTCCTCTCTCGTGAGCAGGAGCTCCTTCAGCGACGCCTTCGTCATCTCCTTCGCCTTGACCGTCTCCAAACGGAGCTGCACGATCTCCTTCTCGTAGGAGATGACCTTGGACGCGAGCATGTTCTGCGAGCTCCGGCTGAGGCCGCTGAAGTTGTCGTCCACCACAAACATGGAATCCTTTGGGATGTCCCACTCGTCGGGGAGCACGAGCAGGTTGTTCGCCCCCTCCTGCCACCTGAACGACCCGTTCGCCTGCTTCACCACGTACTTGTAAAACACCACGCCTCCGGCGGGAAGCTCCAGATCCGTGAACCAGTTACCCCCGTCCGACCACTGCATGGGCAGCGCGTGGTGCTGATTCCACTCCCCCATCTTCTTGTGCGAGCCCACAATGAACAAATCCTCGCCAACCTGGGTCTGGTAGCCGATCCTGAACTGGACGCGGCACTGCACTTTCGAACCGATCGCCTCGAGCGACTTCGGATCGTTGGGGTCGATGTTCGCGAGCTTATTCGCCTTCTCCATGATCTCCATGCGCTCGCGCTCCAGGGTTCCGCCGCCCTGGTGTCGCGCCACTTGGCGGTCTAAACCCGGGGGACCCTGAACCAAGGCTGGGGCTGGCCAGTCGTTGCTAGACTGGACGATGAGCGCGCGCGAACGGGGCGCGCGGGTCAAAACGGGCACGCGCGCCGCTGTGAGCGACGCGCAACGATTACCCACGACGGACCCGCGTCGCGCGGAGAGGCGCGCGGGCGTCGTCGCGACGTTGGCGGCGAGCATCTTGCAAGTAGCCGTGGCGGAATGCAGCCGGAAGCTTTTCCGGGTCCGTGAAGAAAGATGAGGAAGGTTCGCGGGCGCGACGGCGCTCGGTGAACGCGTGCGCGGGATGCACGAGATCCGAGAGGTCGGATGAGGCAGTCGACGAGGTCTGTCGGCTGCTCGACGCGGGTTTCGTCGACGGTGTCGAGAGGCGCGCGTCGCTTTTTGGAAACGGGCGTCGAGCCCGTGGAGGCTATCTTGTGGAGGCGAGCGCTGAGAACCACGGAAACTTTGGCAGGAGATCAAAGCGGCTCGAAAGACGTTGGATCGCACAATTTACGCGGTGACCCCGAGACGGGTCGCATGACACGCGTGTGATTGGATGAATGCCTTCACTTGGGTATTCTCGACCAATTATATTGTTTCAAATCGTACTCGATTTTCCCCATCTCCGCATAACATCCGGCGGATGGGCACGGGGGAGTCGAACCACGCTGACTCGGAAAATCAACGATACTCTGCCCCGCCTCCCTCACCACGTTTTTCAGTGCTGTCTTCTTTCGGGTTTATTAAACGGTCGAGTCACCGGCGCGTGGACGGAAAAACGAGCGACGATGCCCAGTCATCGCACAGGATTCGCACCCTCGACCACGGGATTTCTCACCCTCCACCTCAGCGAAGGTTTGCCTCCAAAAATAGCGGTGCCCACCTTCGTTCCAGTTTCCAGCCTCGGCGACGCCACGAGGGACCACGCAACGCGCGGGAGCGTTAACGACCGCGCGCGTCGAGTCCGGTTCGGGTGATTTTTTTCGAGCGACGACCCGCGCGTCTCGCTCGGGAGAGGCATCGCGCGCGTCCGTCCCGCGTTCGATGCTCGGCTGGCTCCTCGGCGGTCGCGCGACGAAGGAGGAGCGCCGAACCGCCGCGATCCGGTGCGCGACGCGAGACAGCGCGCTGAAGCAGTGCGTCGTGGCAAACTCGAAGGAGACTTGCGACAGGCTCGCGCAGGACCTCGACCTCTGCAAGGTTCGCTCAGTCGGCAACGTTCGGTGCCGATATCGGACTCGCGCGCGCGCTCGAGCACGTCCGACCCGCGCGTCGCGCCGTCGTCGTCGCGTCGCGCCCGCCGGCGTGCCGTTTCTTGGCACCCCATCATTTTCAAAAGCGCCCCCTCCTCTTTGTCAGCTGCGCGATCTCGTCCCGACAGCACGATCGTCTAAACTCGCGGTATTTCCCCCACGTGATTCCACAGGGACGTGTGGTTTGTCCCGACGCGGCCGCCGAGTTCTCCCGCTGCGCGCACCTCGTCGTCAACCACACCGGCAAGGAGGCAGACGTCCCCGACTGCTCGAAACAGCTGAGGAAGATGCGCGCGTGCATTCGTCGAAAGCGGGTTTAACCCGGTCGTGACACCGACGAAGATGGAGACCATAGTCTTGGATGATAGCGGCGACGACGAAGCGGGCGTCCGGGAGAGCGAGGACGACGACGACGACTTCCGCGTGGTACCCGCCCGGCCCGCCCTCCCCGAGGTGAAGGACCGCGACGGAAACGGCGAGTCAAAGAGAGATGCCGGTTCTTCGAAGAAGGAGGAGGACGCCGAGGACGCCGAGAACGAGGCCGAGAACGAGGTTTCGGAGAATTTCGACAGCGACGAGGACGAGGACGACGTGCCCGTCGAAAAGATCGCCGCGCGCCGCGAGGCTCGAGCCGCCAAACTCGACCCGGAGCGGCTCCTTCGCGAGGCTGACCCCGAGGTCGTGTCCCCCGAGGTCGCCGCGCTCCGCGCGCACTGGCAGCTCGCGGTGGTTCTCGACTTTTTCAGCGTGTTCAGGACCGAGTTACTCGAGAGGCCCTTCGACGCGGCGGATCTGGAGAGCGCGCTGGTGGACCCGTGCGCGGACCCGACGCTCTGGGGTTTCATCGTGAGCCTGCAGGTGGAGCTTCTGAACGGATGCGGCTTTCGCGTGGAGCACGGCGAACTGTTCAGGCGAAGGAAACGACGCCACACCGACAAGGATCAAGGCCTGATGATCAGGGATAACTCTTGGGCGTGGGTGACGAACAGGGTGATCTGCGAGTGGTGGCGCACGTTGACGGGGAAGAGGTCGAGCGAGGCGTCTAAACCTCCCTTTGCGCCGCCCATGCGCCGAAGAGGCGCCGAGGGGGAGGACAAGGCACCCAGGAACAAATTGAAGCCCTTCAACGCGTTCGCCAAGGCGGAGCGATCGACGATCAGGGCCGAGCACCCGGACATCGCCAAGAAGGAGGTCGACTTGCACCTCGCCGTCCGATGGAGGCGTCTATCCGACGCCGAACGGAGGGGGTACGATCCGAGCTACGACCCCGAGCTGGTGGACGAAAACGAGTTTACCGAGCGGTGGTACGCGGATGAGATGACCCCGTCGCAGAGGCTGATGACGCTGTGGGGACTGTGCGAGCTGCGGCTCATGATCGGCCTCGACCACCTCGGCCCTCACGATGTCGGCTACGAGGCGGGCTGGAAGGAACCCCCTGCCAAGTTCCGCCCCATCCCAATCGGCACCGACGCCAAGGGGAACGAGTACTGGCTCCGTACCGATACGCTCTATCGCTCCGGAGAGCCCACCTACCACTCGATGGATTCGGTCGATGTTCCCCTCCCGGTGGAGCCGCCGCCCTACTACAACAAGGACTCCGGCACGTGGAAGGATCATGACGAGGAGGACTACACGCAGCTGCCTTGCATGCAGTGCGGCCGGATGCAGTACGACGAGAGGGAGATCGAGCACAAGTTTCTGCTTTGCGACGTATGCGTCAACGGCGGGCACGCGAGGTGTATGGGCGTCAGCGTCATCCCAGGAGGTGACACGGCCTGGAACTGTCCCGTGTGTGATGGACAGGCGCGCATGAAGGCCGCAAAGGAGGCGGCGGCTGAGATGGAGCTAAAAAAACTGCAGGATGAACTCGCCGACGCGCAGAAGATGGCTGAAAGAGAGAAGGCCGAGAAGGAGAGGGCCGAGCGAGAAAGAGTCGAGCGAGAAAGAGTCGAGCGAGAAAACGCCGCGGCGCGACGCATTCAGGCGAGTGTTCGTGCGTGGTTGCGCGGCAAGGCGGAGGCCAAGAGGTCTGAGCGGAAGGAGGCTGAAAAGACTGCGGCCGAACGCATCCAGGCGAGTTGGCGCGTGTTCATGAGCCGCAAAGCCGAGACAGAAAATGCAGAGCGAGCAAAATTGGAACACGTGGAGAACGGCGCAGAGGTTGTTGAGGATCCCTTGACAAGAAATGTTCCCGACGTAATAGATCTCACGGCAGAAGAGGATGAGGACGAGCACCAGAGGCTGATCGGGGAATCGCAAGCCCATATTCGGCAGCAGCAACAAGATGGAAGATGGAAGATGGAAGATGGAAGAGGAATCCCGTAAACCCTGAAACGTTTACCGCAGACCCTTCGCCAAAGTTTATGTCTTTTCCTGAAGTCGCGCATGAGCACGAAAAGGAATTTTGGCGAGCGCTGTTTCAGTTCAATACTCAAGTACTCAAGGTTGACGGAAAAATAGACCCGGGACTGGTTTGCTATAACGTGCCTAATCCTTGGCAACCGATGATACCCATCCGGCGCTACTATCAAGCGAACTTGTACAAGATGTGGTACGAAGTATCTCGCATGGGTGGTGACATCAAGGTGACTGAGAACGGCTGGTGGGGGGCCGTGTCGAGGATATGTCTTCCCGAATTGAACCAGCTCGACCCTGCGACGTTTCAGATCTGCTTTCAGAAGTACCAAGAAACACTGAGGGCCTTTGATGTCGCCTTGAAGATGATCGATTCCGCCTACAAGATGGAAATCGGCATGTCCTCGAGTCAGCTTGCATACGCAAAGTGGCAGACGTGGGTTTACCTTCGAATAAAAGAAGGGAAGTTCGACGAAGTGCAAAAGCATGTGCATAAATGTCGTGAGGCGCCCTTCTTCGCTGCGAACCAGACCTCTCGTCTGATCCGGCAAATGTCACTATTCAGGAAGCTACACAAAATATCCTCAAATTTCATCGGCCATGGCTTTAGTGCGTTCACCGCGGCCATAAAGCTGATCACAAACAAGATAAATAGCTGTCGACACATCGCAGCCGAGATACAATGGCAGAACGAGCTGAAAGGCGCGCCGCCGAAAGCGGAACACCATGGGCCAAGCGATATCAGGGACTTGTCCAAGGCCGATTCGAGGTTCACTTCCGCGAGATTTATTCATCCAGGCTCGACAACTCCGGGTCTCGGCCAGGCTGACCCCTGGCTAGAGGCAACTAATAGAGCGCGAGAGCCGTGCGAGCCCCCTGAGCCGTACGTGCCCCCCGGTCCCTTTCCCATGCCCCCGCCGCCCACCGCGGGATCTTGGGAGTGCATCGCGACGACACCCGCGCAGATGGCGCAGGTGGCCGAGTCGCTCCGAGATTTGGACGGATCGACGGAGGAGACCCCGGGCACGGCGCGGCAGCTTCGCCTGAGCGAGGATGTTAAACGCGTCGCCTCGAGGCTCGCGGTGTCGCAGGAGCTCGCGAGGCAGGACGCGGAGCGCGCGGCGAGGAAGCTGGCGAGGATCGAGGAGGAGAAACGGTTGAAGCGAGAGATGCGCGAGGAGGAGGAACGAGCGAGAGACGAGAAGAGGCGTCTGAAGGCCATCGCGGACAGGGAACGCGCCGCCGCGGACAGGGAACGCGCGAACGACATGAAGACGCAAACTTCGGGTCGCGTCATGCGCGAGAGGAAGCAGGTCAACTACGACGAGCGCGCCTTCGACAGGAAGCTCGCCGAGGCCATCGAGGAACGGCCAACGAGGCACGCCTCCGACCGGGCAGCGAGATTCGAGCGCCACGACTACGAGGGTTCGCACGATATACGAACGAGGAAGCCGGTGAACTACGACGAGGATGCCCTGGACCGGGAGCTCGACGAAGCCACCGAGGAAGGGACGACCGAGGAAGGGACAACCCCCCGGGTGCGCGATCCCAATGCAACCGAAGATGCCTCCGAGGAGAGCGACGGCGCCGGCGGGGAGGAGGACGACGGTCTGGGCGCCGACTCCAGCGAAGATGAAGAGACATACTGGAAACGCTGGGAACGGAATCGGGCGGCATCGGTGTAGAAGGCGCTCGCGCGTCAAACCGGCGTCCGAATCGAGTCGCCAGCGCCGAGCCCGATGAAGCCGAGCAGGACCAAGATGTCCAGAAAGGCTGCGGTGCTCTCGCAGTCCTCCGAGTCTTCCGACGAGAAAGACGACGAGAAAGACGAGTCCGATTATGAGGAGGAGCTCGGCATCGTCCTCGCCGGCGGCAGGGGGCGAAAGAGGCGACGGCGCCACGTCAGCATCTCGATCCTCACCGACCGTTCCGATTCCCCCGCCTGGCGACGGGTTCTGGCCTCGAGGGCCAAACTCGACGACGAGGAAGACGAAGACGAAGAGGAGGAGAAAGAAGAAGAAGAAGAAGAAGAAGAAGAAGAAGAGCCGACACCCGAGGAAGAGGAGGAAGAGGAGTCCGAGGAGAAGAAGCGCGAGCGACGCGAGCGCGAGGCGGAGGAGGAGAGAAAGATACGGGAGAAGGCTGCCGCGGATAGGGCGAGGTTGGACAAGATGGCGTGGGAGGCTGAGGAGGAGGCGCCGGGGGAGGCTGACAAGGTGTTTCGGCTCGATCCGTACAGCGATATCACCCCGAACCAGTTGTTCTGCAAGGTGGTGCGCCGCAACATTCTGTTGGCGTACCCGCGGCTGTCCGCGAAGAACGTGCACGTGCTGCTCAGCAATCTGTGGTCCAAGACTCTCAACGGCGACGAACGGAGAACCTTCGCGCGTATCATCGCGGAGGCGAAGGAACGAGAGATGGACAGGCTGGGCCGGGAGAAGAGGAATCGAGGGAAGGAGAACGCCGCGGGTTTTGAGGCTGACGAGGAGGACGAGGACGAGGAGGACGGATCCGACGACGATGACGATTACGAGGGCTCCGACTGACTGACTGACGACGGCGCTCGCGATGACGTTACTCGAA
>MDTE01084305.1_pt1 | contig 12484 bp, 9 predicted proteins | sample 811231 | NCBI WGS metagenome assembly MDTE01 (sample SAMN05326651, study PRJNA326480) | marine metagenome | isolation source: seawater | place: Indian Ocean: Red Sea | collected 2010
GATTTGGACCATTGATAATAATTATTTTATTATTCATTCAGCACTTATATACGATGAAAAAAATAAAAAAAATAAAAATTAGAGTAAACGGAAAAATAAAAACTATAATTGACCAATTATCTTTAGCTCAATTAATAAAAGATCTCAAAATACCTTTAAATAAAGTGGCAATAGAATTAAATAAAGAAATAGTGAACAAAAAAAAAGTTAATAAAATTAAATTTAAAGATAAAGATAATGTTGAAATTGTACATTTTATAGGTGGAGGGTAAAAATTGAGTGATAAATTAACTATTGAAAAGAAAAAATTTAATTCAAGATTAATAGTAGGCACTGGTAAATATAGAAATATGACTGAATGTGCAAAAGCAATTAAACTTTCTGGTGCAAATATAGTGACAGTTGCTGTAAGAAGAGTAAATATATCTAATAAAAGAAAACCATTATTGATGGATTATATTGATCCAAAAAAGATTACTTATTTACCAAATACAGCTGGTTGCTTCACATCTGAAGATGCTCTTAGAACATTAAGGTTAGCAAGAGAAATAGGTGGATGGAAACTTGTTAAACTTGAGGTTTTAGGAGATAAAAAAAATCTTTTTCCAGATATGGTAGAAACTCTTAAATCTACTGAAGTTTTGTCAAAAGAAGGGTTCAAGGTAATGGTTTATTGCAATGATGATCCGTTAATGGCTAAACGTTTAGAAAATGTGGGAGCTTCTGCAATTATGCCTTTGGCTGCTCCGATTGGATCGGGGTTAGGAATATTAAATAAATTAAATATTAAAATTATTAGGAAACAAACAAAACTACCTTTAATAATTGATGCTGGACTTGGTCAAGCTTCAGATGCAGCTATAGCAATGGAGCTTGGTTGTGATGGTGTATTAGTTAATACCGCAATAGCTAAGGCAAAAAAACCTTTTGAAATGGCTCTAGCTTTTAAAAATGCAGTAATTGCAGGTAGGCAGTCTTATCTTTCTGGAAGAATTCAAAAAAAAATAATGGGCAATCCCTCATCCCCAACTGTTGGAATTATTTAGATTTTTTTTTAAAAAATTTTCTTTTATAATTTTTCTTCTTTATAAATTTCTTCTTTTCTTTATTTTCAAATATTTTATCATCAATTTTTTGTTGCTTTAAATTTTTTAATTTTTCACGATGTTCAACAAGTTCAATTGTTTTATTGGACTTGTTTTTAAGATTAATTATATATTCAGGGATAATTAAAGAATTATCTGTTATTATATCTATTTTCATCTTATTCTTTTTTTCATAATAAGTTAAATCATTTACAAAATTTTCTTTTAAAAAATCAGAAATTTTTTCACAAACTTTCAATTCGACAAATTTAGCTTTATTCACTACTGATTTTAGCTCAACTATTTTTAAAAGCTTTTGGGCAAAAGATTCATCTGTTAATTCAACTTTCCATTTGACAGCACTTTCTCTAAGTCTTTGCCGAGACATCTCAAGCAAACCAAAATTGCTTATTCTGCCAATTTGGATTCTTGCCCTATCTGCTCTACATTTTTCCTTTAATCTTCGTTCAACCATCTTTCTATTTCCATAACTAAGCATATCTATAAAATCAATGATTATTAAACCTGAAAGATCCCTAATTTTTATTTGTCTTGCAATCTCTTCAGCAGCCTCAAGATTAGTATCTAGAGCAGTGCTTTCAACATTTTTTTGTTTAATAGAACTTCCTGAATTGATATCTATAGAAACAAGAGCTTCAGTTGGATTAATAACCAAATATCCTCCAGAGTTTAATTTAATTTCGGATTCAAAAATTTGATTCAATTTTTGTTCAATATTTTCTTCTATAAATAATGGTATCTTACCTCTATATTTTTTTATCTTTTTTACATGTGATGGCATCATCATCTTCATAAAGTTTTGTGCTTTTTTATAACCCTCATTACCTTCCACTATGATATTTTTTGTATTATCATCATACATATCTCTTAAAGTTCTTTTTATTATCTCACTTTCTTGATGTATTAATGCTGGAGCTATGGAGTTAATTGCAACATTCTTAATTTGATCCCATATGTTTTTCAGAGTTTCAAGATCTTGATTTATTTCATTTTTAGTTTTATTACTTCCAGCTGTTCTTACAATGAGACCCATCTCCCTTGGTATTTGAATCTCATTAAGTATTGATCTTATTTTTTTTCTATCAGCTGGATTAAATATTTTTCTTGAAATTCCACCACCTTTTGGGGTATTTGGCATTAAAACAATGTATTTACCTGCAATTGATATAAATGTACTAAGAGCAGCACCTTTTTGACCCCTTTCATCTTTAATAACTTGAACAAGTATTACCTGATTGGGTTTAATTACTTCTTGAATCTTATATCTTTTTAGTTTGAATTGTTTTGAGTTTTGTTTAATTTTCTCACCTTTAGAATTTTCATCTAAATTTTCAGATGACTCAGTTTGATCGCTAATTGGTTCTAATACATCCTCTTGTTTGTCCTCTATTTCTTTTTCTGCCTCTAAGGGATCATCAATTTCTAGCTTACCCTCAGCTAAATTTTTTTCTTCTTTAGCCTCAACTTCTTTTGATAGTTCTTCCCTTGCTTTTTCTTCTTCCTGTTTAATTATTTCTAAATCACTTCTTGGTATTTGGTAATAATCTGATTGAATATCATTGAATGATAAAAAACCATGTCTTTCTCTTCCGAAATCTATAAAAGCAGCTTGAAGTGAAGGCTCTATTCTACTTACCCTACCCAAATAAATGTTATTTTTAATAAGTGTGTTTTTTAAACCTTCGTACTCGTAGTCTTCAATATTATTTTCTGATTTAAGTACAACTCTAGTTTCATTTGGATGCGAAGCATCAATATATAAATTTTTTTCCATATTGTTTGATAAAATTGATTCATTAAATTTTGTTTTGTATTAAAAATTTTGTTTGTTAATAATGCCTTATCTTTAACAAATTCCATTATATAATGGAATTAAAATGACAAAAATTATTAAAAATACTTTAATTGCTATTTTAAGCTTATTACTACTTTCACTAGTAATTGTTTTGACAGTTTTATGGACTTTTTCAAACAGTATTCCCGATTATAGGTTTTTAAAAAACTATAAACCTCCAGTTTCAAGCAAAATGTACTCAGGAGAAGGTGATTTAGTTGCTGATTTTTCAAAAGAAAAACGAATATTTGTACCTTACGAAACAATTCCAAAGAATGTGATAAATTCATTCTTATCTGCAGAAGATAAGAATTTTTTTTCGCATCCAGGAGTAGATGCTAAAGGGTTAATTAGGGCAGTAATTAATAATATTGATAATATCTTAAATTCAAAAAGATTAGAAGGGGCTTCTACAATAACACAACAGGTCGCTAAAAATTTTTTATTGTCTAATGAAGTTAGTATTAATAGAAAAATTAAAGAGGCAATTTTAGCCTTTAGAATTGAAAGAGCTTTATCAAAAGAAAGAATTTTAGAACTTTATCTTAATCAAATTTACCTTGGAAGCGGAGCTTATGGCGTAGCAGCTGCTAGCTTGGAATATTTTGATAAGTCAATTAGAGAATTAAATTATAATGAAGCAGCATTATTAGCTGCTCTACCTAAGGCACCTAGTAAATATAATCCCTATAGAGATAAAGATCTGGCAAAGTTTAGAAGAAATTTAGTTTTAAACAATTTATATGAGAATAAATTTATCAGCGAAAAAAAATATTTAGAACTTAGAAATAAACCAATTGAGTTAAAAAAAGTTAAAAAAGTTTTTTTAGAGGACTCTCAATATTACATTGAAGATGTAAGAAAAAATATCATCGATCGATTAACTTATGAAAAGGTTTATAAACAAGGTTATAATATTAATACTCCTATAAATCTTGAATTTCAAAAAATAGCAACTGAATCTCTTCGAAATGGATTAATTTCTTACGATAAAAGAAAAGGTTGGCGGGGACCTTTGAAAAATATTAGATATTCAGAAAATTGGACTGATAAAATTGAAAAAAATTTTAGATTAGAAAAATCAATCAACTGGCAAATTGCAATTGTAAAAAAAGTAAATCAATTCAATGTAATAATCGAAACTGAAAAAAAAGAGGAAGGAAAAATTGATTATAAAGATGCCTCTTGGACTAAAAAAGATTTAAAAGACATATTAAAAAAAGGAGACGTTATATATGTTAAAAGAAAAAACGAAAATTTTTTTAGTCTTGAACAGCTTCCTAAAATTAATGGTGGGATTGTTGTAATGGATCCGTTTACAGGAAGAGTACTTTCATTAAGTGGAGGTTTTAGTTTTAAAAATAGTGAATTTAATCGAGCATCTCAAGCTTTAAGACAACCTGGGTCTGCGTTTAAACCATTCGTTTATACCCTTGCATTAGAGAATGATTACACTCCTTCATCGCTAGTTTTAGATGCACCGCTTGTCTTGGATCAGGGGGTTGATTTAAAGAAATGGAAGCCTGAAAATTATGGAAAAAAATTTTATGGACCTTCAACATTAAGAATTGGACTAGAAAAATCAAGAAATTTAATGACAGTTAGGATTGCTCAGAATTTGGGAATAGATAAAGTGGCAAATTTTTCAAAAGCAATGGGTATATATGATAATCCAGAGAAACTTTTATCTCTATCACTTGGCTCAGAGGAAACAACTTTATTAAGTTTGACATCTGCTTACTCTTCATTTGTAAATGGAGGAAAACTTATAAAACCTATATTAATAGATAGAATTCAAGATGGAGAAGGTAATACAATTATTAATAATGAAAACAGAAAATGTGCTAATTGTGATAAAATTTCTTTTACGACTAAAGAATTTCCAAGAATAGAGGATAATTATCAACAAATTTTTTCACCACAGACTGCTTATCAGGTAACCTCATTGCTTCAAGGAGTTGTTGAAAGAGGAACAGGAAAAAAATTGAATAAACTTGGATTAATTTTAGCAGGAAAAACTGGTACCACTAATGATAATACTGATGCTTGGTTTATTGGTTTTACCTCGAATTTGGTAGTAGGTGTTTTTGTGGGAATGGATAACCCTCAACCGCTTGGAAAATTTGAAACTGGATCTAAAGCGGCTTTACCGATATTTGAAGAATTTGCCAAAAAAGCAATTAAAAAATCAGATGCAAGACCATTCAAAGTACCAAAAAATATTACATTAATGGTTATAGATCCTAATACAGGAAATAAGGCTAAATTTAGCTCAAAAAATACAATTATTGAATCTTATAAAAGTGAAAATATACATAATGGAAAAATTATATATTCAAATAATAATAGATTAGATAATGATAATATATTAAGGTTTTATTAATGAATGATAAATATTTAAACTTTAAAAATGAAATAGAAAAGATTAATTATAGAATTAAGGAGTATCTTTGAAAAGAACGATATTCAGTCTAAATTAGAAAATTATAATCATTTAATGCTTGAAGATGGATTCTGGCAAGACAAATTAAAATCTCAGAAAATTATAAAAGAAAAAAAATTATTTGAAGATTTAATAAATTCGTACAATCATTCAGTCAATCAAATTAAAGATCTAAATGATTTATACGAACTCGCTAAAGAGGAAAATAATTCTGATATTCAAAATGAAGTAAATCAAAACATTTTAGATCTAATGAAACTTACAAAACAAAATGAAATTAAATGTTTTTTATCTAAAGAGGCAGACTCCCTTGATGCATATATCGAGATACATGCAGGAGCCGGAGGAACTGAAAGTCAAGACTGGGCAGATATGTTAAGAAGAATGTACCTAAAATGGTCAGATAACAAAAATTTTAAATATCAGATAGTAAGTGAACATAAAGGAGATGAAGCTGGTATCAAGTCAACAACTTTAAAAATTGAGGGAGACTATATATTTGGATGGCTGAAAAATGAGTCTGGTATTCATAGATTGGTAAGAATTTCTCCGTTTGACTCAGGGGCCAGGCGACACACTAGTTTTGCAAGTGTTTGGGTCTATCCTGTTGTAGATGAAAATATAAACGTCGAAATTTTAGAGAAGGATTTACGTATTGACACATACAGATCAAGTGGTGCTGGTGGACAGCATGTAAATACAACTGACAGTGCTGTCCGAATTACTCATATTCCATCAAAGATCGTAGTACAATGTCAGAATGAAAGATCACAACATAAAAATAAAAACACTTGCATGAATATGTTGAGGGCAAGATTATATGATTTTGAGATAAAAAAAAAAGAACAACAGAGTTTAAATATCGAAGCTTCTAAATCTGAAATAGGTTGGGGTCATCAAATTAGATCATACATTCTTCAGCCTTATAGACTTGTAAAAGATAATAGAACCAACCATGAAAGCACTAGTCCAGATAGAGTTTTGAATGGTGAAATAGATGAATTTTTAGAAAAATCTTTATATCAATTAAAATGAAAAAAATAGTAATTAGAGCAATTTTAAGTTTATCTTTATTTCTATTTATTTTTGTAATTTATTTTAGTTCCATTGGGGTTAAAACAAATAAATTCAATTCAAAAATTATATCACAAATTAATCAAATAGAGCCAGATATTGAGTTAAAATTAAATGATGTAAGTGCCAAATTAGATTTATTTAATTTTGGAATTAATTTAAAAACAATCGGTGCAGATATAATCCATAAAAAAAAGATTATTAAAATTGAAACAATTAAATCAAGAATTTCATTAAAATCTATTTTAAATAAAAACTTTTTATTAACAGAAATTTTTATATCAACGAAACCATTGGTAATTAAAGATCTAATTACTTTTGTTAGATTATTTAATAAAGATCTAAAATTATTTATAGCAGAAAAATTTATCAAAAAAGGATTTATTGTAGCCGATTTAAATTTGGAGTTTGATGAAACAGGTAGTATAAAAAAAAATTATGAAATTAAGGGTTTAGTAAAAGATGGAAATATAAATCTATCAAAAAATATTAATTTGAACAAAATAAATTTTATTTTTGAAATTAATAAAAAGGCTCTCAAATTTAATAATATTAAAATATCCTTTAATAATAACAACATTTTAATCCCAGAGATAGTTGCATTAGAGAATAACGGTGAATATTTAGTTTCAGGTAAACTTAATACAAATAATACAAGCTTAACAAAAAATGAAATTAATAGTTTAATTAATAACAATATATTAATATTTGATTTTCAAAAAGTTTTATTTAGCTCTAAAAATGATTTTGAATTTAAAATTAGCAAAGGTTTTAAAGTTGAGGGATTATTTATAAAATCAGATATAAATCTTGATAATTTTATATTTAAAAACACTTTAAAATTAAAAAGTATTTTTCCAAAAATTAAAAAAGACATTCAATTAAAAAATCATAACCTTAAACTTGAATTTAAAAAAGAAAATTTAAAAATTATTGGAGGAGGAGATGTATTTTTACAAAATGAAATTGACGAAATCAAATATGAAATACATAAAATAAAGAACTTAATCAAATTTAACTCTAAGTTACAAATTTCAAAAAATCCATTCGAAATAAATTTAATAAATTATGAAAAAAACAAGAATTCAAATTTGGAATTAAATTTTGAAGGTCAAAACAACATTGATGGACAGTTAGTATTTAAAGAAATTTTGTTAAAAGAAAAAAAAAAGATTATTTCAATTAAAAACTTGGTATTATCAAATGATAATAAGATTGAAGATTTAAGTAATATAACTATTGATTATAAAGATAAAGACGGCTTAAGAAATAATCTAAAATTAAAAAAAATCAATAACGATTACTTGGTATTTGGAAATAGTCTTAATATAGATAATTTAATTGATCAATTATTAGATACAGAAGATGAAAAAAATTTAAATTATTTTAATAAAAATTTTAAAATAATTTTTGACTTAGAAAAAATTTATTTAAATAAAGATAGTATAATAAATAATTTCAAAGGATTTATATATTTGAAAGAAAATAAAATTAAAGAACTTAATTTAGACTCAAAATTTTCTGATGATCAAATTATCAAATTTACTATAATGAATAACGGGAATGAGAAAGTGACGACATTATACTCACACAAAGCCAAGCCTTTTGTAGATAGATATAAATTTATTAAAGGGTTTGAAGAGGGGGATCTAGATTTTTATTCTATAAAAAAAAAAGACAAAACGAAATCAACATTAAAAATTGATAATTTTAAGATTCAAGAAATACCGGCATTAGCTAGATTGTTAACATTAGCATCTTTACAAGGTATTGCCGATCTTTTAACCGGCGAAGGTATAAGGTTTACAGATTTTGAAATGAAATATACAAACCAGGAAAAGTTGATGACTATTGAGGAACTATATGCAATTGGTCCTGCAATTTCTATTATGTTAGAAGGTTATATACAGAGTAAAGATTTAATTAGTTTACGTGGCACATTGGTTCCAGCCACCACTATTAATAGGTCAATTTCATCAATTCCTTTAATTGGAGATATATTAGTTGGAAAAAAAGTTGGTGAAGGAGTCTTTGGTGTTAGTTTTAAGATCAAAGGTCCACCTGACAAGTTAGAGACATCAGTGAATCCAATAAAAACTTTAACGCCAAGATTTATTACTCGTACATTAGAAAAAATTAAAAAAAATTAATTTATTTCAATTTTTATATGTCTTTTTTTTCCTATAGAAAGTTTTAAATAATCTTTATTGAACGACTCATTATTTATTATTAACTTTTCATCCTTAATCAGCTTATCATTTATTTTAATAGCATTTCCCCTCAATAATCTTCTAACTTCACTTTTAGATTTTTCTAATTTAGATATTATTATAAGATCAATAATATTAATTTGTTTATTAAGGTCTTTTGATTTCAACTTAACTGTTGGTAAACTAGAACCAAGAGAATTTCCAGAAAAAGCTTCTTTGGCAGCTTGTTCTGCATTTTGAGCAGCATTTTTACCATGAAGCATGGTGGTAGTTTCATTTGCCAATAATATTTTTAAATCATTTATATTTTTATTTTGTAAATTATTAATTTCACTTATCTCTAAATCGGTGAAAATTTTTAAAAACTTTATTACATCTCGGTCATCTGTATTTCTCCAATATTGCCAATAATTATATGGAGATAAAAATTTTTTATCTAACCAAATCGCTCCAGTTTCAGTTTTTCCCATTTTTGCTCCAGAGGATGATGTAATTAATGGAGTTGTTAGACCATAAGCTTGTTTATTGGAATATTTTTTTATTAGCTCAACACCATTAACAATATTTCCCCATTGATCAGATCCGCCGATTTGAAGTGAACAATTTTTTTTTTTATTTAATTCTAAAAAATCATAAGCTTGAAGGATCATATAATTAAATTCCATATAGCTTAATGATTGCTCTCTTTCTAATCGTGATTTAACACTTTCAAAACTTAACATTTTATTTATAGTAAAATGTTTTCCTATCTCTCTTAAAAAAGAAATATAATTTAAATTTTTAAGCCAGGAATAATTATTTACAAAAATTGGTTTAATTTTTGAATTTTTGATATTTAAAAAATTTTTTAATATTTTTTCAATATTTTTTATATTTTTGTTAATCTCTTTCTCATTTAGTATTTTTCTCGTTTTATCCTTACCAGATGGATCACCAATTCTAGTCGTTCCACCTCCTAATAATACAATTGGTCTATGTCCGTGTTTTTGAAGTAGTCTTAGGCACATAATTTGAAGAAGACTACCAACATGAAGACTTTCAGCAGTACAATCAAATCCTATATAACAATTTATATTTTCTTTATCTAATAAATTTGATAATTCATATTCACTAGTACATTGATAGAAAAAACCTCTATCTTTAAATTCTTTTAAAAATTTGTTCATCAGCTTATAATTCTACAATATACAAATTTTTCTAAAAAAAAATTAAATATGAAAAAAAAAATATTCACTGTATTGGGTTTAATGAGCGGAACTTCAATGGATGGAGTGGATTTATCATTAATTAGAACTGATGGTAGTGATTATTACGAGCAAATTTCTGATGGTTTTTATAGATTTAGCAATGAATTATTTGAAAAATTAATATTTCTTCGTGAAAGCATAAAAAATACAAAAGATTTACAAAAAAAATCAAATTTAATTACTAATATTGAGAACAAATTTACACTTTTTAATGCTAAAATTATTAATGATTTTTTAAAGAATAAGAATTTAACTCCTGACATCATAGGTTTTCATGGTCAAACTATTTATCACAAACCTAATGATAAAATTTCGAAACAAATAGGCAATGCTGATCTTTTATCTCAATTAACAAAATGTACTGTGGTTAATAATTTTAGACAACAGGATTTAGATAATGATGGTCAAGGTGCACCACTAACTCCAATTTTTCACTATTTAATTTCAAAATACATAAATAAAAAAAAAGAATTAGATTATCCAATCAACATCATGAATATTGGAGGGATCACAAATGTAACTACAATTCTTAATAATAAAAATATTGAAAAAGAAATCTTTGCTTATGATATTGGTCCTGGTAATTGTTTAATTGATGAGTGGGTTCGAAATAACAGTAAAAAAAAATTTGATGATGATGGTTCTTTTGCATCATCAGGGCAAGTGAATCAATTAATCTTGAATCAAGCTATAGATAACTTTGAAATTTCTTCGATAGAAGAGTCAATGGATTTAAATGATTTTGATATTTCTTTTTCAAAAGGACTTACTCTTGAGGATGGATGTGCAACTTTAAATGAATTCACTGCTTATTTAATTTCTGAAGGCTTAAAAAAAATAAATCAAATAAATAAAATAGATGTTAAAAATCTCATAATTTGTGGAGGAGGTAGAAAAAATAGTTTCTTGATTCAAAATATTTTCAAATATATGAATAACAAAATGATCAATATAAAGAATATTGATGAATTTCAATTAAATGGAGACTTTATAGAGTCACAGGCTTTTGCATATCTTGCAGTTAAACGATTATTAAACTTACCAATTACATTTCCTAATACAACAAGATGTAAGACTCCATCAATAGGTGGACAAATAATTAAAAACTTTTAGTAAAGAGCAGTCTCTTTTTTTATGTACTTATCTAGGTATTTTACTAATTGATTTTCATTTTTTGAAAAAAAATGATTTGAGTCAGGCACAGATTGAAATTCAACTTTAATTCCTTTTTGAGCACTTAGTCTTTTATTAAGTTCAGTTATATATTGTGAAGGAACTAATTCATCTTTTTTTCCATAAATCATCATTCCTGATGTAGGACATGGTGATAAAAAAGAAAAATCATATGCATTAGGTTGAGGTGAAATTGCAATAAATCTATTTATTTCTGGTCTACGCATTAATAATTGCATTGCAATTAATGATCCAAAAGAAAATCCTGAAACCCAACATTGTGAATTATCAAAATTTTCTCTTTCAAGCCAATCTAAAGCCGCTGCAGCGTCTGCTAATTCTCCTTGACCATTATCAAATTCACCATCACTTTTACCAACACCTCTAAAATTAACTCTACAAACTGAAAAATCATTTTCCATAAATGTTTTAAAAGTTTCAACAACTACTTTGTTATTCATAGTTCCCCCATATTGTGGATGAGGTTGTAAAACTAAAGCTACTGGAGATGTATTTTTTTTACTTTTAAAATATTTAGCTTCTAGTCTTCCTGCAGGGCCAGGAATAAAAATTTCTAAAATTTTATTATCCATAATTGTTAATGATAATTATTCTCAAAAAAAAATAGACATATCACATGTGCGTGACAAAATGTTAATCTTTTTTTACTATAGATACTTGACTATTTTAGTCAGGTTTATATATACCCTTAAAAATAGCGGACTTATGAAACTTACATCTAAAGGCAGATATGCGGTAATGGCTTTGGTGGACCTGGCAAGATTTGACAATATTAATCCAGTTTCCCTTAGAGATATCTCATTAAGACAAGGAATTTCCTTGGATTATTTAGAACAAATTTTTTCAAAATTGAGAAAAAAAGAGATTGTACAAAGTGTGAGGGGAACTCAAGGTGGGTATGTATTAAATAGAAAAGCTAAAGATATAAAGCTTACAAATATTTTCGATGCAGTAGATGAAAAAGTAAAAACAGTTCAATGTAAAAAAGATTCAAAAAAAGGTTGTAATGGCAAGGCTATAAAATGTGTCACCCACAATCTTTGGGATGAACTTGAAAATCATATTAACAATTTTTTTAAAGAAAAAAGTTTAGAGGATTTGGTTAAAGATAATTCTGAGAGAAGAGTTTAGATATGGATACTAGAGAAAAAGATATAGAAAAATTAAAAGATTATAAATACGGTTTTACAACTGATATTGAAAATATAAAAGCTCCTAGGGGTCTAAATGAAGATGTAATTAAATTTATTTCTAATATTAAAAAAGAGCCAGAGTGGATGTTAAGCTTTAGATTGAAAGCTTATGAGCGATTAAAACTTTTAAAAGAACCTAATTGGCAAAAACCAAAATATCCTAAAATTGATTATCAAGATTTA
>MDTE01097580.1_pt1 | contig 12484 bp, 9 predicted proteins | sample 811231 | NCBI WGS metagenome assembly MDTE01 (sample SAMN05326651, study PRJNA326480) | marine metagenome | isolation source: seawater | place: Indian Ocean: Red Sea | collected 2010
CTAGTTTTAGTAACTTATTTTCGGTTCATTTTTCACCGCCAAGAATATTACAAAACAACTTAACGATAAAAGGAGGAAGTAAAACTAAGAGGTTAAATCCTGGTGAACCCAAGATGAGAGATTTACTCAATCTTTATTGTCAATCAGTTAACATGCCTAGTAAACAGGTAACTACTGGTTCTGCTGTTAATGTTGGTGCTGCTGTTAAATATGCAACTGCTGCAGCATACAGTCAGTTAAATATGTCATTTATCATGCCTAAGTCTCAACAAACTCGTATATTTTTTGAGAGGTGGGTATCTAGAATGGTGCCAGATGCAAATCAAATGTCGGAATTTTATGATAACTATGTGTGTCCTGCCTTAAGAATCTATAAATGGGAACGAGGTGGTGGTGATTTCATTAGTAACGATGCTAAGTTACAGGGTTTTGTTAACAAACAAACAGGAGATCCAATCTATAACTTTAGAAAACATAAACTTACAGCGATGTATGAGATTCGTAATCTTTTTCCTTATAATATAGGGTCAACTCAACTAAACAATGACACTTCACGAGCTATGACTCTGACTGTAGGGTTTTTATATGAAAGGTATCGTGTTGCTGTTGAGGATGACTTTACTGATGATGGTAGGTTTAAGTTTAGAAATAATACCGCAGAGTCTCAAAGATTCTTACCAAACTTGGTTAACACTGGTGTAGGAGACTTCTAAAACGAAAATCAACTTTTATTTCCCAGAAAAGGGCAAAAAAAATCCCGCCAAAAATTTGACCCCTAGGGTTTTTGCCTAAATAAAGTTACTGAATTGAAATATAATTTTCATGGCATTACCAAAACTGAATGTACCTAAGTACAAAATCAAGTTACCTTCCGATGGAAGAACTGTAAATTACAGACCTTTTCTAGTAAAAGAGGAGAAACTTCTATTACTAGCAACTGAGTCTGGTGAATCATCAGAGTTAATTGCAGCAGTTACAGACATTATTAAGTCTTGTACCGATATTCAAGATGTTGATAAACTACCAACATTTGATATAGAATACATTTTCTTACAGATTAGAACTAAATCTGTTGGTGAAACTATTAAGTTGACAGTCACTTGCCCTGATGATGGAGAAACTCCTGTTGAGGTTGAAATTCCTTTGGATCAAATCAAAGTCACTAAGACTAGAGGACATAAAAAGGATCTAAAAATCTCTGATGAAGTAACCATTACTATGGGATATCCGAAACTAGATACGTTCATTCAAATGAACTTTACTGGTGAAGAAGCTGGCATGGATCAGGTTTTTGACATGGCATCTAGTTGTCTCGAAACAATTTCTGATACTGAGCAAGTATATGATTGTGCAGACACACCTAAAAAGGAAATTCTTGAATTTTTTGATTCAATGGACACTAAACAGTTCACTATGATTCAAACGTTCTTTGAAACTATGCCAAAACTTTCTCATAAGATAAAGGTAACTAATCCCAAAACAAATGTTGAAAGTGAGGTGGTTCTGGAGGGGTTAGCGTCTTTTTTCGCGTAGCACTCCTTCATCAAGACCTAAAAGGTTATTATGAAAGCAATTTTGCTTTAATTCATCATCATAAATGGGATATGCAATATATTGACAATCTCATGCCTTGGGAAAAAGAGGTATATGTCAGTTTATTGGTTCAGTTCCTAAAAGAGGAAGAAAAACGAATGAAGGAGCAACAATCACAACAGTAAATGGCTAAGTTACAAGTCTATAAGTTTGTTAGTCCTGGTGCAGGTAGGTCATCTGCTCCAGAAGTTGCTGCAGCTAGACAAAGTTTACTTGCCACAAATAGATTAGGGTCAGTTATAACTGGTATAGGTAGTCAGGTTGTAGATATTAATAAAATTACAAATTTAAGAGTAAAGGCAGCAGATAGATCTGAAATAGCAGAAAGAAGAGAGAAAAGAAAACAGATGGATGCGGAGGCAGAGGCTCTCCAAGAATCAGTTGCAGGTAAAAAGAATTTATCAGAGTACTTTAAAAAGAAAAGTAAAATAAAATATAAAAAGAAGGATTTTGGAAGTTTCCTTAAGAAAACATTTGGAATAATTGGCAAAGCACTACAACCACTTGTTGATCTTTTCATAAAGATTGGTGCTCTTGCAATAATGAACGATCTTCTTAAATGGGTAGAAGATGAGAATAATATAAAAGCTTTAACTACATTTTTAGAAAGAGCTTCTTTCGTATTTGAAAAAATATTTAATTTTGGTGCTTGGATCGTCAAAGATAATCTGCTAGATGGTTTTGATCAGCTATTTGGTAGTGACAGTTCTTTCCTTGGAAGGGTAGAAGGTCTTGGTAAAATGATGGTTGGTATTATCGGGTTGAAATACCTGTTTAATCCATTCAGCATTATTACTGATATTATTGCAATGGCAAATATTATCAGTGCTGCCTCATTCTTTGGTGGTAAAAGAGGATGTCTGCCTAATAGTAGATTCAAGAATAGAAGTAGATTTAGACCTAAAGTTACCACAAGTAAAGGTGCATCAACAGGTCCTTTCAAAGGTGTTCGTGAGTTTTTCAATAAGTTAAAACCAAAGGCAAAAATTACACAATCTGGTTCGTCACCAAGTCTTGTTAAAAGATTTACTGACCTTTTCAAGAAAAAACCTATTGTATCTCAGTCTGGTGCTACAAAGGGTAATTTCATTTCTAATCTTTTTAATAGAAGTAAAGTAACTACAAATAAAACTGTAACACCTAACGTTAATACTCCTAAACCAAATTTCAATAAACCAAAAGTAAATTTCAATAAACCAAACATAAAATTCAAACCAAAAATAACAGGAAATACTGTTAAAACTCTTGGACTTAGTTTGGCTCTTGATTGGGCATTGTCTTCAACTTTTGGTGCTATAGAACAGAAACAATTTGAAAATTACATCAAAAAGTTTGAGGGAATGAGTAAGGAGCAACAATTAAAAGAAATTCAAAAGAGAGAAAGAATAAGAGATAAGGCAACACAAAATACTAAAGGTTTTAAAGGTATATTTAATAAAATTATTACTGGAGGTGGATTCCTACAGGAGAATCAAGACGAAAAACAAATTGAACTTCAGACTACTTATCTGAAGGCAATGTATCAGATAGCGGGTCAAACCGACACTACTGGTATGAATCAGAATGAGTATGAGCAGTTCTATGATAATGTACCTGAGAAAAATAAAGACAAGAAAGGTAATAGTTTTGATAATCTTAATCCTGCAAATGATAGAAAATGGTATAATCCATTTTCATGGTTTAAGGCAGAGGGTGGTCAATTACCAGAGTTATTCATAGGTGGTTTGGTTAGAAGTATTGGTAGAGCAGTTAGTGGTGTCGTAAAGGGTGTTACTAGCGTAGTTAGTAGTGTTGTTAATACAGTTTCAAATGTAATTAGTAATCCTATCGTCAATACAGCACTATCATTTATTCCTGGCGTTGGTCCTGTAGTTCAAGCTATAAACGCTGTAACAAATCTTGCTCAAGGAAACATCATGGGTGCTATTACCAGTGGTGTTGGTGCTTTAGGTAGTTTTGCTAATATCAATACAGTAAATGCTATAAATCAACCTCAATGGATGAGAAATCTTAGATTTAGTAAGTTTGGGCAAGGTGTTGCAAACATGTATCACAAGGGAGCAAATCTTTTCGCCAGAGCAAGTGGATTTGTAAGCAATCTTTATAATAATGTTACTAGCAGTAGACTTGGTAAAATAGGTATGCAACTTCTAGGTGGTAATATGGGTGGTGCTATTGGTGAAGTTGTTGGTATGATGCCAGGTTTATCAGGTGGTATTGAGAATTTTGGTAACTGGTTAGAAAAAAATCAATTACAAGGTATTTTAGGAGCAGTACCTGGTATTCGAGGTCTTGTAAGTAATGTTCCTAATATTATGAGTATACCTGGTATGGCAAAGATTCTTGGTGGAGACGGATATCAGTTCTCTGCTATGAATGCCATAGGTGCTGTAGCAGATAAAGCAGGTATGAAGGGTATATACACTGCTATTATGAGTGGTGTTCAATCAGGTAATTATGTTGATAGTTTGAGAGACTTAGCACCTGAGTTAGGAGTTGATCCTAGAATTTTAGGTGTATTAGATAAAGGTAGAGCATTACTTCGTGATAATAAGTTCAATGCTGAGTATGCTATGCAGACTGCTATTGAATTCTTACCAGTTCCTTTAATTGTTGAGAAGTTGATTCCTGCACCTACCCCTGTACCTATAAATAGCGGTGATACTTATCTTGTCGCTCCATCTTCAACACAATCGAGGTGATAAATGGCATTAAATAAAACAGGTGCCAAAATTAATTTTTACAAGTTTGTAGATCCCGATGGTGGTCGCTCACAAGGTGCAGCTCAGACTCGTTCTTCAAGGAGAAATGTAAACTTAACTAAGACTATCAAGTTGCAAACAACTGCAACTAATAACTTAGGAGCAACGGTAAATTCCTTAGGCACAGTTATAAAAGATATTAGGGCATCACAGTTATCTTTATTAGAAGCAGAGAGAGAAAGAGCAAGACAAAGATTTAAACCAGTTTTCTTAAAACCTCAAAAAATAAAGAAATTTGGAGGTTTTGATAGTCTCTTCAAAGGAAAACTACCTGGTTTTCTGGAATCATTGATGAATTTAATTGGAGCATTTTTAAAATTTGCTTTAGTTCTTCCTGCTCTTGATTGGCTTTCTAATCCAGAAAATCAAGATAAGGTAGTAACAATTATAGAAACTCTTGGTAAGGTTTTTAAATTTATAGCTGGATGGGCAAAATTCTCTATTAATAATACTATCAATGGATTGTACGAGTTATTAGCAGATGAATCTACTCTTAGGGAAAGAATCGGAGGTCTCTTCAAAGCATTAAAGGGGTTAGGTGCAGCTTGGTTAGGAATTAGTATTCTTACTAATCCAATGGCAGTTGTCAATGCATTCAAAAATGTGCTAATATTCCTAAATAAGGGACTTCTTGCTGCTGCAGCTAAACTTGCAACTCATCCTTTGGTTCTTGCAGGTCTTGCTCTTACAGCAGGTAAATATATACCTAAATTTTTCCCAGAAACAGTAGATCGAGAGGAGCGAAATGAAGAGGAACAGTTAATTGAAAGTGGTCAAAGTAAAGAGGAACGAATTGCTGAACTAAAACAGCAAAAAGAAGATCTCACCTTCATGCAAAAATTATTTGGTAAAGGAAAAGAGATTGATGAATTAATTTATTACTTAGAAACTGGACAGACAAAAAGTTATGGATTTGCAAATGGAGGTTACTTAGATGGGTATGCTAAAGGTGGTTGGATTTCTGGTCCTCAGTCAGGGTATCCTGTATCACTAGATGGTAATAAACCCGACTTTATTGGACATGGAACTGAGTACGTTGCAACAAAATCTGATGGTAGTGCATTTGTAGTTCCATTTGATACACCTGCAACTAGAGCAATGCCTGGTTTGTTATCTTCAAGACTAGCAGAAGCATCATCAATGGGTTTCATGTCTGGTGGTGGTGCTCTTGATAGTTTTACCAAAAGAATGATTAAAGAACATGAAGGATTACGATTAGACAAATATAGTGACAAATTTGGTAATCCTACTATTGGTTATGGACATTTGGTAACACCAGATTCTAAAATACCTAATACAATCAGTAAAGCATACGCTAATCAGTTATTTGAAAAGGATTATAGACACCATAAGCGAGCTGCTCAAAGTATACCTGGTTATGACAAGATGTCATTGCAACAAAAAGCAGCAATGATTGATCTTACATTTAATATGGGTCCTCAATGGTATCAGGAATTCCCATTAATGATGGCAGCTATTCAAAAAGGTGATTACAAAACTGCTGGTGCTGAATTAAAGAATAGTCTTTACTACAATCAAGTAGGTCGTCGTGGTCCTGTTACAGTTGCTTTAATTCAAAACAAAGGTCTTGTTGGTGTAGGAGAGTATCTACTTAATAAAGGAATTACCATACCAAAGGATGCAGAATCTAAAAAAGCTGGATTTTTTGGTGGTATATTCAACTTGCTATTAGGTGCTTCACCTGCAGGTGCTTCTGGACTGTCAGATGTTGAAGGTTTTGTTGATGAAGGACAAAGAGATAAGAAAGGAGTTGTAGCTTCAAATCTTGGATCTCTTTCTGTTATTCCTTCTAGTCATCCAGAAACAGGAACAGGATGGGGTATCAAAGGAGCTACGGATAAACATGGTCGTCCTATAGTTTTATCACAACCCGCAGCGTCTGCATTTATGCAGATGATGTTGGACTCTAAGGGTCAAGTTAATGCTTCAGATGTGGCAAGTAGTGGTAGAAGTATTAAACAGAATGACAAAGTTGGTGGTCATGAAAACTCCGTACACTTATATGGTGAAGGACTTGATCTATCTGGTGCTTCTCATAAATGGATGAGAGCAAATGGTGCTCGTTACGGATGGAAATATAAGTATTCTCACGGTCCTGGTAGTGGTCATTATGATTACGTTGGAACAGGTGCTGGTAAAACACCGATTCTTTCCTCCTTTGGTGGTAAAGCATTCCCATTCTCAACAACTACAAGGACAGATTCTAGTGGTCGTCCTCAAGTTGGTGTCAGTGGTAATGCTGCTGATTTTGGTTCTATTCTTAAAAATATGAATCTAAATGAAATGCTACAAGAGTCATTTGGTAGAGGTGGCGGACCAGGTTCATTTATGGGTGGTGAAACAATGGATGTCTTCGGAGGTCTGTTTGGTGGTGGAGCACTACCTGGAAGCAATGATATGTTCAAGAGTGGTAGAACAAAAAGAAACGCATCTACTTACGAAGAACAAGCACGAGTTCGTAGAGTCACAGAGCAGCGTAATGCAGCAAGAAGAGAGATCAACAATAGAACTACTGAGATAGTGCAAATGGCATTAGCTGCTGTAGAATCTTCTAATGGATCTAATCGTCAATTTATTTCGAGAGCAGAAGCAGGTATTCGTCAACTTTTAGGTGCTCAAGCAGGTGGTGGAACATTTGCAAATGTAGGTGGAACAACAGGAACAGTTCTTAGAACTGCAGTAGCGGTGCTTAATTCCTTTAACAACCCTCTTAGAGGTATCTTCCAATGAGTACTGTAATTAAAGATAGAGTTGGTTCTATTACAAGGAACACCGCAGGTGAAGTTGACATTAAATTGTTTGTTTATAAAAATCGTAGAAAGAAAAGAACAACCAAAGGTGACGCAGATTTATCATCATTTCTAAGAGGATTTGAAATCTATGAAAGTATTAGTAATACTTGCATGGAAATGAAGTTGATCTTAGAAGACGCTGCTGGTGTTTTACAAAGTCTTACAGGAACTGAAGAGTTTGGATTGCAACTTAAAACTACCATTATTGATAGAACTTATTTTTTTAGAGCATATCAAATTGGTGCAAGAGTTAGAATGAATCAGCAAAGTGAGGCTTTTGTTATTGATTGTGTTTCTGATGAATATACTAGAAATGAAGTATTAAATGTATTTGGTAATTCTGAAACTATATTTAATAACAAAACTGAAGCTACTCAGATTATTAAAACATTGATGGGTAGAAAATATTTAAACTCTGCTAAAAAACTATATCTTGAAAAAACTTTAAATAAACAAACTTTTATATCTCCTAATTGGAGACCATTTGATTTAATCTATTGGATGTCTCAAAGAAGCATTCGCAAATCTGGTAGAGGTCAGCAATTACAAAATGGTTTTGCATTCTTTGAAAATGCACTAGGATTTCATTATAAGTCGATAGACAGTATGATTAATCTTGCTAATGATCAAGATACGAAACCTACTAATCCAAACACTGAAATGGGTGATATTAAAATGTATACTTACACATATACACCCAAAGCGTTTACCAATCCTTCTAATGCTCAATTTTCTATCTCTGCTGTATCTTTTCCAAAAGAAAGAAACTTTTTGATGGGATTACGTCACGGTAATTTCTCAGGATATAGTGTTGGATTTGATCCTACGTTTGTTACTAGGTCTAGATTTGGAAGTAGTACTGACTTATCTGCAGATTCTTACAAATATAGAGTAAAGGATTTATGGGGTAAGATGTCACATTTAGCGGGTAGCGGATCTAAAAATCCCCATTCATTTATTGATGAGGAGTTAAAGGAGTATATCAATCAACCTAAACGTGTTAGATTCCAAATGCTTCCCAATCAAATATTTGATCCTAAGTTCCAAAATAATCCTCAAAGAAACTATGAGCAAATTGTGGAACTACAGGCATATCAATGGATGCGTATAGAATCATTGAAAAATATTCAACTTGTTGTTGAGGTTCCTGGCAATCTTGATCTATATGCTGGTGCAGGTGTTAATATTGTCATTCCCTCAAATACAAAGACTACAGGTGGAATTAAAGTTGACAGAAAGTATAGTGGACGTTATATTATAGGAGCAGTTTCGCATAAAACTGCGGGACTTTCTCTAGTAACAGAGTTAAATCTCCTAAAAGACAGTATGCAATTATAAATAGTTTTGTATCACGAGGTACGAATATGAAAACAATCGAAGAACACATCCAAGCAGATCAAACAATCTTAGACAATCCGATGTCATCACCTGCAGCACGCAGACATGCAAAAGTGGAATTGGAAGAACTAGAAGTTTATCATGCTAATCATCCAGAAGATCATCATGATCCAAACGCACTCGAACTTTTCTGCGAAATGCATCCAGATGAACCAGAGTGTTTAGTTTATGACGATTAATTTTGATGATGCACTTTTAGGTCACTGGACAAATAGACATCAAGCACAATCTAATCCTTTAGGGTTTGCTTCGGTAGAACTGATATGGGATATAGATTACAGTGACGTAGATCAGATTTGGTATACATCAAAAAATTTTTATAGAAAAGAGGGTCCTGACAAACCTTATCGAAGTGGGAGACATAAAATGTCTCTTATAAGGGGGGACTCTTTTTTAATGGAAAATTATAGTGAAGATGGAACTAAAAGACAAGGATGCGACATGTTATTTGTTGATGTTAATGGCAGATGGGAAGGTAGATTATTTGCAGAAGGACAATGTGTCATAGGTGATGCAATAATTAGTTCACATATGGTATTATATGGAGATAAGTTACATAGTGCAGATCAAGGAAGAGACAAGGAAGGTAATCTAATTTGGGGTACTGACCATTTCTACGAGTTCACTAGACTTGCTAAATACTAAGAAACATCGTGTGAAGAATGGCAGCGACTATTGATGGTATTATTAATGAACCCACGATTAATTTCGTAGGTAAAGACGGTTTTTTCTGGTGGGTTGGTGAAGTAGAAGACAACGAAGATCCTATGGAACTTGGTCGAGTAAAGACTAGGATTCTAGGATACTATACTAATGTACAGGGAGGAACAACTGCTGATCTTCCTACAGATAAACTTCCTTGGGCAACTGTATTACAACACACATCACAACCAGGAAATGACGGACAAGGTGAGAGTTCTGGACAACTTCAACCTGGTGCTATTGTCATGGGTTTCTTCATGGATGGAGAAAACGCACAGATGCCTATTGTTATTGGTGTTTTGCGTGTAACTAAATCTTCAGATACTAGAACTAAACAACAGTTTACTTTTACAGGTGAAAAGTTTGAAGATGGTGTTGGAGTCAATCATGCTGCTAAACATCCTGCAAACGTAAATGATTCATTAGCAACATCAAAAGGTGAAGGTTATTTAAGACAAGGTAATACTAACGCAGTTGCATTACCAGGCATGTTAACTACAGAACCTGGTGGTAATGGTTCTCCCGACAATATTGGTAATGCCACTGGTATTGCAGGTGGTAAACATAACCCAGTTAAACCAAAAGATCCTAGTCTACCAATCCCTCTAGCAAATGGAGTTGGTGGACCTTTTAAATCAATGGAGTATAAGTTATCTTATCTCATTGAAGAAATCGCAGAGACTGCTGCTGTCTTAGTAAAGACTGATAAGTCAGGTGAATTTATTGATATGGTTACAGGTAAACTTGTAACTGTTAAAGAACTTACAGCAAAACTACAAAATTTCTTGAGTGCTATATTTACACAGGTAATTGGTGCTATCAGACAGTCACTAGCAAATCTAGCAGAGCAGTTAGATGTCGTAAATTTATTAGCAAGTGCTACTGGTATTCCATTTGTTGTTTTTACTACAATTCAAACAGCAGTTACACAGATACTAAGTCAGTTATGTATTATTGATAGTCAGTTACTGGGTTATATTACTAATCCTCTTGCATCTGTAACAAACGTCTTAAGCAGTTTCTTAGATGGAATTATAAGTAAAGCAGAGATGATTTTACAGAGTGTTCAAAAAGTAATTGATGATGTTGTATGTAATGTCGAGAAGATTGTCAATCAAGCACTCGGCATTGTAAATGATGTAAAATCTATTGTAAATGGTATTGGTAAAGCAAAAGAAATTATTGATGCTTGGGAAAAAGCAACAGAAATCTTTGAGGTCGCAACTGATCTGTTCAAGAAGAATCTAAACTTGACTGGATTGATGGCAATCTTTCTTAAATTTGCAGCAGGTAATTGTAATAGACCTGTTGATGGAGGTAAAGATGTTAAAGGTTTCTATCCTTTATTCGGTGTGACAAGTTGTACTGAAAGTGAGTTAGAAAAGATTAATAAAATTAGAGGACGTAGTTCTGGTAAGTGTGGTGAAAATGATGCTGGTGGTGGTTTAATTGATAATATTTTTAGTAAAGCAGATCCTTATATACAATCTGCTACCACATATATTAATGGTGCATATGATTTATTCATAGGAACACCTGGTAGAGAAGGAACTCAAAGAAAGAATGAAAACGGAACTACACATACCTCAATCAAACTTAACAATAAAGAACATGCTAAGTGGAAGTGGTTGCAGGCGAAGAGAAAAGAAAAACCAAATATGTCTGAAGAGGCATTAAATGTTGCATATGCAGAATACATAAAGGGTCAAACTGGAGATAATAATGATGATGCAGTTTTAGTTGCAGATCATTCTTCTTATGCAGGTAATTATACCTGTGAAGTACATGGGGACGATTGTAAACAAATTGATGGTGATTATGTTCGCACTATTGATGGAGATTATCACCTAAAAGTTACTGGTGATTGTCATATTGAAGTGGGTGGTGGTTTCTTCCTTGATGCAGAAGGTGCTCCTAAAGTTGTTGACAAGCATGGTAATAAGAAGAACGAAAAAGTTCAAAAGCATACAATCAAATTTGGATCTGATGTTGATATGAGTGTCGTTGGTGCTAAGTTTGAGTTACAAGGTGCTGAGGCAAACATTGCATCTACATCAACTAAAATTACTGGTAGTATTTTTGAGAACTCTTCAACTCAACAAACATGTAGTGCAGGTGAAATGATTTTATCAGCAGATAACTCTATTACTATTGCTACAACTACATTATTTGAAACTATTAACTTCCCACCATCACCAATTCCTAAGATAAAAGCAGGTATCATTAGAAAAATTGGTGGTTCTTGTGAGACTGTCATGACACCCGCAGGTTCTGCTGCTGATGCTATTCCTAGATATATTGTTGCGAATCCTGCAGGTCCAATATCTGTTACCTCTGGTGCTACTGGATATAACAATAATGTTCTTACAGGTCTCTATAATGTCAATGTCGCTGCAGGTGCCATTACAATGAATTCTTCTACTGCCACATCTATTATTGCTGGTGGTGCAATGAACCTCACAGCAAGTGCAGTTATGAAACTGACAGCAGCAAGTATATTCCTAAACTGATCCTTGACACTTGACCTCCGATCCCTTATAATATTAAGGTAAACGAGAATCAAATGACAGACGATTTTGCGAAAGATCTAACTCAGATCTACATTGATCAGGTATTCATTAACTTTTCTCGTAGATCTGTAAAGATCGTAGATAGTGATGGTTATGACGACACTATCGAATGGAAATGGAATGAAGAGGGTGCTAATGGATTTTTGGAAACAGTAACCAATATCCAAAATAGTGTACCTTCAGAAATAGTAACCTATTGTTTTTCTGAAAAATGAACCCACCTATCAACTGCACTGAACAAGAAGCTCAAGATCATCTTGAGTTTTTGATAAGTATGTGCGAACGTAATAGAGTTATCTGGAGAATTGAACGTGAAGATGGTAAGGCAGTATTAATGTCACCTATCTTACAATCTTCTCTTCCTGTATCAGATGATGTGGTAACTCAAGTTGAAGAGTTTCGCAAACAGTATCTTGAAAGGGAGGACGCTGCATGAACAACATCGGATTAGAAGTTGTATTTTGGACTATACTATCTGTATATCTTCTTGCAAAAATAGGAGTATTCAAAAAGAAATGAAACTAACTCAAGAACTAATTGACCAAATCCAAGAAGCAATGCTACACACCAAAAAGGATGGCACTGTCAACTGGAAAGATACTGATGAAGTTGTAGTTCAGTTAGCAGGAACATTTGCTGCTGACAG
>MDTE01120547.1_pt1 | contig 12482 bp, 7 predicted proteins | sample 811231 | NCBI WGS metagenome assembly MDTE01 (sample SAMN05326651, study PRJNA326480) | marine metagenome | isolation source: seawater | place: Indian Ocean: Red Sea | collected 2010
TACGATGAAGGTTCTTCTGAGTCGACTGAAACAGGGTGTGGTACTCCTAACAGTTGGGAGCCAGCACCGCCTACTAACGTCTATGCTGAAGTATGGGATGAAGAGGTCTCACTTTATTGGACCTCTCCAGATGTAAATAATTTAGGCGTACCGTACAACGAATCTTTTGATGAGGGTGGGTTGTTAGATCTTTGGCTTATCGACGGTGGAGAAAATTGGCTCTATGATGAAGGAACTGGTAATCCGGCTCCATCAATGATTTTTAATTGGAGTCCATCCGTAACAGAATATTCTCAAAGTTTATACGCTCCTGTGATTCCCTTAGGAGCCTTAACCTCAGTGACTGTTTCATTTGATTATGAACTAAATATTTGGTCACCGAGTGGTGCTGAATTCTTCTCAATTGAATACAAATCAGGTTCGGATGCAGATTGGACCGTTTTAGAGTTATTTGATAATGGTGGAGAAAGTTTTGACTTTACCAACTACACATATAGTTTGGATGGTTTGTCCGGTAATTTACTTTTCAGATTTCATGCTTACGGAGCAAACTCTTTTGATTTAAATTGGCATAGAGTGGATAATTTTTCTGTGACTGCTCCCGGTAGAGATTTACGCAATGAATATGACTTTATGGGATATAATGTTTATGTAGATGGTACGCTTAATAACACAGAAATTTTTGACTCAACCAATTACACCGTGTATGAATTAAATAATGAGTTGCAATATGTTTTTGGAGTAACTGCAGTTTATGAAGGTGCACAGGGCGAAGCAGATTATGAAAGCACTCCTGTTACAGTTACCGCACAACCAGTTTATGTCTACGGAGATGTAACTGGAGTTGTAAGAGATCCGAATGGTCTAGCCTTAGATAGTGTTATTGTGACTTCTGGAAGTACTTCTGATACTACAGATGAAACAGGATTATATTATCTTTGGAATCTTGATGTCGGAACAAATCCTGTTCAGGTACGTAGATCTGGATTTTCGACAGCTACATTAGATGTAGAGGTTTTGGCCCAGGCAGATCCAACTCTTCAAGATTTTGTAATGAGTCCTGATATGCCTAGTCCTGTAGGACTAAATGCATATCCACATGATGAGCAAGTGCATCTAGAGTGGCGTCAGCCTGGAGGAGCCGATGTGTATGATATGGCTTATTATGATGATAACTTCGAGGCTCAGATCGGATGCGGTGCGCCTTGTTCATTTTCTGTTCGGTTTACGCCCCCTAATTATCCAGCTCTGCTAACAGGAATGGTTCTATCTTTTAGTGGAGGTGGAAGCGCAGTAGCTGCTTCTGTTGATGTATATTTAGATCCTAGCGGATCTGTTGGTGGACCTGTTGGAGATCCAATTAATTTAGTGCCATCTGCTGACTTTTCTGCTCCAGATGAATTAGTACAATTTCAATTTGATGTTTCAGGAGCTGGCGTCGAGGTATCTAGTGGCGACATTTATATAGTGGTTAATGAGGCAGGTAGTGGTTTTTTGGGTATATCGAATGATACTGAACCCCAAAGTCCGGAAAATTATGATCGTAACTGGGTTACTACCGATGGAGTCACATGGGCCACAATCTTTGATGTCGTAGCAGGAGATCCGGGGTTAACTGGAGATTTTGGTATACTCGCTCAATTTCTTGGAGCTCCTGGTATGAATTATGCAATGACTGCTTCTGGTGATGTTGTTGAAGACATTGTAGTTTCCTCCGGCATCATTTCCAATCATAATAATTATGTTAATGAATCTGAAAGAGATGAGAATCAGCCAGAAAATATGACGATTCTTAACCAGTTATATCAACCTTTAAATCCTGTTCCTTCTGATATTGACAGAGATGACTTGGTTGAATATAAGGTTTATAGTGTTGGCGAAGACGGAACTGAAACATATATTGTTTCTACTACAGATACTTTTGCAACGGTCGATGCTAGTCCAAATTACGTAGAATATTGTTATAATGTTTCCGCCGTTTGGAACACTGACAATTATGGAATTCTTGAATCACGGCATTCCAATGTAGCCTGTGCAGTACCTTATGCTCTAGGCGATGCTGATTTTGATAGCGATACTGATATTAACGATGTTTTAGCAGTTGTTGATTTTATTCTTGAAGAAGATTTCCCCACAGAGGATGAGTTCCGAAATGTAGATTTAAATATGGATGAGGAAATCAATATTGCTGATATTGTTATGATGGTTGACATTATCTATGGTGGAAATGCAAGAACAATGTCATTTGATGTCAATGAAACAGCTTACATTGATTTAATTCATGATTATAAATATTCTAAACTAGGATTATCCATAGATTATAGCGGACCAGTTAGGGGAATAGAGTTAGAATTAGAATACGATGATAAGATGGTTAATTTATCTTCAACTAGTTTATCTATGACACAGAACGATATTTTGTTGAATACGAGTAAAAAAGAAGATGGAAGGCTAAAGATATTGGTTGCAAACTTGCATTCTGGATTTATTGAATCGAATCAAAATATGTATCTAAATATTCCAATTCAATTTGACGGAGATGATTACCAAGTTTCAAAGGTTTCTCTAAAGGGTATTACTATTGTTGGTGCTGATGGAAGTGTAATTAGGTCTATTGCTCGTACAAATTCTTCTGAGATTAAAGCTATACCTGTTAGATTTGCTCTTCAGCAAAATTTCCCAAATCCTTTTAATCCGTCCACAGAAATAAGGTTTGACCTTCCTGAAAATGACAATGTTATCCTTGAAGTCTATAATATGATGGGACAAAAAATAAAAACACTTGCCTCTGGTAATATGTCTCCCGGATACCACTCAATTATTTGGAATGGTACAAATGATGCAGGAGCTAAAGTTGCAACAGGAATGTATTTTTACTCAATAAACACAAGCAACTTCCAAGCGATTAAGAAAATGCTTTTTCTTAAGTAATATTGCATAACCATTATGATAAAAAGCCTCGTTGTTAAATGCGGGGCTTTTTTATTACTTTGGAACTTTTATAAAACAATAAACATTATAATGTTGTAAAACTTAGGAAAATAAAAATGCAAAAAATTACTCTACTGTTATTTCTATCAAGCTTTGCTTTCGCCCAAAATTCTGTTGTTCGACAATTTAGTAAGGCTTTTGCAGACGTAGCAGAAAAAGCAAAGCCAGCGGTCGTAACTATTATAACTGATAAAGTTGTTTCTCTTAATCAATTTGATGATTTTGGATACTTCTTTTTTCAGCCTAACATGCCCAGGAAAAGGGAATACAAAACAAATGCGTTGGGATCTGGTGTTATTGTCGATGCTGATAATGGATATATTCTAACTAACAATCATGTTGTAGATGATATGGATGGAATTCGTGTAAAGCTCATTGATAAAAGGGAGTATGAAGCTACTATCATTGGATCTGATCCAAAAACAGACCTTGCGGTTTTACAAATTGAGGCTGAAAATCTTAGTGATATCAAGCTAGGTGACTCAGACGATATTAGGGTTGGTGAGTGGGTCATGGCAGTCGGTAGTCCATTTTCTGAAAATTTAAGTCATACGGTAACAACTGGTATTGTCTCCGCTCTTGGAAGAAGTAATATTATGAATGCCCAAAGCTACGAGGATTTTATTCAGACAGATGCTGCTATTAATCCCGGTAATAGTGGAGGTGCATTGTTGAATATGGAAGGAGAGTTGATTGGAATCAATACAGCTATTGCTACAGGCGGATACGAAAAAAGTAATCGGGGCGTAGGATTTGCAATTCCATCCAACATGTCTGAAAGAATTATGTCTGATCTAATTGATAAAGGGTATGTTACTAGGGCCTGGTTGGGTGTGTACATTCAAGAAATAAACAGTGAAATTGCAGAAGCTTTTGATATTGACACTAGAAATGGTGCCTTAATAACCGATGTGGTAGAAGATAGTCCAGCTGAAGATGCAGGCATTCAAGAGGGAGATGTAATTGTTTCCTTTAATGGAAAGCCTATTGCTAACCCAGCTAATCTAAAAAATGTGGTTTCTCTTACACCTCCAGAAAGTAAAAATAAAGTTGAACTTGTTCGAAATGGTAAAACAAAAATAATGGATGTTGTTCTTAAGGAATTACCAGATAGTCCTCAGGAACTTGCAACAAGAAAAACAAATAGTAAAAAGGCTTTTGGACTAGAATTAAAAAAAGTGAATAAAGCAATCAGAAATAAATACAATATAGATGATGATGATGTTTTGGTTGTAACGGGAATAGATAAAAATGGAGATGCGTATGCTGAAGGTATAAGGGAAGGTGATATCATCAAAAATGTTGGAACCAAAAGAGTTAAAAGTGTCAAAGATTTCAATAGTCTTATGGAAAAAGCAGAAAAAAAAGGAACTGTTCTGTTGCTTGTTAAAAAGCCGAGTGGTGGATCAAGATTTTTCACTCTAAGGTTTTAAAAAATCTTTTCGATAAAAAAAAGCGCTTTTAAAAGCGCTTTTTTTTTAAAAACATCTGTAATTTTTTAATTATAATTAAATAAATTTTATTTCTTCAAAATTCATAAAGAAAGCCATTTTATGATCATAAAAAAAGTAAAAAATAAAGTCAATTTCATTCAAGAAGAACATTCCATATTAGATTTTTGGAAAAGCAATAAAATTTTTGATAAAAGACGTAAAAAAAATATAGGTAATCCAACATGGAGTTTTATTGATGGACCAATTACTGCAAATAATCCAATGGGAGTTCATCATGCGTGGGGAAGAACACTAAAAGATATTTATAATCGCTATAAATCTATGAAAGGATTTGAATTACGGTATCAAAATGGTTTTGATTGTCAGGGCCTATGGGTTGAAGTTGAAGTAGAAAAAGAATTAGGTTTTAAAACAAAACGGGAAATTGAAGAATATGGGATAGAAAAATTTGTCAATTTGTGTAAGGAGAGAGTAGCTAAATATTCTAAGATCCAAACAGAACAGTCAAAAAGATTGGGATATTGGATGGATTGGGAAAACTCTTACTATACAATGTCTGATGAAAACAACTATACTATTTGGTCTTTTTTAAAAAAGTTATGGGAAGAAGGAAAAATTTATAAAGGATCTGATGTTGTGCCCTGGAGTGGGAGATCGGGTACATCTTACTCGCAAATGGAAATTATTGAGGGGAGAAAATTAGTTGCTCATACTTCTGTTTTTGTCAGGTTCCCAATAAGAGATAAAAAAAATGAATTTTTGCTAGTATGGACGACAACACCTTGGACATTATCCTCAAATGTTGTGGTTGGTATTAATATTAATCTTGAATATGTTAGGATTAAAACACCTAATGATGAAATTTATTATTTTGCTAAAGAAAATCTTGATTTTAAACGGTTAGAAAAGCAATTCAAAGAAAAAAAACAATGGGTAAAGGGAGTGCCTAAACTGAAGACAATTGCACAAATTTTTAAAGAAAAAGGTGGATACGAAATTCTAGGAACATTAAGGGGATCTGAAATGGTTGGATGGAAATACGATGGACCCTATGATGATTTTGAAGCTCAGAAAGAATGCGGAGGATTCCCCTACAAGAATGATAAATTAAAAAAGAATAATATAAACGCTATTTTACAGCATCAGGTTATTGATCCAGGAAAAGATAATATGGGTAATGATATTGTTGTCGCTGGTGAAGGGACTGGAATTGTACACATGGCTCCTGGTTGTGGTGACATCGATCACAAAATAGGTAAAAAGTTATCTTTAATAAATATTGCTCCCCTAAATGATGAATCAAAATTTATTGAAAAATTCGGTTGGCTTTCTGGTAAAGTGGCAACAGAAATAAATACAACAGATGAAATTATAAATGATCTCAAAAAAAGAAATTTATTGGTCTATGCTGAGAAATATCCTCACGTATATCCGCATTGTTGGCGCTCAGGAGATGAACTTGTTTTTCGTTTAGTTGATGAATGGTATATCAATATGGATTGGCGAAAGAAAATACAAAATATTGTTGACGATATAAAATGGATTCCAAATTGGGGGCGTGATCGCGAACACGAATGGTTGAAAAACATGGGCGATTGGATGATATCTAAAAAAAGGTTTTGGGGACTTGCCTTACCTATATGGGTATTTGAAGATGGATCTTTTTTTGTAGTAGGATCAAAAGAGGAACTAGAACAATTAGCAGTAGAAGGGTTTGAGGATTTTAAAAATCAGTCTCCCCATCGTCCTTGGATAGATAAAGTAAAAATTAAACATCCAAAAACTGGACTCATAGGTACCAGAGTCAAAGATGTTGGAAATCCATGGCTTGATGCCGGGATAGTCCCGTTTTCTACATTGCAGTACAACACTAATCGGGAATATTGGGAAAAATGGTTTCCAGGCGATTTTGTAGTAGAATGTTTTCCTGGACAATTTAGGAATTGGTTTTACTCATTACTTGCCATGTCTGCAGAATTGGAAGGGAAGGCTCCTTTTAAGACCTTATTGGGCCATGCATTAGTAAAAGATGAAAATGGAAGGGAGATGCATAAGAGTTGGGGTAATGCCATATGGTTTGATGATGCTGCTGAAAAGATGGGGGTTGATGTAATGCGATGGATGTATTCAATACAAAATGTGGAACAAAACTTGTTGTTTGGATATGGGCCTGCGGATGAAGTTAGAAAAAAACTTATAACGCTTTGGAATATTTATTCTTTCTATGCTACATATGCATCTGTTGATGGATTTGATCCAACAAAAAATCCAATTAATTGGGATATCCTATCCATCTTAGATAAATGGATAATTTCTAAAACTCATCTTTTAATTGAAGAAGCAAGTCAATCTTTTGATACGTACAGAGTTGATATTTTTATGAAAAATTTTGAATTTTATCTTGAAGATCTTTCAAACTGGTACATTCGGAGAAACAGAAGAAGATTTTGGAAATCTGAAGATGATGAAGATAAAAAATCAGCTTATGCAACTCTCTATCATGTTTTAAAGAATGTAATAAAAATCATAGCACCAGTTTTACCGTTTGTATCTGAAACAATTTACCAAAATCTTGTTAGGAATTCAGATGGTAACTCTTTGGAGAGTGTACATTTATGTGAATACCCAGTTTCAAACAAAGATTATATTGATAAAGACCTAATAAAAAATGTAGATGCTTTAAAGAAAACTGTTGAATTAGGTAGATCTGCTAGAAATTCCTCTGAGATAAGAATTAGGCAACCATTAAGCAAAGCATTATTCGCGGTAGAAGATGATCAGATTGCTAAGTTCATTCTTGAAAATAAAGATATCGTACTTGACGAATTAAATGTTAAATCCATAATTAGAATAACTGAGGCGAGTGATCTTATCGAATACAAAATAAAGCCAAACTTACGCACCCTTGGACAAAAGTATGGAAGTGGCCTTTCAAAAATTAAAGAATTACTTAATGAGTCTAATGTTGACTTACTGGTAAGAGACATAAAGTTGGAAAATAAGATAATACTTAAAAATAAGTATACGTTAGAGAGAGAAGATATATTTATTGAAACAAGAGCATCTGAAGGGTTTTCAGCATCAAGCGATGCAGGCGTAACTGTTGGACTATCTCTTGATTTGAATCAGGACTTGATTTTAGAAGGAATTGTGAGAGATATTGTCAGAGTTGTTCAATCAATGAGGAAAAAAGCTGAATTTGCCGTAGAAGACAGGATAAATATTTCTTGGGATTTCGATGGCCAAATTGAAGAAGCTCTAGGTAAATTTCAGCGATACTTTAAATCAGAAACGTTAACAAATGAAATTGTAGAAGAAATTATTGATTATAATTATTCAGAAATTGTAGAAATCAACGAAAAAAAATATAGAATTGAATTAAAAAAAGATAATTAGGAGATTGTTATGGCTCAAAAAAGATATTCTAAAAAAAAGTTGGCATTCTTTAAAAAACATATACAAGCTAAGCTTGACGCTTTAAAAAACGATCTTGATGACAGCAGAGGAAACCTAGACTCTAACAAAAGTGGGTCTTCAAACCTTGCTCAGGAATCTGTATATAGCGTACATATGGCAGATGCTGGGACTGATTCGTATGAGAGAGAGAAGAACTTTCACTTTATAAACAGACAAACCGATTATCATAAATCTTTAACTAAAGCACTTGAGCGAATTGAAGATGGCACTTTTGGAGTATGCTCCATAACTGGAGAGTTAATACCTGAGGAAAGGATGTTAGAGGTCCCCAACACGACTAAAAGAGTAGAAGCTAAAGAAAGAGAAAAGCTAAATATTTAAAATTATATGTATCTAATTGTGATTATTATTGCAATTGTTGCATTAGATCAATGGTCTAAATGGATGATAAAAACATCTTATAATTTGTATCATTCCGAGCCCATCATTGAAGGATTTTTTCACTTTACTTATGTCACGAATGATGGTATGGCTTTTGGTCTTTCCTTTCCTGGAGGAAAAACTTTTTTATTAATAGTGACTTTAATCCTTACTGGCATAATCATGTGGATGCTATGGAAAGAAAGATATAGTCACAACCTCATAAAAATTGGTTTATCCCTTATTTTAGCTGGAGCAATAGGAAATATGATAGATAGAATGCTACATGGTAAAGTTGTTGATTTTTTGGATATAATGATCGGTGACTTTCATTGGTATATATTTAATGTTGCAGATTCAGCAGTTACCTCTGGAATGATCCTATTTATTTTACATTCTATTTTAATAGGTGAAAAGAAACCTGCCTAAGGTGGAAAGGATCAAGAAACTTAAAATAAGCTCTAAATTTGATGAAGGAACAAGATTAGATCACTTTTTAACTGCAAATTTTCCTAAATATTCAAGATCTAGATTGCAAAATTTGATCCGTTCAGGAGAAGTTTTAGTAAATAGTAGACATTGTAAGACAGGATACAAATTAGAGCTAAATGATCTAATCACCATAATTTTTCCATCTGAACTTAAGGAAGGATATTCTACAATAACTCCTGAACCAATGAATTTAAATATTTTATTTGAAGATGAAGATTTAGCAGTCATAGACAAGCCTTCAGGGTTGGTCGTCCACCCTGGCAAAGGAAATAGATCAAAGACATTAGCTAACGGTATTTTGTATCATTTTAGTCATTTGTCAAACACAAATGGATTGATTAGACCAGGTATTGTTCACCGTTTAGATAAAGATACATCAGGCTTAATCATTATTGCTAAAAATAATAATGCTCATCATCAGCTTTCAGAACAATTTAAAAATAGACACGTTAAAAAAGAATATTATGCATTGACGTGGGGTTTATGGAAAGAAAAAGAAGGCCTAATTAATCTGAGGCTTCAAAGAGATAGGAGAGATCCAACTAGGTATTGTGTTTCGAAAATTGGTAAAGAATCGATTACTCAATACAAAGTTCATAAAGAGTTTAAACATTGCTCATTAATAAAGTTTTCCCCCAAAACAGGTCGAACCCATCAAATTAGGGTTCATGCAGCCAGTATAGGTCATCCTATTTTTGGTGATGAAAAGTATGGAGGTGGCCTCTCAAAACCCAAAGGATATATGATTGAATATTATAGATTATATAGAGATTTAATGCTTAATTTTAATAGATATGCTCTTCATGCTAAAAGTTTGCAGTTCTACCACCCAAAGACTAAAGAAATTGTGAAGTTTAAGTCTAGTCTTCCTAAAAAATTTATGGAATTAATTAATAAATTAGATAGTATCGTTGAAAGTTAGTTTAAAAGATATATTAGCTGATTTTTTAGTTTTCATTTCCGAAGAAAAAAACTATTCCAATCATACTCTTAAGGCATATGGTAAAGACTTAAGCACATTTATTAATTTTATAAAAAAATTTCATCTTAAAGCTTTTAACGATGTAAGTAAAATTAATAGATCACAAATTCGCCAATTTATGGCAAATGCATTTGATTCTGGATTATCTTCAAAAACTGTTGCCAGAAGGTTAGCTTCTATAAAATCTTTTTTTAATTATCTTATTCAAGTTGAATTAATTGAAGATAGCCCAGCGAGTAGTGTAAGATCACCAAAAATAGAAAAAAGTATTCCAAATTTCATTCATACCAACAAGATTAAAACTTTGATGGGGATTCCAGATGAAAAAACTTTAATTGGTAAAAGAGATTTAGCAATTTTAGAACTTTTTTATGCTACTGGAATTCGTCTTAGTGAATTAGTGTCCTTAAACATAGGTTCTGTAAATTATCATGACCGTCTTATTAAAGTCACTGGAAAAGGAAATAAAGAAAGAATTATTCCATTTGGTAAGCATGCGTATAATAATTTAGAAATTTATCTAAGGGAACGGGGTGTAAGTTGGCTTTCTAATGAAAACATCCCATTGTTTACTTCAAAAAACAATAAACGTATATCGGTTCGTTCTGTTCAATTAAGAGTAAAGAAATATATATCACAGGTAATTGGCACCAAAAATGGTGCTAGTCCCCATGTTTTGAGACATACATTTGGAACTCACTTATTAGATAACGATGCAGATATAAGGTCAATACAAGAATTACTTGGACATAGTAGTATTTCTTCAACACAAATATATACAAAAGTAAATCCAAAAAAAATTAGAGAAGTATATAAAAAGGCTCACCCACATGCAAACTAATAAATTAGTTCTATTGTTAATGAGAACTATTCTCAATATATTGTATCATTATTAGGCACGTAATTTTGGTTATCAATAGTAATAAAATAGGTTTGCATGAATTAGGCATATTAGATTTGCAAAATGTATGCTATAATTTTACTTCTAAGGCATTAGTGGAAGACATTGTTAAAAATGGCGAGGGTATTGTTGGTATGCGTGGCGCAGCAATGGTTGACACTGGTATTTACACAGGTAGATCTCCTAAAGATAAATATATAGTAGATGAATTAAGTTCACAAAAAAAAATTTGGTGGGGAGAGGTAAATAAAAAAATTTCTGAAAGTGTTTTTGACTTCCTATTTAGTCAAGTAATTGATTTTTATAACAATAAAAAAGATTCTAAGACCTACGTTTTCGATGGATATGCTGGAGCAGATCCTAATTATAGTTTAAAAGTGAGAATTATAGCCAAAAAAGCATGGCAGGCTCATTTTGTCCATAATATGTTTATTAATGTTGAAAAAAATGATCCCGATAACTTTGACCCTGGTTTTACAATTATTAATGCTTCAGAACTAAAAAACGCCCGATTTAAAGAATTTGGTATGAATTCTGAGACTTTTATTATTTTTCATTTAGCCAAAAAAATAGCAATCATTGGTGGAACAGAGTATGGAGGTGAGATGAAAAAAGGTATTTTTTCAGTTCTTCATTATTTGCTACCTCAAAAAGGTGTTTTGTCCATGCATTGCTCGGCCAATGTTCAGGATAATATGAAAAATGCTGCAATATTTTTCGGACTATCAGGCACAGGTAAAACTACTCTATCTACAGATCCTGATCGTCCTCTAGTAGGTGATGATGAACATGGATGGTCTGATGATGGAATCTTTAATTTTGAAGGTGGTTGTTATGCAAAAGTTATTAATCTTAACCCAAATGAAGAACCAGATATTTATAACGCAATTCGGAAAGAAGCATTACTTGAAAATGTTGTTTTTGACAGTAAAACCTATGAAATTGATTTTTCAGATGGATCCAAAACTGAAAATACTAGAGTTTCCTATCCCATTGAACACATCAATAATTCAGTAGCAGGAAAAGGCATGCCTAGCATGGCCGGGCATCCAGAAAAAATTATATTTTTAACATGTGATGCTTATGGTGTTCTCCCTCCCGTAGCAAAATTAACACCAGAGCAAGCCATGTATCATTTCATTAGTGGTTATACTGCAAAAGTGGCAGGTACAGAAAGAGGTATTACAGAGCCAATAGCTACTTTTTCACCATGCTTTGGAGGACCATTTTTAACACTTCACCCTTTTGAATATGCAAAATTGTTGAAAGAAAAAATGAAAAAATTTAGTGTTGAAGTATATTTAGTAAATACTGGGTGGGTTGGTAACAGTGCAGAATCCGGAGCAAAAAGATTTAGTCTTCCCAAAACTCGAAAAATACTTAGCGCAATACTTAATGGTACAATAGAAAATTCCAAATTCACAAGTGATACATATTTTGGATTTAAAATTCCCGAACAGTTTGATAATTTAAATTCTAAGATTTTAAATCCCATTTATGCATGGCAAGATATAGACCAATATCATATGAGTGCGAAAATGCTAGTAGAAAAGTTTCAGGAAAATTACAAACTATATGATTTAGGCGATAAAACTATTTTAAACGCGGGGCCAAAAATTCCTTAATTAATTATTTGAATAAAGTGTATAAGATTTATTAATATTATATAAGATTAGTCGTGCTTTGAACCATATTGCCGCGACTCTTAAAAAATGAGCTAAAAAGGAGAAGTTATTTGCCAGACCTAGTTCTGGCTTTTTTTTTATGAAAAACTTTAAAAAAATATTACAAAATAAAATTCTTTTACTTGATGGGCCGATGGGAA
>MDTE01171605.1_pt1 | contig 12482 bp, 10 predicted proteins | sample 811231 | NCBI WGS metagenome assembly MDTE01 (sample SAMN05326651, study PRJNA326480) | marine metagenome | isolation source: seawater | place: Indian Ocean: Red Sea | collected 2010
TGCCAATTATCTATTTTCTTTTGTAAATCTTCTCTAAACTTAATTAATTCTCTGTTTTTTGGTGCAAGCTCATCAAGAGTTTTTTCGAGACCTAACCAAAAATTTTCAGGAGATACATTTGTATTTTTTAACAATTCATCATTTACAAAGTTTGATAGTTTCTCAGATACTTGAAGCTTATTAATTTTTACATATTTTTCTTGCATAGCACTTAAATCACTACCCCATCTGTATTTTTGCCTGAGAGTTTTGCTCCTTCGGCGGAAATTAATCACTTTCCAGAGTGTTATGCTTCGATCGGTCCTTTTGCCTGAGAGTTTCCGGGGTGGTTGCTCCTTCGGCGCTAAAAAATAGTCTCTCCCGATAATAAAACTTTATTCTTTAAAAGAATATTTCATTAAATAACAAATAAATGCTTAATTCAATATCATTTTATTGCCTTTTTTGTTAATTAAGTAATCACATTAAAAAACAATGAAAAATTACCTTAATTTTGAAAAAGAAATAAAAGAATTGGATGAAGAGTTAGAAAAACTTAAAGATCCATATAATCAGGGTGGTATCTCTGAAGTAGATACACAAAAAATTTCTAAAACTGAAGATGAGATAAATGAGAAGCTAGGATCAATTTATTCAAATCTTGATCCTTGGCAAACCACCATGGTTGCAAGACATGAAGATAGACCCAAATCGAAATTTTTCATTGATAATTTATTCAATGAATTTACCTCGTTATCTGGCGATAGGTATTATGGTGAAGACAAATCAGTTATTGCAGGTTTTGCAAGATTTCAAAATCAGTCAATTTTAGTAATTGGCCAAGAAAAGGGAGATAATTTAGATAGTAGAATTGAGAGAAATTTTGGCATGATGAGACCGGAGGGTTATAGAAAAACTATACGCCTTATGGAGTTAGCAGATAGATTTGAAATTCCAATAGTTTTGTTTGTAGATACACCTGGAGCTTATCCAGGAGTGGGTGCTGAGGAGCGAGGACAAGCGGAGGCAATTGCAAAATCTATAGAATGTTGCATGAATTTAAAAGTTCCAACAATAGCAATTATTATTGGAGAAGGTGGTTCTGGTGGAGCTATAGCTTTGGCCTCTTCAAGCAAGGTCTTGATGTTGGAAAATGCGATTTATTCAGTGATTTCACCTGAGGGATGTGCAACAATTTTATGGAGGGATCCAAAAAAAATGCTTGATGCAGCAAAAGCAATGAAACTTTCTGCAAAAGATCTTTTAGAATTAAATGTTATTGATGAAATTATTAAAGAGCCAATTGGTGGCGCTCATAGAGATAAAGATTTAATTTTAAAAAATGTTAAAAACTCTTTATCTACGAGTTTGGATTATTTTCAATCTATGTCAGGCGAGGAGATTATTAATAATAGAAAAAATAAATTTCTAAAAATTGGTAGGAGTAAAGGTTTTGTTTCTAATGAATCTGATCTAGGTTCATTAAAAGCTCCAAAAAACAAAATTTTCGAAATTTTACTGTCAAAGAAATTGATGTTAATTTTATTAATTTTTTTAATTTTAACTTTTATATTAATTTTTTTATAACATACCACAACACTTTTTATATTTTTTTCCTGAACCACATGGACAAGGTTCATTTCTTTTTACTTTTTTATTAATTTGGTCAATTGATTTTTTTTCTCTAGAGTTTTCCATTGATTTACTATTTGATGTTTCAACAAATTTAAGATTCATGAGTACATTTATGTAGTCTTGTTTAAGTTTTTTCAGCAAATCTTCAAATAAAGAAAAGGCCTCCTTCTTATATTCAATAAGTGGATCTCTTTGACCATAAGATCGCAATCCAATTACTTGACGCAATTGTTCTAAATATTGAATATGGGATTTCCAGTTAATATCAATAGATTGTAGAAAAATTCTCTTTTCAATTTGTTTTGCTTGGTTAATTCCCAAAAGTTTAATTCTTTCATCTCTTGTTTTATAGAATTTATCAGAAATTAATTTCATTAATTCATTATCATTTTTTTTTAATAAATCATCTAATTCTTCTTCAGTAAAGTTTTTGCCCATCAAAGTTTTAATTTGATTCTCAAAATGTGGGTTTTTTGGATTTGCAATTTTCTGAATTTTTAAATCTATTAAATCTTTTTTTATTTCATCCAAAAAATTTGTAGAATAATCAAAAATCTTTTCACTATCCATTGCATCTTTTCTTTGTGAAAAAACCACTTGTCTTTGATCATTTAACACATTATCAAATTTGATGAGTGTTTTTCTAATATCAAAGTTTCTAGCTTCTACTTTTTGCTGTGCTCTTTCAAGAGCTTTATTGATCCATGGATGGTCAATACTCTCACCATCTTTTAAGCCTAATTTTTCAAGCATGGTATTCATAGACTCAGACCCAAATATTCTCATTAAATCATCCTCCAAACTTACATAAAAAATCGAACTCCCTTCATCGCCTTGGCGACCCGCTCTACCTCTTGCCTGATTGTCAACTCTGCGAGATTCCATTCTCTCTGTGCCAATTACAAATAAACCACCTAAAGATTTTATTTTTTTTTTGTCTTCAATTAATTTTTCGTTGATTACATCATTTCTTTTTCCTCCTAGTTGTATATCAACACCTCTTCCTGAAATACTTGTTGTTATTATTACGGATTTCTCTTTACCAGCGTTAGAAATGATTTCAGCTTCATTCTCATGATTTTTTGCATTCAAAACTACATGATTAATTTTTTCTTTATGCAATAGTTTTGAGTAGATTTCAGATTTGTTAATGCTGGATGTGAAGACTAACAACGGTTGTCCAGCTTTATTAAGATTTATAATTTTCCTTACTATAGCATCGTTTTTTTCTTTTTCTGTTCTAAAAATTTGATCGTTGAAATCTTTTCTTATCATTTTTTTATTTGTTGGAATTACGACTACTGGTAAATTATAAATTTCTAAAAATTCTTCAGACTCTGTTACTGCCGTCCCCGTACATCCAGAAATTTTCTGATAAAGTTTAAAATAATTTTGATAAGTAATAGAGGCTAACGTCTGATTTTCGGCTTGGATCTCTATTTTCTCTTTAGCCTCCAAAGCTTGATGGAGACCATCACCAAATCGTCTTCCTTCAAGAATTCTTCCGGTGAGTTCATCAATAATTTTTAAAGAGTTATCTTTAACAATATAATCCTTTCCTTTAGAAAACAAATGGTTAGCTCTCAAGGCCTGATTAACGTGATGCACCAAGTCTAAGTTTTCTGGATCATAAAAATTGTTATTTTTTAATATACCTGTATCTGAAAAAATTTTTTCTACATTATTTATTCCATCATTTGTTAGTAGAATATTTTTGTCTTTTTCATCAATTTCATAATCACTTTTATTTAATCTTTTGACTAGTTTATCTACGGCAAGATATTTGTTAGTTTTGTCCTCTGAGGCACCAGAAATAATCAATGGAGTTCTAGCTTCATCAATCAAACATGAATCAATTTCATCAACTATTGAAAAAAAATGTTCCCTTTGAACCATTTCATCCTTAGAATATTTCATGTTATCTCTAAGGTAATCAAAACCTAATTCACTATTAGTTGCATAGGTTATATCGCAATTATAATTTTTTTTTCTTTCAATATCCTCTTGTATATTATTTATGTAGCCTGAAGATAAACCTAAAAAATTATAAATTTTTCCCATTTCAAGGCAATCTCTTTTTGCTAAATAATCATTTACTGTAACAATATGAACTCCTTTTCCAAAAAGTGCATTCAAATAAGCTGCTAAAGTTATTGTTAGCGTCTTACCTTCGCCTGTCCGCATTTCAGCAATTTTCATTTCGTGCAACACTATGCCACCGATAATTTGAACATCAAAATGTCTTTCATCCCTAACTCTTTTAGATGCTTCTCTTACCAGCGCGAAGGCTTCCGGCAGTAATTCATCAATAGTAATGTTATCTTTTAATTTCTCCTTAAATTCATTGGTTTTTTTTGGAAATTCATGATCTTTGAGTTTTTTAGTACTTTCCTCAAATGAATTTACTTTTTGAACAATTTTTTTTAATCTCTCAAGTTCTTTTTGATTGCTTGATTTAATGAATTTTGAAATGAGATTTAGTGGATTTAACATTAGTTTTTGATTTATTATTTACTTATAACCTTTAATATAATTAATAAATAAATATTTTAAATACCATGGGCATAAATTTACCAAATTTTTTACTATCTAAATCAAAAAATGCAAGAATGTCAGAATATCAAGATTTAGATCACCTTGATGGCGTTTCAATTTCTAGCGTATGTGCAAATCTTTATAAAGACATTAGAGATGATCTGGTAATGTTTTATTTTAGAGATGGAGCAAACTATGCTTCTGTATATACACAATCAAAAATTATTTCTGAGAATATTAAGTGGAACTTAAATCAAAAATCAAAGAAGATATATTCACTTTTAGTTAATGCTAGAAATGCAAATTGTTTTACTGGCAAACAAGGATATAAAAGTCTTGAAAAAATAGCGGAGCAAATTTCATTAGAACTAACCGCAAAACAGAGCGAAGATGAAGATAATCCCAAAAAAATTAGATCAAAAGATATTATATTTGGTTGCACAGGTACTATAGGAGAAATTTTTCCAGAAGATAAGATAAAAAACAAAATTTCTAGTTTAGTAAAGAATATAAGATACACGCAGAATAAGTATATATGGATGAAGGCAGCCCTAGGGATTATGACAACAGATACTCAACCGAAAATGTCGATGGAAAATTGTAAAATAGCTGGCTCTTCTGTAAAAATTTTTGGTATTGCAAAAGGTTCTGGAATGGTCCAACCAAATATGGCGACTACATTAGCTTATATTTTTACAGATGCAGATATATCTAACGAAATTTTAAAAAAACTTCTTAAAAAAAATATTTCAAAAACCTTTAATGCAATAAGCTGCGATGGTGATACAAGTACTAATGATATGGTATGCATTTTTTCGACAGGTAAAGTAAAGCATCCTAGAATAAAAAATTATAATGATAAAAGAATAAGAGATTTTGAAGAATCATTAAATAAAGTTCTACTAAATTTAGCAAAAAGAGTAGTTTCAGATGGTGAAGGAGCATCAAAATTTATAACAATTAATGTGGAGAATTGTAAAAATGAGGAGGATGCAAAAAAAATTGGTTTTTCAGTTGCTAATTCTCCTTTAGTAAAAACTGCTATAGCAGGCGAGGATCCAAATTGGGGTAGAATAATAATGGCAATCGGAAAATCGAATGTTTTAATAAACTTAGAAAAGTTGTCCATAAAATTTGGAGAATTGTCGATAATCAATAATGGAAAGTTAAGCCAAAATTATAATGAGGATGATGTTGCAGATTACATGAAAAATGAAAATATTGATATCAACATAAACATTTTCAAGGGTTCAAAAAAATTTACAACGTATACTATGGATCTTACAAAAAAATATATTGAAATTAATTCAGATTATAGAAGTTAATTACATTGAAATATTTAAGTTAATAATTAGATATTATTTATGATTAAATACAAATTAAAATGTAAAAAATGTTCATTGCTATTTGATAGTTGGTTTGCATCTTCACGAGAATATGAAAAATTAAAGAAAAAAAACTATTTGAATTGCCATAAATGTGGATCAATAAAAGTTGAAAAAACTCTTATGGCTCCAAAATTATTGAATAAATCTTGGGAAAACAATGTCAATAATAATGACCTTAAATATCAAAAAATAAATAAAAAAATCAAAGAATATCAAAAATTTATTAAAAAAAACTTTGAATATGTCGGTGATAATTTTGCATATGAAGCACGCTCTATCCATTATAAAGATAAAAAAAAAAACAAAGGAATTTATGGAAATGCCTCAAAAGAGGAAATTAATGAATTAAGAGACGAGGGAATTGATACAGAAATTATTCCTTGGATAGAAGATAAAAATAATTAATTCTAAATTATGTTTTAATAAATTTTGCAATATAGTTAACTGATTTATCGGCACTTAACTCCCAAATATTTTTAATTAGATTAAGTTTTACTCCTTTTAAATCATTTAAGGTGAGATTATATTTTTTTGAAATATCAACTAACTCCTCTGGCTTAACAAATTTTTCCCACTCATGAGTGCCGATCGGAAGCCATTTAAGAATATATTCAGCACCGATTATTGCAAAAAGATAGGATTTTAAAGTTTTATTTAAAGTTGCAACAAACATAATACCATTTTTTCTTAATAATCTTGAAGACGATTTTAGAAATAAACCTACATCTTCAACATGTTCAATAATTTCCATATTTAATATCACATCAAACTTTAGGTTTGTTTCAAATCTTTCAGGGGATGAACAAAAGTACTTGATATTTAGACCACTCTTTTTTGCATGAATTTTTGCTATTTCAATATTTTTTTCCGAAGCATCCATTCCAAAAACTTCTGCACCAAGTCTTGACATTGGCTCTGATAATAGTCCTCCACCACAACCTATGTCTAAAATTTTAATTCCTGAGAGGATTTTGTCTTTTTTTTGTAGATTGAAAGTTCTAATAATGTTTTCTTTTAAATAAGAAATCCTTATGGGATTAAAATTATGTAATGGTTTAAATTTTCCATTAGGATCCCACCATTCTTCAGAAATTTTAGAAAATTTTTCTATTTCTTTTTTATTAATTGTGTTAGTTTTCATATCATTAAACTTTATATTCAAGATGATTTTAATCAATATTTTAATTTAAAATATTTATTCATGAAAATTGTAGTTTTGAAATTTGGAGGAACATCTGTAGGTAGCATTGAAAGAATTAAAAATGTAGCCAAGATTATAAATTCATATCATAAAAAAAGATACAAACTTATTGTAGTATCTTCAGCAATGAGTGGCGTTACGAATGATCTGATAAAAAAATCAAAAAAGATAAGTGAAAATTTTTTATCCTCTGAGTACGATGTTCTAGTTTCATCTGGTGAACAAGTAGCCTGTTCTTTAATTGCAGCAAGATTATCTCATATTGGATTAAAATCTCGTTCTTGGTTGTCTTGGCAAGTTCCAATTATCACTAATAGTGATCATAAAAATGGAAAGATTTTATTTATCTACAAAAAAAAAATTTTGGATTATCTTAAAAAAGGTGGAATACCTGTTATTACTGGTTTCCAAGGAGTTGATATTAACGATAGAACAACAACAATTGGCAGAGGTGGGTCTGATGCAAGTGCAATCATGTTGGCTAAATTTTTTAAAGCAGAAAGATGTATAATTTATACTGACGTTGAGGGCGTTTATACCACTGATCCAAATAAATTAAAAAAAGCAAAAAAGATAAAAGTAATTTCTTATGAGGAAATGTTGGAGATGGCGTCTCTTGGTGCAAAAGTTATGCAGCCAGTTTCTATACAAGATGCGCGATTGAATAGGATTAATATAGAAGTTAAGTCTTCGCTTAAAAAAAGACCAGGAACATTAATCACAAAAAGAAAAAATATTATTAATAACAAAATTATTGCAGGTGTCTCATCAACTCAAAATGATGCCAAAGTTACTTTGGTGGGTGTTAAAGATAAACCTGGAGTTGCTGCAATGATCTTTAAACCTTTATCAAAAAATTTAATTAACGTAGATATGGTTGTTCAAAATATTTCGGCAAATGGTAAAGAAACAGATTTAACATTTACAATTAAAACTGATGATCTCAAAAAAACAAAAAGAATAATTAAAGCTAATAAGAATATTAAATTTAGAAAATTGTTATTGAAAGAAAATGTCTCTAAAGTTTCAATCATAGGAGTTGGAATGGTGACAACACCCGGGGTAACATTCAGAATGTTTCAGTCTCTCGCGAAAAAAAATATAAATATTCAGGTTATTTCAACTTCTGAAATAAAAATATCAGTTTTGATTGATAAAAAAAATACAAAAAAAGCATTAATAGCATTACATAAAGAGTTTGGACTAGAAAATTAATAATGAGCATCAGACCATTCAGAGATATAAAGAGAAGAAAGACTAAAGAAATAAATGTCGGTAAAGTAAAAATAGGTGGAGTCAATCCTATTTCGGTTCAGTCTATGACGAATACTTTGACCACAGATATAAAAGCAACTATTAACCAGATTAATGATATTCAAAATGAAGGCGCTGATATAGTTAGAGTTTCTTGTCCAGATGAGGCATCAACAAAAGCACTTAAAGAGATCGTAAAACATGTTGATGTACCAATAGTTGCAGATATTCATTTTCATTTCAAAAGGGCAATAGAGGCAGCCGATAACGGTGCCAGCTGTTTAAGAATAAATCCTGGAAATATAGGAAATATAAATAAAATTAAAGAAGTTGTTAAAGCAGCTTCAGCAAATAACTGTTCTATTAGGGTAGGTGTTAATGCGGGCTCTCTTGAAAAGGACATTTTGGAAAAATTTAAAGAACCTTGCCCAGAAGCATTGGTTGAAAGTGCTTTAAGAAATATAAAAATTTTAGAAGATGAAAATTTCGATAACTTGAAAATAAGTGTTAAATCTTCAGATATTTTTTTATCAATTGAAGCTTATCGTCAACTTTCAAAAAAAATTGAGTACCCACTACATCTAGGAATAACTGAAGCAGGAGGATTTGTATCAGGAAGTATTAAATCGTCCATCGGTATAGGTACTCTACTTTTAGAAGGCATTGGTGATACTATTAGAATATCTTTGTCTGATGACCCTGTAAAAGAAGTTAAAATAGGAAATGAAATACTCAAATCATTAAACTTAAGAGAGAGGGGAGTTAGAATTATTTCTTGTCCGTCATGTGCTAGACAAGGTTTTCAAGTAATTGAAACTGTACAAATCTTGGAAAAAAGACTTGCTCATATTACAAAACCCATAACACTCTCAATAATTGGTTGTGTGGTTAATGGTCCAGGAGAAGCTGCAATGACAGATATTGGGATAACTGGAGGCAGGAAAGGAAGCAACATGCTTTACTTATCAGGAATACAGTCTGAAAAAGTTTTAACACAAGATATGATTGAAAGGGTTGTGTCTGAGGTTGAAAAAAAAGCTTCCGAGCTAGAAAAAAGTTAATATGATCCCCGATAAAACTATAAGCGATCTGATTGTTAAACATTCTAATTTAGAGAAAGAATTATCATCAGAAGATATTGATAAAAAATTTTTTGCTGAAAAATCAAAAGAGTATTCAGATTTAAGTGAGATAATTGATGATGCGAAGAGCTATTTATTATTTGAAAAAGATAAAAATGAATTACAAAAAATTTTAAATGATCAAAATTCTGACACCGAGTTATTAAAAATGGCTGAACTTGAACTTAAAGAGTTAGAGACACAGTATAAGAAAAATGAAAAAAAATTAAAATTATTTTTGTTACCAAAGGATGAGGCTGATAAAAAGAATGCAATTATTGAAATTAGAGCAGGCACTGGTGGTCTCGAGGCTAGTTTATTTGCATCTGACCTTTTTAAAATGTACGAGAAAGTAAGTAATAAAAAAAAATGGATTTTGGAAATAATATCAATTTCAAAAAGTGAGGCAGGCGGATTAAAAGAGGTCATCGCATCTATAAAAGGTACTAATATTTATTCAACTCTCAAATATGAAAGTGGTGTCCATAGAGTTCAAAGAGTTCCAGATACTGAAACCCAGGGGAGAGTACATACTTCTGCTGCCACTGTAGCTGTATTGCCTGAGGCTGAGGAAGTAGATTTGAAAATAAATGAGTCTGATTTACGTATAGATGTTTTTAGAGCTGGTGGACCAGGCGGACAATCTGTAAATACAACTGATAGTGCAGTAAGAATTACACATATTCCCAGTGGAATCTCTGTTTCTCAACAAGACGAAAAATCCCAACATAAAAATAAAGCCAAAGGTTTAAAAATTTTAAGAGCGAGGCTGTACGAACTAGAAAGGTCGAGAATCGATCAAGAAAGATCAAAAGAAAGAAAAAGTAAAATAGGGACAGGTGATAGGTCTGAGAGAATAAGAACTTACAATTTTCCTCAAGGGAGGGTTACAGATCATAGAATTAATTTTACTTTACATAAACTTGGGGAGTTTCTGGAGGGAGAGGCTTTTGATGAAATGATTGAAACATTATCATTAAAAGCTCAGGAAGAAAGTTTAAATAATCTTTAAAAAATATGGATATTTCTGAAGCTATTAAAAAAGGAGATAATATACTAAAAAAAAATGGAATTAAATCTTATAAACTTGATAGTGAACTTTTAATGTCACAGGTTTTCCAAAAAAATCGAGAAAATATTATCTTAAATTCTAATGTAAAGTTATCGAATAAGGAAATTATTCTCTATAATAATCTGATAGAGCAACGAAAAAAAAAAAAACCAATTGCATATATAATTGGAAAAAAAGAATTTTGGAAATATGAATTTGATGTGACGAAAGATGTTCTTATTCCAAGACCTGATACAGAAATCATTATTGAGCAAACCTTAAAATTAACAAAAAATAAATCGGGGCTAAAAATATTGGATATTGGTGTAGGTTCAGGATGTATTCTTTTATCCATTTTGAAAGAAAGGAAAAATTTTTATGGTTCAGGGATTGATATTTGCAAGAAAACTCTTGAAATTTGTAAAATAAATGTAAAAAAACTTAATTTAGCTGATAGGATTAAGCTATTTAAATCAGATGTTGACAATTTTAATTATGGCAAATATGATTTAATTGTATCTAATCCTCCGTATATCAAGAAGTTTGACTTGAAGTATTTGGAAAAAGATGTTTATGGTTATGAGCCTATATTAGCTTTAGATGGTGGTGTAGATGGATTACTTGGGATTAAAAAAGTTATTAGTAATTCCTGTAAGTTTATTAAGAAAAATGGCATATTAATTATTGAGATAGCTTTTGATCAAACAGATAAAGTAAAAAAAATTTTAAAAGAAAATGGATATTTTATTAAAGATGTTGTTAAAGATTTAGCCAAAAATAACAGATGCTTAATAAGTACTAAAAAATAAAATTATGGTAACTTTCAGAAACAATACAAGAAGAAATAACTTTAGAAGAAATGAGAGAAATTTTAAAGTTAATGGGGATAGAAATAAATATAATAGCAATTTTTCAAATAACGATACTTTTCAACGTAAAATATCTGGAAGAAATAACCATAATGCATCAAAATTAATTGAAAAATATAATAATTTAGCGAGAGAAGCATTGTCGGTTGGTGACAAGATTTTGTCTGAAAATTACTTTCAACATGCTGATCACTTCACAAGAGTACTAAGTGAAAAAGAAATCCAAAAAAAAACATCTGATATTGAGTTATCAAAAGATAATGAAAAAAGTTTTTTAAAAAAAGTTGATAAGCAAAGCGAAAATTTTTCTCAAAATAAAGACTCAGAAAATGTTAAAGTTGAGCAAAGCAAAAACTAATTTAAACCAATAATTTTTTCAGACTTTAAAACATCTAATTTTATCTTTGAGGTTTCAAAAAGTTTTCTATCTTTACCTTTCAGTATTTTTCCAGAGGGTAATTTAAGAGTTTGAGAATTAATTTTTTTACCATTTACAATAACTTCATAATGAAGATGCGGCCCAGTTGATTTACCAGTTGAACCCACAAATCCAATAGTTTGTCCTTGCTTAACTCTTACACCACTTCTTATTCCACTAGCAAATTTTGACATATGAGCATAAACTGTTTGATAAGTTGAGTTATGTTTAATCACAACACAATTTCCGCCTCCTCCACACCACCCAGCTTTTTTTATAACACCATTACCAGATGCCATTATAGGAGTACCTAAAGGAGCAGCAAAATCAGTTCCACGATGCATTTTATTAAATCCATCTATTGGGTGCTTTCTCATGCCGAATGGAGAAGATAATCTTGCTCCATTAATTGGAGTTTTCATTAAAGCTTTCTGACTACTTTTACCATTTTTATCAAAATGACCTTTACTATCTTTAGAATCGAAAAAATATAAAGGTTTATCTTGCCCACTTAATTTCAAATTAGCAAAAAGAATTTCCCCAGTTTCAATTATTTTATTATTATCATCTTTAAATATCTCGTACATTATTTGAAAACTATCACGTTTTCTAATATCCCTCTGAAAATCAACTTCAAATCCATAAATTCTAGCAAATTCAATAATGGTGTTAATTGGAACTTTTTTTTTAGAAGCTGAGTTATATAAACTATTAAGTATTATACCTTCCTTATAAATAATTTCTTTGTTCAATTTTGTTAGTAAAATTTCTTGTTTAAAATCTCTTTTATCCTTATTTTTTGTTAAATATATCTTTTCCGAATTAGAAATTTGAAAAATAAATTCTTTCAATTGATTAGTTGTTTGGTCCAGAGTAAATTGTATTTTATGATAAGTGTTTAACTTGTTTAAATTAATCTTTTTTGATAATTTTCTTTTGACACTTAATATCTCCTCTTCTTTTATTTCATAGTTTCTTAAAATTTTATCAAAAGTTTCTCCTTCATTTATTTTATGTGTAATAGTTTTAAA
>MDTE01139306.1_pt1 | contig 12480 bp, 7 predicted proteins | sample 811231 | NCBI WGS metagenome assembly MDTE01 (sample SAMN05326651, study PRJNA326480) | marine metagenome | isolation source: seawater | place: Indian Ocean: Red Sea | collected 2010
CGTCGACGTGGAGGGTTTCGAGGCGGCGATGGAAGTCGCGAGGACCCTCAGCCGCGACGCGAGGGTCACCGTGGACGTCACCGCGGGCGACCTCCTCGCGACGATCGCGGACGAGCTCGGCGAGCCCACCAGGTTCACCGGGTACGGCAGCCTCGTGGAGCAGTCGGTGACCGTCCGCGCCATCGTCAGAGCCGGGGAGCGGGTAGACTCCGCGGCGGCTGGCGAGACGGTGGAGGTTGTGCTCGACGCCACCCCGTTCTACGCCGAGGGCGGCGGGCAGGTTGGCGACGAGGGCGAGATCCAGCTGGCGAACGGCGTCGTCCTCTCCGTGCGAGACTGTCGAAAAGCCGCGGGCGGGCGGGTCTTCGTCCACGTCTGCGAGGTCACCGGCGACCCTCGGGGGTCGGTGTCCGTCGGGGACGCCGTCACCGCGGCGGTCGACGCCGAGTCCCGCCGCCGCGCGATGGCGAATCACACCGCCACGCACCTCCTCCAGTCCGCGCTCAAGAGGGTGGTGGGCGAAGACGTCTCGCAGGCGGGTTCCCTCGTCAACACCGAACGCCTCCGCTTCGACTTTAACGCCCCCGCGGGTCCCAGCCCCGCGCAGCTCGAGGAGATCGAGGCGCTCGTCAACGGCTGGATCGGAGACGCCACCGACCTCGTCGCGCAGGAGATGCCCATCGCCGAGGCCAAGAGCCGCGGCGCGACGGCCATGTTCGGCGAGAAATACGGCGACGTCGTCCGCGTCGTTGACGTCCCCGGGGTGTCCATGGAGCTCTGCGGCGGCACCCACGTCGCCAACACCGCGGAGATTGGCGGGTTCAAGATTGTCTCCGAGGCTGGCATCGCCGCGGGGGTCCGACGCATCGAGGCCGTCTCCGGCCCGGGCGTCGTCGAACTCCTCAACCAGCGCGAGGGGGTCGTCCGTGAGCTCGCCGGCGCCCTTCGCGTTCCCCCCGAGGAGATCGCCGGTCGCGTGACTTCGCTGATGGACGACCTCAGGGCGGCGCAGAAGGAGGCTGAGGCGCTTCGAGGCGAGCTCGCCGCGGCCAAGTCCGTGGCGCTCGCGGCGGACGCGATAGTCGCGTCGAACGGGTCCAGGGTGCTGGTGGCGAGGCTGGACGGCGTGGACCCCGCGGCGCTCAAGTCGGCAGCGGAGAGCTTGATCGCGAAACTCGCGGGCGAAGCCGGCGAGGCGGGCGCGGCGGTGGTGCTCGGCAGCGGGAGCGCCGACGGCAAGGTTGGCTTGGTGGCCATCTTCGACGAAGAGGTGCAGAGCGCGGGGGGGCTCAAGGCGGGCGCGGTGCTGGGCGCGGCGGCGAAGGCGTGCGGGGGTGGCGGCGGGGGTAAGCCGGGGTTCGCGCAGGCTGGAGGGCGCGACGCGACGCAGCTGGACGCGGCGTTGGACGGCGCGCGCGACACCATCGTCGCGGCGCTGTCCAAGTAAGTGAATCGACGGCGAGTGAAATTAATCAATCGAGAATGCAATCACACCGGAAGCGGCGGCGGCGTGACGACTATGTCGTGCGCCGCCAGCATCTGCGCCAGCGCCGCTCGGTACGCCGCCTCGTCACCTCTCAGCGGGCAGTTCCTCGCGCACTTGTACACGTGGTCCATCGCGAACGGCTTCGCGGTTCTCGCGTGCGGGCACCCGCACAGCGGCGGCAGCGAGATCCCCTTCCTCGCCAGCCGCCTCTTGACCGTCTCCTGCAGCGCCTCCACCGCCTTGACCGCCTCGCTCTCGCGCTTCGCCTCCTCGGCCTTCTCCGCCCTGCGACGTTCCGCCTCCGCCTCCCTCGCCGCCTCCGCCTCCGTCCGGGCCCTTTCCTCCGCGGTCGGCGCCGCCGTCGCCGCCGTCCGGGCTCTTTCCTCCGCCTCCGCGTCGACGGCTGCGGCGCAAAGTTTCGACGTCTCCCTCGCGCGTTCCGCCGTCCTGGCCCGTTCACGCCGCCGCGCCGCCTCGCGCCTCTGGCCCTCCGCGTATAACTCCTTCGTGGCGCGAACCCGCCCGGCGTTGTCCGTCGGTTTGGCGGCGTTCGTCGCGCCCGCCGCGGCGGTCGCCTGCTCGGGGGCTCTCGCGAATGCGGCCGGCGACGCGAGCGCGAGCAGCGCGCGATGCGCGGTGGCGACGCCGTTCGCCTTGGCTGCCATCAGCGCCTCGAGCGGTGAGACGGTTTTGGCGTCGTTTCGGCGCTCGTTCTCCTTGGTGTCGTCCACGGACATCCGCGCGACGTCGTCGACGAGGGCGGTGACGGTGGGTGGGCGCTGCGCTCGGTGCACCGCCGTGGCCGCCTCGGCGCGCGCGCGCGTGAGCGCGGCGGCGGCCTCGGCGTTTCCCTCGGGCATTTCCCACGAGCCTGCGTCGGGCGCGTGCGTCATCGTCCTCGGACCGGGCGCGTGCGTCGGTTGGGCGTGCGGCGTCGGGGCGAGTCGCGAGCCTTCCCCCCGTCCGATGCGGTTTCGTCGCGGGTTGTCCGTCTTCGATGCCGGATTCGGGCTTTCGACCAGCCGGTTCATATCCACGCTCCGAGCCAACTCGATCACCGTAACTCAACAGGTGACGAGTCAAGGTTTCGGGGGTACCGAGCACGAAACGAAGCGTCATGAAATGCGCGTCGGGATTTACTCGGCGACGAACAGACCGGGAACGGGGATTCGAGTTTTGAAGTCCTCGTCAAGTTCCGACCGTAGGTGAAGCGGGTGCGGACCGTCCGATGTACGAACTCGCAAAGCTCCGCCGGAAGAGCGGCACCTGTGCACGGCACGCCGCAAGAACCCGCGAGAGGATCAAGTAATCATGCCTCAGATTCAGTACTCCGAGAAGTATTACGACGACGTCTACGAGTACAGGTGAGAGATCGCGCCGACGGCAGCAAACGCCGCGGTCGTGCCGTGCGGGATTTCGGGCCTCAGCTTCGAAAGTTGTTTTACCGCGCGCGCGAAGATGGGTGTTTACCCACGCTGCGCGCCGGCGCCGGCGTCGCGCGCGTTGAGCGGTTCACGCCTGACCGACGCGACGGTAACATCCTTTAGGGTGTTATCGAGCGTTTGGCGCCCGAAGTTTCGGCCCGGATCGATCGCGACGCGCCGATACCGCGGTTTACGCGCGCGCACCCGGATCGCTTTTGCACCCCACCGCAGGGACCCCCGGGTACCCGCACCGAAAAATTCCGCGACTGACCCCTCGCCCCTTCTCCCTCCTCGCGCCCCGCAGGCACGTCGTCCTCCCTCCCGACATCGCCAAGCTCTTGCCTAAGGGTCGCCTTCTCTCTGAGGTAGGTTACCGCTCCCCCAGATCGGGTCGAGACCCTCCACGCCCGTCGTTTTCCGACGGGGGTTGCGAGCTCGAGATTCAACGATTCCCCTCACGCTGCACACGAGCAACGTTTGGATGCGAGCGCTGGTTTTTCAAAGCCTTCCCGCCTCCGGACTCGCCCCCGCCGCGTGCGCTCCACTCGTCCTCCCGAGCCCGATCTCTGACGATCCGATCCCCCTTTGTCCATCAGGCTGAGTGGCGCGGTCTCGGCGTCCAGCAGTCCCGCGGCTGGGTGCACTACGCCATCCACAGGCCCGAGCCCCACATCATGCTCTACAGGTGCGTGCGCCGTCCATGCCCCCACGCTGCAGTTGGATTCGCGAGTTTCGCGCGCGTGTTTTTCAAACCGATCGGGGCGACGCGCGTCCGCCGCGGCGTTCTCACCGCGCCCGCCGATCGCATCGGCCCCGCGATGACCTCGTCGCATCCCCGGGTTCCTCTCGGCGATCCGCGCCTCGCGAGACGCGCCGAGTCCCTCGCGCCTCGCCCGACGACGCGATCGACACTTTTTCGCATCGACACTGACATCCCGTACCGCACACATCGACAGGCGCACGCTGAACTACGGCCAGCCGGCTCTCACCGACGCCGCCAACAAGGCCAACCAGCAGTAAACTCACGCGCGAGTCGACGGGTGAACCGGGGGGCGGTTTGCACCCGTCGAGGGCGGCGAGGATGGGGCGGGTCCGAGGGGGAACAGACGCCGGCGGCGGCGATTGTAACAGTCGCCCGCCGCCGCGAGGGGTCGACTCTCACCTCGGGCCGTCGAGCCACCACGCGGGGGGATCCGCGCGCGAGCGAAGCGGGGAGCGTCGATGGGACGAGGCGATGAGCTCGCGCGGGGACGTATCATTCCTTGGGCCACGCACGACGATCACGAACACGTGAGGGGGCGGCGGCACCAACAGCGTTATTAGTCCGTTCGAGGGGGTCAAAAACACGCAACAAGACACAGAGGGCTGGCTCCGGCTTCAGCCGGAATCGAGAGGAGGAGACCACCGAGGCGACGAGGGCGGAACACGAATTAGCACTTGGACTAGCGACCAAGATCACAAACCTGCTCGTAAGGGTTATGAGTAGCTTGTACTACCAAATTCGAGTACACCGAGGACGCAGGGAAGCGCGCGTTTTTGAGTCGCCGATGCGCTCGCTTTCGTCGGCGCCCATAGTCTCCCCGTCGACCTCGCCGCATTCCGCTCACCCTCTACGCGGGGTCAGCCCCTCGCCGCGTCGCCGTCACGCGTGAACGACAATCACTGCGCGGGTCCCGGACCGGGCCCGCTGGATGGGGGCACGTAAGAATCGTCCCCAACCCCCGGGGTGTGCGCGTACTGAACGGGAGCCGCGGGGGGCGGGATGGGCGGGTTGGGGGGAGCCTCCATGTTGTGGTACGGGTCGTTAGCTCCGGGTCCGCCGGCGCCGCCGAAGTCGAGGTCCCACATCTTGGACCAGAGGAGGATCTGCAGGTGGCGCATGATGAACGTGATGCTCTGCATGGCGAGGAGGAGTTTGGGGACGGTGGCGAACTTGTCCGTGGTGGAGGGCTCGGAGAGGCCCATGTTGTACCAGGGAACCTGCGGGGAGGGAGTATCGGGCGTGCGGTTGACGTCAGCGGGAGGGAAGATGACTGAGCGTCGGGGCAGGGGGCGATACTGGACGTAGAACCGCGAGGAGGTGAGGGACACCGTTGGTTTGGCGCCAAGAATTCTGTTGACTCACCGAGGCCTTGTGCAGGTGGGTCCCCCAGAGCGCGAGCCACACGACGTCCATAATCCACATTCCCGTGACAAAGATGGTGTACATCCGCAGGAGCCGGTCGCTGCCGGCCTCCAGGGCCACGATGGCGAAGAGGGTGAACCCGAAGGTGATCATGTTGATGCCGCCGAAGGCCCAGGACAGGGCACCGAAGACGGAGACGACCAGCTGCGCGTTCAGGAGCAGCACAGCGTACTCCTTGGCGGTCTGGTAGTCGTAGATGGGCACGCAGCCCCCGATGGAGCGCGCGATGACGTCCATGGTGTTGGTATGTCCTCTGCTCGCGCGGCAATGTCACCTCGAATCGTCTGAGTCGAGCTTCAAAATTACGCGGCACTCTCTCATGATCATCACCTCTCGTTATTCTGAGCGCAGAGTATCTGAGCGCCGAAAGAATCTTGGCGTTAACCGTAAATGAGCTCCAGGCGTTACTATGCCATCGCTGGGAAGATTGCCTTTATTCCGGATTCATCAGATTTGGGACTTTTTGTATGGGTTTATAGTTAGCGCTGTCGCCGGCGACGCTTCGGCCTTTCCAGTTTGCGACCGACACGAATATCTCCGCGTTGAACACGTTCGGGCCTCGGCGCGAAGAGCACTCGAAGTCGCGCGTCGCTTCGACCGAGGCCTCGAAACAGGTCGCGACCGAGGTTCCGTGGTGGCCTGTCGCGGTCCGTCGCGTCGCGTCTGCCGCGCGGGGTGCGAATAAGAGCCTCACCCGCGAGAAGCGTCGTCTCGGATCTTCGCCGAGGAGGCATACGAGCCACAAGATGGCTCTCGTCGGGATGTCCCCGTCGATGACTGTAAGGTTCGCGACTCTCAGCGCGCGGGCGTCCGGGTTTCACGGCGGACGATGTGTGGTCCGCGTGGCCACCCGCGGCGTCCCCCGTCGCGCCGTTTCGCTCTCCACGCGCGCGGTGTCCACCGCCGGAAGTTCCGCCGGTGACGCCGCGAGCGTCGGGACCGTGATCAAGAGGCGCTCGCCCGGGGCGGGCCCCGCGAACGGCTCCGGATACGTCTACAAGCCCGCCGCCGGGATGGGCCGAGGCCCCGCGCCGGGCGGTATGCAGCCCCAAAACTTCCGCGTCCTCGCCGTCCTCGCCGCGGTCGCCGCCATGAACGCAGCCTTCTCCGCGATGGGGGGACCCGCCGCGGCGTCGGCAACCCCCGCGGCGTCCGCCCTCGCCTCCGCGGCGCTCACCTACGCCGCCTTCTGGGCGCACGCGCTGTGGCGTAAGCTCGAGGACGTCGCGATCGATGCACCGACCGTTCCTGACAAGGCGACGTTGGCGTCGGCGCTGACGTACGGCTTCGGCTCGTTAGCCGCGGCGTGCGTCGTCGAGTGCGCGAAGACGTCCAAGGCGTGCGCGGCGGCGGCGTTGGCGGCGTCCGCGAGCGTGTGCGTCGCCAGGTATCTCGCCAAGGAGCTCAGCGAGGGGTTGACGATCACGGTGACGAAGGAGTCACCGGGAAGCGAGACGATGGTGGTCACCGCCAACGACGTGATGCTCGCGCCCACGCGCGAGGGGATGGGTCCGTCGGCGACTCCTTCGGGGCCGGCGGCGGGGGAGAAGTCCCGACTCGAGGTGCTCGAGAGGCTGAAGGAGTTGATGATGAAGGAGTTCCAGGAGGAAACGGCGAGGCTGGCGCAGATCGAAAGCGAGAAGGCGAGCGAGGTGAGAAGGCTTGAGGGGATATACGAGCAGCGCATCAAGACGCTCAAAGCCGAGATTAAGATTCTCCGCAACAAAAACGAGCAACTGAGCAAGTACGCGGGCATCGCCGCGGCGCTCCAAAACGTCGAGGAACGAATGACCCAGGAGATCGCCCGCATGAAGGACGCCTACGACTCGGACATCACCGCGCTCAAGACCCAGATCGGCAGTCTGGAGAAGACCATCGCCGAGACTGAGGCCAAGGCGAACGAGGAGCGCGCGAGGCTCACCGCCGCGCTGCGAGCCGCGCGGGGTCTTTACTCGGCTCAGAGGCGGATATTCGATAGCGAGATGGCCAAATACCGCGCGGCGTTGGCCTTGGCGGACCAGCACACGGAGTGGTGGAAGTCCGAGTCCGCGAGGATCGAGGAGCACCTCCAGAAACGCATCGCCGCGACGGAGGCTGCTCACGCCAAGGCGCTCGCCAACGCCAGCGCCTCCGAACGATCCTCCGGTCAGGCGGCTCTCAACCGCGCGATCGAGTCGCTCAAGGTTCAGCACAAGCTCGAGATGGAGTCGAGAATGGCTGCCGCGACCGCCGAGCGCAAGGCGCTTCAGGTGCTCTTGGAGGATGAGCGAACGGACGCGGCGAAGCAGTTGGAAATGTCCGTCAAGTCCGCCGTCGCCGAGGCTGAGGTGAAGGTGGCGAACGAGTGGCGCGAACGGGTGGAGCTGCTCGAGGCGCAACACGCCGCCACCATCAAAGCCGTCGCCGCGGATCACGAGGACAGCGTCAAGGAGGAGAGGGCGTTCAACGATCAGCACGTCGAGAACCTCCGAGGGGCGTACGAGTCCAAGATTGAGATGCTCAACGCGAACCACGCGGAGGCGCTTCAGAACGCCAAGGACGTCGCCACCGAATCCCTCATGGCGGCCAAGCAAGCCGCCATCGCGGAACTCGCCAAGAACAACGAGGCCTCCGCGCAGGAACTCGAGGCCACGGTCGCTAAGCTCAAGGCGGAGGAGGAGGCGTTGATCGCGAAGCTCACGGCGGAGAGGGACGAGGTTGTCGCGACTGTTCGCGCGGAGCTTCGAACCGCGAGGGCGGAACGCGGCGCCCTCTACGACCACTTTACCAGCGAGAGGACCAAGCTGGAGAGCATCGTCCGCGCCAGGCTCACCGCGGAGATCGCCGAGGCTGAGAAGAGTTTCAACGCGCACTGGGAGGGCGAGACGGCAAAGCTTCAAGCCGCTCACGACGAAAAGATCGCCGAGTTGAAAGCCGCGCAGGACGAGGCGCTCGAGACGATGCAGACCGCACAGGACGAGGAGATCGAGATGCTCGAGTCGCAGATCGAGAAGGACAGCATCGCGGCGGTCGAGTCCGTCCGTGCCGCGCTGCAACAGTCGTTTGACGCCAAGTCCCGTGCCGCCGCCGGCGAGAGGCGAGCTCTCAAGGCGCTGATGGACTCGGAACGCGCCAAGGCGAGGGTTCGCATGCTCGCCGCGGTGGACGACGCCGTGGCCGACGGCGTCGCCAGGCTGAACGCGGCGAAGTTGGTGTTTGCGGACGAGAAGGAGCAGTTGCAACGCAACTTTGGCAAGGAGATGGACAACGTCAAGGCAGATTTTGCCGCCAGGCTCGAAGCTGAGCTCGCCGATAAGGCTGCCGCCGTGGAGGAACTGTGGCGCGAGAAGCTGTCGGAGGCTGAGAAGCAATCCGCCACGGCCATCGCGCTGGTCAAGGAGACCGCCGCGAAGAAGGTTGAGGCTCTCGAGAATGAGCTGCAAAACGCCAAGGACGTCGCCGCCGAAACTCTCATGGCGGCAAAGGCAGCCGCCGAGAAGGACCGCGCCACCTCCGTCTCGGCCCTGAACGCCAGAATCGACGAAATGAGACGCGAGCACGACGAGGCCATCGCCTCCGCGGAGGCTGGGTACGCCCAGGCCCTCGCAGCGGCCGCAACAGCCGCGACGGCGGAGATGAACTCCAGGGACGAGGCGGCTAACGCGAAGTACGCCGAGCTCGAGGCCAAGGCGAACGAGTACCAAGCCGCGGTGGCCAAGGCTGAATCCGACCTCGCCGCCGCCTCCGAAGCAGCCGCGGAAAAGCTCGTCCAGGCTGAGGCGAAGTACAAGGAGGAATTGCGCAGGATGTCGGACGAGAAGGACGGCGCGCTGGCGGCGAGCGTGGCGTCTGCGGCGAGGGAGGCTGACGAAATTTCCGACAGGCTCATGGCCGAGCTCAACGAGACAAAAGCTGCTTACGCCCAGGAGAAGAACGCTCTGATGGTCGAGCACAGGAAAGAGCTCAAAGATGTCATGGAGAACGCCGCGAAGGAGATGGCTGACGCCGCGGCGACGATGGAGGCTCTCGAACAGAAGAGGAAGGATGCCCTGAACGCGTCTGCATCTGAATTTGCCGACAAGCTCCTGCAGATGGAAACCGCTCTGGCGAAGACCAAAAAGGAGGCCGAGGACGCCTTGACCCGAGCGGCGGCCGCGCAGGACGAGGCGGTCGCCGAGGTCAACGCTTCCATGGCTGCTAAGCTCCAGCAAAGGGAAGAAGAGCTCCTCCTCGAGAGAAAGTCCCTCCGCGAGTACCACGCCGAAGAGCTCGGCTCGATCAAGGCAGCTGCCGCCATCGAGGTGGTCGAGGCGCAGAAAAAGTCCCAGGAGGAGGTCGCCTCCCTCAACCGCACCATCGAGCGGATGCAGGTGGACCACGATAAGCGGATGGCGGAGGCGACGGAGGCGGCCAAGAGCGCGATTAAGGATCTTGAACAGCGGGTCCTGGCGGCGTCCAAGGATGCAGACGATAAGGTTGCCGCTGCCAAGGCGGAGTCCACCGCGGCGCTCAAGCTCGCCGCCGACGACGCCGCTAAGCAACTCGCTGAGCAGAGGGCCACCTTTCAGGCTGAGATGGACACGATCAAGGCTGACGCCAAGGCTGAGGCCGGACGCGCCAAGGTTGCCTACCAGGACGCGCTCGAGAGCGCGAAGAAGGCTGCAGCGGAGGAGCTGAAGAAGGCTGTCGATTCCAATCCGAGCGTCGACACCGAGGCTTTCGAGTTGGAATACGCCGCCCTCGATGAGAAGCTCAAGGCGCAGTTGCAGGCTTCGGACGAAGCGTACGAGCGGGGCAAGGCGGAGGCCGAAAAGGCGCTCGCAGAGGCCCGGTTTGAGTACGAAGGCAAGCTCCTAGCCGCCGAAGCCGCCGCCGCGACGACCCTCGAGGAGGAGAGGGCGCGGTTCGAGGCGGCCATGTCCAAACAGAGATCCGAGGCCGACGCCGCCGCGAGGGCCGCGGAGGATGCCGCGAAGGCCACGATCGAGGAGACCCGCGCGAAGGCTGCCGAGGAGCTCAAGTCGGTGATGGCATCCGCTGATACGTTCCGCGATAACCTCGAACGGCAGTTCAAGAACGAAGCCAAGCGCGCCCGCGACGAGTTTGACGCCCAAATCAAGGCGTACGACCAGAAACTTCTGGATACATCCAGCAATCTGACCGCGCGTCACGAGCAGGAGACCAAGGACCTCCTCGCGGCGCACGCGTCCGAGATGGAGGCCAAGCAGGCGGCGCTCGACGCGGAGTCGCGAACCGCCGAGGAGGTTCGCGCCGAGATGGCTCAAATGCGCGAGACGCACGAGGCGGAGTTCAAGGCTGCGCTCGCCCGCCACGCCGACGAACTCGAGGACACCGCGCGAAAGGCCAAGGCTGCGCTCCTGGAGGTGACCGAACGGGCCGCGGAGCAGGTCGAGGCGGCGAGAAACGACGCGGCGGCGGACAGAGCCGCGGCGGTGGAAAAACTCGAAAAACGAATCGATTCCCTCGTCGGGGAGCGCGACGACGCGGTCGCTCGCGCGCGACGGGCGGTGACCGACGACGCGCACTGGCTCGCGAACGAGCTGGAATGCGTCAAAAAGGCGTACGCTCTCGCCGAGGACGTCGACCTGAGCACGGTGGACCCCGAGGATGAGACGCAGAGGAAGCAGCTCGAGGCGGCTGGCGAGGTTGCCGCGAAGGGCCTGAACGGGATCGAGGTTCCCGTCTGGGGTTACTACGCGTTGGGCCTGGCGACCGTGCTCTTGCCCCGCATCATCGCCGGCGGCGGAATGTGATGAGCTCGAGATAGAGAGGCCGTGATCCTTTCGACGCGTTCATCTTGTATGATAGGCACTGGTCAGATGCCACCATTCTTTTGTAGTCTACGAAGTTATTTTCATTCTGTTGTTCATTGCACCACGACGCGACGCCGAGCTCGCTTAACGATAGTTGGCCCTCCTCTCCCCGTGCTTATCAGGCGAAGGCGATCCCGCGGCGTGCACGCCCTTCGGCGGCGACACCGAATACCCCGGCGTCACCTCGACGGTCTCCTCCGCGAGCACCGCGTTGTCGTTGTCGCAGTCGACGGCTCTCACCGTCATCAAACCCTCCGCATCCACCGACAGCGTGACGCGAATCTGCGGGCGACCCGCGGGCTGCGCCGGGATCCCCTCAATCTCGAACACCGTCAGCAGCTTGCACTCGCTCGCCTTCCGCGACCACCCCTCCACGATCTTCAGCTCCATCTCGTCCTGCCCGTTGCTCGTCGTGCTGAACATCTTCGAGACGCTGAGCGGTCGGTCCGCGCCCGGCTGGACCATCACCTCGACGAGGTCGTTGGCGACCCACAGCCCGATGGGGGGCGTTCGAATCTCCGTGGCGTGCGCGGTGTACTTGGCCCTGGACTCCGATACCGTGTCAAACTTCACCGGTGAGGGCACGTACGCCTTCTTCGGGGCGGCGAGGCGCTGGTACGCGCTGGGGTCCACCGCGTACATCGCCCGGTTGGTGGTGACGTCGTCGAACTTGGCGCCCGTGTTGCGGTACGGCTTGACGGGGATGTTGGGCAACGGCTGGACGTCGTGCGCGCGGAACTTGTCCCTGGACTCGGATACGGCGTCGAACTTGACGGGCGAGGGGACGTACGCCTTTTTCGGGCCCGACGAACTGCGCGCGACGAAAGGTGCGGGGCCTCGGTCAGCGATTCGGGCCGATCGAGAGAAACGTAACAACGAACGCGCGACCGCGGGAAATTGCCAGATTTGGAAGGAGGGGCCCCCCTGTGGGGTAGCATCGGGGGCGCATCAGGGGCGTCGCGGCGCGGGATCGGGACTCACAGTGGACCCGGGCTATGCGGCGGGAACTCATCCTTGCTCGTGGAGTTCGGGAATCGCAGGTTTGGCCCGTATGCCGACCGGATCTCCCGGTGCTTGGCCGATCCGCTCGGGGTCTTGCGCACGGACTTCAGCCTCGGCGTGCTGTCGGGGAGCTCCAGGGGCGGGGGTCGCTGGAACGCCTCGTCGGAGCGCTGGACGTCGTCGAAGGAGACGTGGAGATCGCGACCCCGTAGGGCGCTCTCCGGAGGCGCGTTGGACATCATGGCGTCCGAAACCCGCCGCGTTCGGTGCCGGCGCGTGGACAGTGTCCGTGTCGATCGTATCACGCTGCTTCTTTCGGCAGTCGCACACTCCCAGCAAAGTGTGCGCCTGCAGTGCCATGCCAGGTGCCACGTCAGAAGTGCCGAAACAAAGTCCCCAACCGCCGCCCTTCAGTCTTCACGACGCCGCGCGTGGACGTATCGACAGCCTGAACATCCGAAGATGATCGCCGCCGCCGCCACCATCGCCAGAGCCATCCGCCCCGCCACCCTGCGCGCCTCTGGCTCCGCCCTCGCCGGCCGCGCGGTGCAACACCGGGCGGCTCTCATC
>MDTE01033783.1_pt1 | contig 12479 bp, 14 predicted proteins | sample 811231 | NCBI WGS metagenome assembly MDTE01 (sample SAMN05326651, study PRJNA326480) | marine metagenome | isolation source: seawater | place: Indian Ocean: Red Sea | collected 2010
AGTCATAGGCTAGGACAGGCTGATCAGCGCGCTCAAGGCCAAAGATATTAACACCAGGAACATCATCTGCTGTCAAGATCGCATGTACCCCCGCGATCATCAGCGCTTCGGAGAAGTCAATGTTAATTATCTTTGCTGAAGCATGAGGTGAACGAAGAGTTTGGCCCCACAGCATCCCTTCGGAGCTGAGATCACTAGAGAAAGAGAATTCACCTGTGGCCTTCTCGAATGCGTCTGGGCGCTCAGCCGAAACTCCAACACCAGTCAACGTAGTCTGCTGCGTTTCGTCAAGGACTGTCATCAGCTACGCCCTCCTCTGATGAAGTTCGCTTTGAAACCAGATGTATAGCTTCAACGATCCTCCCATACCCAGTACAGCGGCAGAGATTTCCTGATATAGCTTCACGGATCTCAAAGTCGCTAGGTTCAGGATTTGTTTCAAGAAAGTCATGTACTGTAACCAAAAGACCTGGAGTGCAAAATCCGCACTGGATAGCCCCGGTTTCAACAAATGCCCTTTGTACCTCCGATAAATCGTTATCTGTTGATAGTGCTTCAACAGTCGTAATTTCACGATTGATCGCATTTGCAGCGAGAATCAAACAGGAACACACTAGAGCATCATCCATCATCACTGAGCAAGAACCACATTCACCTTGTTCACAAGCGTTCTTGGATCCATAGAACCCCAACCGCTCTCTCAGAACGTAAAGCAGGCTTTCACCGAGCCATGTTTCCGGAATTTCGTATTCGCTGTTGTTTATCCTGAGGTTATAGCCCAGTTTGTCTTTACTCATGTGATCTCCCCTCAAATATCCTAAGAAGGGCACGCTCACCAAGAATGCCGATAGCATGCCTTCGGTAATTGGCCGAACTCCGGTGGTCGTCGATTGGGTTACTCGCACCGCCAATGAGTTCGCGGAAGATCGAAAGCCCTGATGGGTTAACTGTCATGGATTCCCAATTTAGGTAGCTTCTAATGTGATCCTCAGCTAATGAAGCTCTGGATGGGACCGCATTTACTGATCCAAGGGCAATCGCTACCTTTCCTTCAGCAGGGTTTGTTACAAGAGCCAGCGAAACAACCGAAATGACCATAGCATTTCGAGGTCCAACCTTTAAGAATTCTTGCGGCCCATTTAGTATAGGAACCCTTATAGATTCTATGAATTCTCCAGGTTGTAAAGAAATTTCTTTAACACCAGTTATCAAATTATCAATAGAAAGGTCTCGACTGCCCTTCAAACTTCTTACCGTGACCGTAGAATCCAACGCAAGAAGAACCGGAATCATATCACCAGCGGGAGAAGCAGTAGCTAGATTCCCGCCTATCGTACCGGCATTGCGTATCTGTGGAGATCCAACTGTTCGGGCCGATTGAGCCAGTGCTGGGATAAGGGTAGCTAACGGTCCTCTTTCGATTTCTCGGTAGGTGACACAGGCCCCTATGACTACCGCATCGCCATCGTGACGCCACCGTGTAAGCTCAGGAACCCTATCTATAGCAACGATTGATTTAGGATCCCGATGTCGGTAGTTGATTTCAACCATAAAATCTGTTCCACCCGCAAGGATTTCCCTCTCGGGATCCTCGTCTAATATTTCACAGAGTTCTTTCGTTGAAGACGCAATAAGGAATTCCATACCCTTTAAGGGTAGCGAGTAGATGAAAACTAGAGAACGATAAGGTTGTTTAGGTTTTCCAGAAAGTGAATCTAAGCATCAAGAATTATTGCTCTGCCATCGGAAGGTGGCATAAGAGGTTCATCTGTAGACCATGGGAAATTGATCCAATTATCTGTCCTTTTCCAAACGTATTCACACTTGATGATTGAAGGACTTTTCTCATATAGTACGGCACTACGCACATCAGCTACTTCGCTTTGGCAGAACTCATGCACGTAGGCAAGAGTAGCCCCTGTATCAGCGACGTCATCAGCAATAAGCACTCTCGCATTTCGGAGATCTAAAGAATCTAAATACGGTGGGAGAGCTACCGGAACCTCTAATGTCTCCTCAACACCTGTGTAATATTCAACGTTCATCACGTAAAGATTCTTTACAGACAGAGCGTACCCTAGTGAACCAGCCACGAATAATCCCCCTCGGGCAATCGCTAGAATAATATCAGGTTGGTATTTGGCGTTAGCGACTATTTGTGCCAGCTCTCTTGCAGCGACTCCATACAAACCCCAATCCATTGTCTCACGTTCTTCGCTCATGCTTCTCCAATCCTTATGAACGTACATTATCCCCACAATGACATATGGGGGTGAATCATTGCGTTCCGTAGCAAAGAGCTACGTAAAGCTTTTAGAATGAATGCATAGTAATCGACCTCTTCGCCCGCTTCGGCCGGTGATCAGCTCAGTAGCTAGGAGTAAAAATGAAAATCTTGATCGCAGATCATTTACATGAATCTGCAAAGGAAACCCTTGAGGATATTGGGCATGAAGTAATTGTCCAGCCTGATTGCACAACTGAGAAACTTCATGAGTATTTATCAGAAGTTGAAGCCCTTGTAGTCAGAAGTACGAAAGTAACGAGAGAAAGTATTCAAGCCGGCGCATCTCTCGAACTAATTATTCGAGCTGGAGCTGGAGTAGACACCATTGATGTTGAAGCAGCATCACGTCAGGGGATCTATGTGTGCAATGTTCCCGGGAAAAATGCGGTTGCTGTCGCAGAGTTAACATTCGCCTTACTTCTAGCAATAGATCGACGCGTAGCTGATGGGGCGGCAGATTTAAGGAATGGGGTATGGAACAAGAAACTGTATTCACGAGCTGATGGAGTACTTGGAAAAACTATAGGCATCGTTGGGCTCGGGGATATAGGGCTTAGCGTCGCGGAAAGAGCTAAGGCGTTCGGGATGAACATAGTCGGCCAACGCAAACAAGGGCGGTCAGAAACCGTGGAGCAACGCATACGACAGATAGGTATTCGACTCGTAGATACTCTTGAGGAGTTAGTCACTCAAAGTGACATCCTGACATTTCATCTCCCTTCCAACAGTGAAACAGAATCATTGATTAATCGGGAACTACTTTCGAAATGCCGTCAAGGAGCAATATTGCTCAATACAAGTAGGGGAGACATCGTTGATGAAAAAGCGCTGCTTGAAGCGATTTCTGAACGTGGACTTCGTGTCGGATTAGATGTATTCCGAAACGAACCAGCAAGTTCTGAGAATAAATTTGACTCTGTGCTTGCCCAACACCCATCAGTTACGGGAAGCCATCATATTGGGGCTTCGACAACTCAAGCTAGCAAAGCGATAGCTCAAGGGGTTGTGGATGCAATTACAAGTTTTGAGCACGGAGACCTGAAAAATTGTGTAAATCAAGCCCCTTCAGGCGTTGGTACTTCACAGGTTAGGGTAAGACATCTTGACAAAGTAGGTGTCTTGGCAGCTGTTCTCTCCACACTTAGGGCAGCTGAACTTAATGTGCAGTATATGGACAATAAGGTTTTTGCTGGAAAGAAGGCCGCTGTCTCCACCATTGAAGTCATTGGTGAAATGCCTGAAGATCTTTACGCACAACTTGTCTCTTTGGAGAATGTTCTCGGTGTTTCGCTCATTGACAATAGAAAGGTTGGCCGCTCGTGAGTGACCAATTCTTACAAAGAGTAGCGGCGCGGATTGTTTTGCCAGAATGGGCTGAGCGTGTTGTTTCACCTGCCTACGATGTTTTGAGACCATTTGAACGACAGAAAATAATGGAACGAGACCCCTATGTCTTTCTGCACGTCACTAGTTCAACGGGTAGTGAAGACAAAGAATCAAGAACTATCGCGAACGCCGCGGCTTTAGAAAGGCTCTACGACGTTGGCGCTTATTCAGAGCCAATTCAGCCATGCCTCTACCTTTATAGACTTGTTCTAAATGGGCATCAACAGGTAGCAGTTGTAGGCGATGTCTCTTTGGAGTTTTTTGGAAGAGGGCAGATAGTTCCTCATGAAAGAACACGGCAAAACCGATCTGACGACCTAGCAGATCACCTAGAGGAAATTGGTATTCACTCGTCACCAGTAGCACTGGCATACAAAGATGACGAAGCGATATCGTCACTCATTGCAGACGTAATTGATCGAACTCCTCTGCTTGAATTCTGCCGAGAGGATAATCTTGAGCAATCTATTTGGGAGATACCAGATCTAATCGCTAACAAACTGGTTAGCTTATTTGAGGATAAAGAATCATTCATTATTGATGGTCACCACCGGATGAGTGCCAGTAACGAACTCTGGAGACGGACAGGTAACTCAAAACGCTATGGTCGAATCCTCGCAGCACTTTTCCCGATAGGGGATCTAAATATCCGCGCCTTCCATAGGCGGGTTGTAGATCTCAACGGACTTACGCCATCTGAGTTTCACAGCCAAGTAGCTGCTAACGACTTTGTGATTACCCCGTTAAGCCATCAGGAGAATCCTGAACCGACTTCAAATGGGAAGTTCAGTATGTACCTTGATGGGCAATGGAGCATGATTGAGCCTTTACGAGTCCACCCTTCAGAGTTTGATGCAGCGATTCTTCAGAATCGGATACTGGGTCCAATTCTGAATGTTGACGAGGAAGGGTCAGATGAGCGACTTCAGTATTTGCCGGGAACAGTCGGCGTTGCGCATCTAGAGACCCTTACAGAAGCTGAAGGTGGTGTTTCATTCGCTCTCTACCCAGTAAACATGAAGCAACTCCTTTCGGTGATCAGCAAGAAAAAGACACTGCCCCCGAAATCCACTTACTTCGAACCGAAAGTGCGTTCCGGAATATTTGTTGTTGAAAGATGATGAGCAAAGAACTAGAGATTTGAAATTCTTTTGAATCCTTCAGCGGTCCCGAGGTTATGTTTCTCAGCTACCAGTTCAAGCTTAGTAACCACACTTTTTCTAAATGCCATCTTACCTGCGTCATCATCTGGGTGGATCCCCATCGTTGATTCGTACTGGCTCACATGGCAGAGCAAGGCGGCTATCTTTTTCTCCTCATAGCCATTGCAGGTTTCATAGTGATCTATTTCCTCTGCTTCGAAGAGTAAGAGTTCTGATGGTCTATGAGGATCAAGTCCTTGTTCAGGGTAGAAGAAGGGGTCTCTCGCAGCTACTACTGCATCAACTGTTAGATAACCAGCTGCCCTATGATCTGGATGTAAGCGGTACCTTTTCCAGGGGTCATGACCTAAGATCACATTAGGTTTCAGCTCCCTGATGATCCGCGCAACTCTTTTCCGAAGAGAATCTGTTACTTGGAGTTCACCATCAGGGCATCCAAGAAAGATCACTTTCCCCTCAGCAGGAATTTCCTCTGCCGCTGCAAGTTGTTCAGATTTTCTTCTAGCAATCAGATCCCTAAGCTCTATTGATGGGTCCCAGGACCCCTTAGATCCATCAGTGCATACGAGCAAGCTGACTTCGCATTGCTGGGAAGCCCATTTAGCCAAGGTAGATCCTGCGCCGAATTCAATGTCATCAGGGTGCGCTCCAATGGCTAAGGCTCGTTCCGGTATTGCAATGTCCGTAGTATGCATGTCATTCTACCTTAGACGGAGGAGTCGTCTTGAACGTTAAATTCGTCAAGGTCATCAGGCTCATCTAGATCAAAGCTGAACTTGGAATCCTTGACTGTGGAAACGGGCAACCCTGTTCGCTCGGCGAGATCAAGGTGCTTAGTGTAAGAATCTCGACCATAACTGAAGGTGAATTCAATATCTGTTGGGAGAACCAGCACATTTGTCCCATCAAGTTTTGAATCTGGAACAATTACGATTCCTTTCATTTCAAAAAGCGAAGGTAGTCCGCTGGGTTGTTTCAAGTCACCATGGGAAATCAAGACACGCTCAAATCCTTTCTGTTTTAATGATGTGAATCCATAAGAAACTGCTTCATTAAGCCCTGCATCTGGATTCCTTATGACACTCACTCCTAAGTTCCTAGCCCAGGATTCAACCAGATCATCTTCACAAACGACCCAAACAGAAAGGCCTGAACATGCTTCAATAACTCCAGTGGTTAAAGTACGCGCTAGCTCGGCCCGTCCCGACGATTCAAGAACCGTTGACAGACGCTCCTTAGCAGAATCAAAAGCTTTAACTGGGATAAGGGCGGCAAAGTTATTCATGGAAGAGAATTAAAGGATAGTAGTTCTGACTGTATGTGCGATATCCCCTAGATTCTAGCGCTACCATTCAAGCGTGGCATTTCAAGCAGCTGTTGTCGGAGGGGGATCATGGGGGACAACCGTCGCCCACTTAGTCTCACATAACGTTGAAACGAAACTTTGGTGCAGGGATGAAGAGGTAGCGAAATCGATCACCCACAATCACCGGAACCGTAGGTACCTAGGAAACTATGAACTAAACCCTAAACTACAGGCTTCAACAGACCTGGAGGAAGTAGTTTCGAATGCTGACGTTGTCTTGATGGCGATACCTTCACAAAGTTATCGGCAGGTGTTTAAAGATCTTCTGAAGTATTTGAACATAGATGTGCCGGTAATCAGCCTTTCAAAAGGGTTAGAGCAACAGTCGCACTTGACCATGACCGAACTAATGAAAATAGAATCACCTCGGAATCCTACAGGAGTACTAACTGGCCCGAATTTAGCGGCAGAGGTTTTAGAGGGGTATGCCACAGCGTCCGTTGTAGCGGCTGAAGACGATACATTAAGAACGGAAATCCCTGAGATTTTCTCAACAGATACATTTCGCGTCTATACAAGTAATGATGTCATTGGATGTGAATTGGGTGGAGCGTTCAAGAATGTTCTAGCACTCGCTGTAGGAATGACGACTGGTTTAGGAACTGGCGATAATACACGTGCCGCAGTGGTAACTAGGGGGCTAGCGGAGCTAGCGCGGTTAGGAGCGGCAATGGGCGGGATGCCCGAAACATTTTCTGGTTTAGCCGGTCTAGGTGATCTAGTGGCGACCTGCTACTCAAAGCAAAGTCGAAACAGGTATGTAGGGGAGCAGCTGGGTAAAGGAAGGGCGATTAGCGAAGTACTTCAGGAGATGAGTAATGTCGCGGAAGGGGTTGTTACAGCACCGGCAGTATCGGAATTAGCTAAAAAAAATGGAGTTGAAACCCCAATCAGTGACCAGGTAACGGCAGTTATAAAAGGTGAGACTACAGTAAATGAAGCATACGACGTACTCCTTCTCCGAGAACAAAGACCAGAACGGTAAAATCGTGAAAAGTGATCAAGGGGAGAGGCTAAAGAGGTCGTGCCAGAGCTAGGAATTCTAGGAGCAGGGAACCCAATCAGCGTCACTCCTTTCGGAGGCATACATTGGCTAGACCGGAAGATGAAAGTCAGTTGGGCAATAGGAGCGGACGACCGTTGGCATTTCGCTGAACAAGAAACAACCATTCGACAGAACTTGTCGGCGAAGAAAATTTCTCCAGAAACACGTGTTCGTGTGCCAGGTGGAGATATAGAACAGTGTGTAGATGTGATTCCAGTCGGCTCCGGTAGTGCGACGATGGTTGAATTTGAAAATACGACGCCTGTACCTGTTGCTTTAGCTCTGATCCTAATGAACTTTGACGAACTTACGGTAGAGGGACCTCTTGTAAAATCAGGTTCCTCACAAGTGATGCTTGCCAGCAAGCCGGTAGCTCTGACCTGCTCCGCTAAAACACTAGTGGATCTCCAAAAAGCACTAGAAGAGACAGCGGCGAAGCCATCTAACGCTGGTGAGATAATTAACGATAAAGGGCATACGGCTGTTATTTTTCCACTCCCACATGGAACGAAATTGCGACTGCTGCTTAACAACGATGAAGTAGATGAGCTCCCAAATCCTAAAGGCTGTCCAGAGTTCTCTGAGATTGCGAAAGGTTGGGAAAGTCACCTTGATATGGGGATGCAGGTGACTCTTCCAGATAACCGAATTCTTGAAGCAGCAATCGCATCGAGAAGGCATCTCTTAATTGGCAGCGGGCAACCACTTAAATCTGAATTCTGGAGCAGGGAGAGTTCCTCAAATGTAGCCCCAATCTGCGCTAACGCCTTGATTCGCTGGGGACATCGCCATGCAGGGCGAAAAATACTCTTAGAACAAGCGGGGGCAACTGACCCGTTACTTTTCGGGACAAGAATACCGACATCCATACTTCTCAATATTTGGGCATGGCAGAGTTATTTCAGTTACGAGCCTGAAGATAAGACCGCAAACATTCTCGCCCCTTGGATAAAGGAGGTTACCCTTTCCTTACTTGAATCTATACCCGGAAAGCGAAGACGAAAAGGGAAAAACTATGCTCTTGAATTATCAACTCTTGAGTCAGCCGCAATGATCCTTCGTTGCGCTGGGGAAACTGAACTATCCGATGAGATAGATTTCCAAGCCAGAAGCCTCCACGAATCAATGGGAAATATGTCTTATATGGATCCCCTTCTAGACGCTATAACTAGAGACAAAATGACTTTCGAGGGATATCAGAAAGCATTTGCATCCCATCATCAGTACTCTGCAAGAGGAATAGGCGTCGGTGAATTACTCGCCCAAGTTGATTCAACGGGTTCATTTCCAAAAGGAACCCGAACTCAGGACCCCTTGTCTTCATCTCTTTACCTTCTTGCCCTTCGCGAAGCTTTAGTTACCCAGCGGATCGATCTTGAAACTGATAACGGAATAGCACTTCTTGAAGCCTTTGATAAAAATTGGATCGGTGCGCAGATAGAGGTAGAGCGGGCCCCAATTAAAGGAGGCGAAATTGGTTTCGCAATCAGGTGGCATGGCGCGGCGCCAGCTCTTCTATGGGAAGTGCAAACGGAAAAAGCATTCACAATGACGCTACCTGCCCTTGACTGCGACTGGTCAACCAGCGAACTTAAAGGAGAAGCCCTACTTTCCGAACAACTTCTTCCAGAGACAGCAGTTTCAATAGTAGAGGCAGGAAAAATCGTTTTAGGAAACAAACCAGACCATGGAAACGAAAGCGGAACCTTTAGCTGAGCATTCCAACAGACAACTACAGATGTTGTAGCGTCTAATCCGTGACACGTAGATTACGTAAAGCGATCATTAATAAGGCCCCGACACTTCAGTACGAGAAAGCCCTGTGGGCTTCGGGAAAAGAAATTCTTGTGGGAATTGATGAAGTTGGGAAGGGTGCTTGGGCTGGACCCCTAACCATCGGTGCAGTAGTAATTCCTCCCGACAAGAGACTCTATAAAATTAGAGACTCCAAGCTCCTGAATGAACAAGAACGAGAATTGATATTTGAACCTATAGTCAACTGGAGTCTCACCTGGTCCATAGGAGAAGCCACCAGTGAAGAGTGCGACGAATTTGGAATGTCAATCGCCCAGAAAATTGCAGCGAAACGAGCGATTGAGAAACTCTCACTTACACCTGACCATGTTCTCATAGATGGGAATTGGGATTTTGCTGGTGAAATCGTAGGAAAGGAAAATGTCACTAAAATCGTTAAAGGAGACATGAAATGTTTGTCTATCGCCGCTGCTTCAATCCTCGCGAAAGTCACTCGTGATCGCGCCATGAAAACCGCAGGTGGCCGCTATCCGGTTTATGGATTTCCTGAGAACAAAGGGTATCCATGTCAAAGACACAGGAAAGCTCTCAAAGAAATAGGCCCATGCGAAATTCATCGGAAATCATGGGCGTTCATGGATGATACGCCTTTCCCTAGATCTCCAAGACCAAGAGCTAATCCCGCTCAGGGTTCGTTATTTGATAAATAGGAGAAAACGATACCGGTAGATCTCGTCAACGGAGATATAGAGCATGTACGATCATGAGTATGGGACAGCCAGTAACAGTTATCCAGAAATCAGCTTCCAAACCCGGAGTCCTACGATTTGAAATTAACCGCAGCATTACCGGAATGGATCACGAGAGGTACACGTTCGGTGAGGAGATTCTTGGCGATAGGCCACCCGACCAACTTGCAAGGTCCCTTTTTGATCTTGGCGGTGTAGAAAAAGTACACATAAACAGCAACGTCATAACTTTGGATCTTGGCAAAGGTGGTGTCAATCCTGCAGAAATAATCCGCACAATCACCCAAATGTTCACTTATTACTTGCCAGGAGTGGAAGTTCCAAGTTTTGAATCATCTATTGAAGGCTAGACTTGGACGGAAGCCACAAAGCAGGTTCAGATATTAAGGAGCCCGATGTCTATTGCTAGGATCACAGAAGTAATTGCATCTTCAACGATCAGTTTTGATGATGCAATAAAAAAAGGTGTTGAACGAGCTGCAACTACACTTGAAAACGTCAGTGGGGCGTGGGTGAAAGACCAGAAAGTTATTGTTGAGAACGGGTTGATTGCAGAATTTCGAGTAACTCTTAAAATCACCTTTGTCTTGAATGACTAATTGTGCACAGTTCAACGACCATTCGAGTGCGTTTTGTTGAGCTTGACCCTTATTCACACGTAAATCATTCGATCTACGTCCAATATTTTGAAGAAGCACGTATAGACGCACTATCCAAGGTAGGGCAGTCAGTCGACAAACTGCTTCAGCAGGACGTAGCTCTTGTCATTGCCGGAATTGAGACGAAATTTGTCTCTCCGGCACATCTTGGAGATGAACTTCTCATTGAGAGCGGTCTCTCAGAAATAAAACGGGCATCGGCGACTTGGCTGCAGCGGATCTCCAAAGGAACGTCCACCGTAGCAACGCAAATAGCGAGAGTCGGATGTACGTCATTGGATGGAAGACCGAAGAGATTCCCAGAAGAATTAATGCTGTCAGCGCAGCAACTTAAAGTAGAAGGAAATTGGCTTAATTAGTTCCAGACCTATCTGCCTCTTGGACAGTTTGAGATCCCATTTTGACAAATCGGCCGTTCCTGTCACCAATACTTTCACCAGCAGCATCAACCACCAAAACTGCCCCATTAGTGAAACTCGCCTCATCAGAAGCCAGATAGAGAACTGCATTAGCGATATCCTCTGGCCGGCCGGCTCTCCCGAGCGGGTTATTCGCACCAATAATTGTTGAAGCTTTCTCAAGATTCTGGTGATCCCCAGTAACCAATCTTGCTGTAAGGCCTGATATCGTCCCGCCGGGAGCAATCACATTCACACGTATACCGTGTTGGCCCAATTCAGTAGCCACAGACTGTGATAATCCCACAACAGCGTGTTTAGCGGCGGTGTAAACGTGAGGCCCTAAACCCGCACGAACACCAGCAGTAGATGCGGTACTAATAATTGAACCAAAACCTTGCTCCTGCATAACTCGAGCAGAATGTTTGATCCCATAGAAAACACTGTTTAGTAAAACATCTATCGTTCGAAGCCAACCGTCTCTCTCGATTTCAGCGATAGGTCCAACAGCTCCCAATATGCCAGCATTATTGAACATGACGTCAAGGCGACCGTACCTTTCAACAGCGAAGTCTACACATTCCGAAACCTGATTTTCGTCAGCGACATCAAGGGCGAATGGAACAGCGTTATTTCCAATTTCGTCAGCCAATGAATTAGCTAGATCACCTTGGATATCAGCGATGACGCACTTGGCCCCCTCTTCAACAAATCTTCTAACAGTTCCTTCACCAATGCCACTAGCACCACCAGTGATAATGGCTATTTTCTCTTCTAATCGTCCGGCCATAAGCCCTCCTAATTCTTATACGATAAGACTCCTGAAGATGACCTTACTTGTAGAGAAAAAATTGTGCATCTTATTCAGGTGGGTGATCCTGAAGAAAAACGGCTAAATTATGCACGTGCCAAACGAACTTCGATTGTTGACTATCCACGCTCATCCAGATGATGAATCATCAAAAGGTGCTGGTTCAGTCGCACTGTATTCAGACGCTGGAGTAAAAGCTACCCTCGTTTGCTGCACGGGTGGAGAAGAAGGCGATATCTTGAATCCAGCAATGGACCTTCCTGAGGTTCGAGAGAATATTGCTAGTGTGCGTAAAGAAGAATTAGACAAAGCTGCGAAGATAATCGGATATAACGCTATCCATTATCTTGGGTATAGGGATTCAGGTATGCCGGACTCTGAGGCAAACTCAAACCCGGATTGTTTTGCGAAGGCGCCTCTCAATGAAGCAGTAGAACGGTTGGTGGGTATCATCCGAGCCGAAAGACCACACGTAATTGTCACCTATCCAGATGACCAGCAGGGATACCAGCATCCAGACCACCTAAAAGTGTTTGATATAAGCCTTCCAGCATGGGAAGCGGCAGGTGATCCAACGAAATACCCAGAATCAGGGGACCCATGGACGCCTCTGAAGCTTTACTACACCACTTGGAGCAGAGCCCGCATAGAGGCCCTTCATGCAATGTTCAAAAAATTAAACCTAGAATCCCCGTTCAATGATGCATGGTTTGACCGGCCCTCTCAAGATCACCGGATTACGACAAAAATAGATGTGTCAGAATATTCGCAGATACGCACAGATGCACTGCTTGCCCATGCAACGCAAGTAGACCCTGAGTCCCCATTCTGGTTTGGACTTCCTTCAGAAGTTTCGGCTG
>MDTE01113373.1_pt1 | contig 12478 bp, 11 predicted proteins | sample 811231 | NCBI WGS metagenome assembly MDTE01 (sample SAMN05326651, study PRJNA326480) | marine metagenome | isolation source: seawater | place: Indian Ocean: Red Sea | collected 2010
AAGTTTAATTTAATTTTTGAGAGATTTTTAAATCCAGATAGAATTTCAATGCCTGACTTTGATATAGATTTTTGTGAGGAAAAAAGAGATTTAGTTTTTGAATACTTGACAAAAAAATACAAAGATAGTGTAGCTCACATAATAACTTTTGGTAAATTAAAGGCCAGAATGGTGATTAGGGATGTAGGTAGAGTTCTTGGTTTATCTTATGGTTTTGTTGACAGTATATCAAAAATGATACCATTTGATCCATCTAGACCACAAAATCTGACCCAATGTATTGCGGGAGAACCTAGACTTCAAAAACTTATTAATGATGATCCCAGAGTTAAAAAATTGACTGATCTTTCTTTAAAATTAGAAGGGCTAAATAGAAATGTAGCAACACACGCAGCAGGAGTTGTTATTGCTGATAAAAAACTTAGTGAAGTTGTGCCACTGTATAAAGATATTTCTGCAAATTTATTATTACCTTCAACTCAATTTGACATGTATTCAGCAGAAAATGCTGGTTTAGTAAAATTTGATTTTTTAGGTTTAAAAACGCTTACAGTAATTAATAATACTCAAAAATTAGTAAAAAAAAAAGATAAAGATTTTAATATTGAAAATATTAGTTATGAGGATCAAAAAGTTTTTGACTTATTATCAACAGGAAATACTGTGGGATTGTTTCAAATTGAAAGTGCTGGGATGAGGGAAGCATTAATTCAAATGAAACCAAATCATATTGAGGATATTATTGCATTAGTTGCTCTTTATAGACCAGGTCCAATGAGCAACATACCAACATATAATGATTGCAAACATGGAAAACAGACTCCTGACTATTTACATCCTCTCTTAGAAGATATCCTTAAACCAACATATGGGGTAATTATATATCAAGAGCAAGTAATGCAAATAGCACAAAAACTCTCAGGATTTACAGCTGGACAGGCTGATCTCTTAAGAAGAGCTATGGGCAAAAAGAAAAGAGCAGAACTTGAAAAACAAAAACAAGGATTTATCGCGGGCGCTATTGTTAATGGAATACCAAAAGATGTTGCTGCAGGAATTTTTTTGAAAATAGAACCCTTTGCAGAATATGGTTTTAATAAAAGTCACGCAGCTGCTTATGCAATAATCTCATATCAAACAGCATTTCTTAAAAAATATTATCCAAAAGAATTTATTGCAGCTTCTATGACAATGGATATTTCAAATCAAAATAAATTGAATGAATTTTATGAAGAACTAAAAAGATTAAATATTGAGATAGTAAGACCAGATATTAATGAATGTTTTGCAGACTTTAGAACGTCGAATAATAAGTTTTTTTACGCTCTAGGAAGTATTAAAGCTGTTGGATACGAAGCTATATCAAATATTGTAAAAGAAAGAGTTTTAAATGGTAAATTTAAGTCAATTAATGATTTTATTAAAAGAGTAAATCCTAAAGATATAAATAAGCTTCAACTTGAAGGTCTAGTAAAAGCTGGTGCATTTGATAACTTAAATTCAAATAGAAGATCAATATTTAATTCAATTCCTAAAATAATATCTAAAAATAAAAATTTATTTGAAAATAAATCTGTAAATCAAATTAATCTTTTTTTGGAAGATGATAGCGAGCAAGATGAGATAATAGATAAAACTAATGATTGGAATTTTGAGGAAAGATTGTCAAAAGAATTTGAAGCAGTAGGTTTTTTTATTTCAGATCATCCATTAAACCAATTTGCTGAGATTTTTGATGATTATAAAATTATGGATTACTCTAATTTTATTTATAATGAAAATATAAAAAATATTAATATTGCAGCTACATTATTAAAGATAAATGAAAAAAAAACTGCAAAAGGTAATTCTTATGCTGTTTTGAAGTTGACTGATTTGAAAAGTGTTTTTGAATTATTTATTTTTTCTGATTTATTAGAATCAAATAGAGAAATTTTGAAAGAGGGAAACTCAATTATTTTAACTTTAATTAAAAATTTTTCAAATGATGAAAATAGATTTAGGAGAATTAATGTTCAAAAAATTGCTTCTTTAAAAGATTTATATAATAGTCCTATTAATGAGGTATTATTCAATGTAAATTCTGAAAAACAAATGAATGAAATTTCTAAAATTTTAAAAAGTGAGGGCAAAACCTCAGTTTTTATTAATTACGTAACAAAAGATAATATTCTTAAATTTAAATTAAAAAATTCTCGTAAATTAGATAGAAAATCTCTAAATCTTTTAAGAAATCAGGAAATAAGCTCATATATAAGTTAAATTAAAACTTGTTAATTTTGCAAAATGTTTTAAATAATCCATTATTAAATTAACACGCACACAGTTTTTGGTTTTATACCTCCGGTCCTTAGTTGGAAATTACTGTGGTGGCTCAACCGGGAAAAAATATGAAAATACCTAATGTAACTATTCAACAACTATTAGAGGCTGGTGTTCATTTAGGACACAAAACTTTAAGATGGAATCCAAAGATGAAAAAATATATTTTTGGAAAAAGAGACTCAATCCATATTATAGACTTAACTCAAACTTTAGAATTGACAAAAACCGCTCTTCAAAAAGTATATGAAACAATTTCAAATAACGGAAAGATACTATTTGTTTCAACAAAAAAGCAAGCTTCAGAAGCTATTGCTGAAGTGGCAAAAGAAACCGACCAATATTTTGTAAATTATAGATGGCTTGGTGGAATGCTTACTAATTGGGGAACGATTTCAAATTCAATTAAAAAATTGAAAAAATTAGAAGCAGATCTTGCTGCTGAAAATAGAGGTTTCACAAAGAAGGAACTTTTAAAGATGAGTGTTAAAAAAGATAAACTACAAAGATCTTTAGGAGGAATATCTGAAATGAAAAAAATTCCAGATTTAGTATTTATAATCGATACAAATTATGAATCTTTGGCCATACAAGAGTCTGTAAAACTTAATATTCCAATTATTGCAATATTAGACAGTAATTCAAATCCAGATGGTATAGATTTTCCGATACCAGGAAATGATGATGCAAGAAGAGCAATAGATCTTTATTGTAATTTGATAAAAGAAACTATTCAATCTGCAAAAAAATCTATACCAATAGAAGAGAAAAAATCTGAAAAAAATAAGGAAAATAAAACATCAAAAACAGTTCAAGAATTAGATAGAGAAAAACTTGAAAAAAAATTTTCTAAAAAAAAAATTAATTAAATTAATTTATGAGTGATATAGAAAAAGTTAAAAGATTGAGAGAGGCAACAGGAGCTGGTTTTAAAGATTGTAATTTAGCAATAAAAGAATCACAAGGTGATTTAGATAAAGCAATTGAAATATTAAGAGTTAAAGGAATATCTAAGGCTTCAAAAAAAATGTCTCGAGTTGCAAAAGAGGGTGTTGTAGCAATTAGTGGTGATGAAAAAAAAACATCTATTATTGAAGTAAATTGTGAAACAGATTTTGTTGCTAAAAATAATGATTTTATAGATTTTGTAAAAGAACTAAGCGATCTTAACAACGAAAAAAATTCTAAAATTGAAGAACTAAAAAAAACAAAAATGAAAAACGGTGATTTAGTGGAAAACAATTTAGTTGCTTTGATTGCAAAAATTGGGGAAAAAATTACTATAGGAAAAACTAAAACAATCTCAAATTCTTCCTCAATAAACTACCAATACTTACATTCAGTAGTTAAAGATAATTTAGCTAAGTTGGCTGTCATAGTTTCTTTGGAGACAAAAAATAATTCAGAAATTGTTAAAAATTTTGGAAAACAATTATCAATGCACATAGCTGCATCGAATCCTTTAGCTTTAGATTCTAGTATGATTGACAAAGCGATAATTGATAAAGAGCAAGAGTTAGTTTCAGAAGAACTTAAGAATTCAGGTAAACCAGATGATATTGTTAAAAAAATTACTTTAGGTAAAATGAGTAAATTTAAAGAGGAAAATGCACTTTTAACTCAAGCATGGGTAATGGAACCTAAAAAAAAAGTACAAGATGTTTTAAAAGAACTTGCTATAAATGATCTAAAAATAAAAGAGTTTAGCAGAATAAAGATAGGCGAATAATGTTTGATGACAAATCATATAGCCTTAAAATGGATAAAACTATTGAGGTCTTTTCAAAAGAACTTTCTTCATTAAGAACAGGAAGAGCAAATGCTTCTATGTTAGATCTTATTAAGGTCGATGTTTATGGTCAACAAATGCCGATTAATCAAATCGGCAGTATAACTACACCTGAACCTAGAATGATAAATATTCAAGTTTGGGATCAAAATAATGTTAATTTAATCGATTCAGCAATTAAAAAATCTGAACTGGGATTAAATCCACAAATCGATGGTCAATTAATAAGATTACCAATACCAGAATTAAATGAGGAAAGAAGAACGGAAATTAAAAAAATGATTAAATCTATGGGAGAAAAGTGCAAAGTATCTATAAGAAATATAAGAAGAGATGCTAATGAAGAACTGAAAAAATTATTAAAAAAAAAAGAAATAGGTGAAGATCAGGAGAAGACTTTTGAAAAAAATGTTCAAAATATAACTGATAAACATATTAATATAGTAGATGAAAAAGTTTCATCAAAAGAAAAAGAAATAATGACAATATGAACCCATTAAATCATGTAGCCATTATCATGGATGGTAATGGGAGATGGGGATTAAAAAAAAAAAGTCAAGAAATGCCGGCCACAAAGCAGGATTAAATACAGTTGAAAAAATCATTAAGGTTTCAATTAAAAATAATATAAAGTTCCTAACACTCTATGCTTTTTCAACTGAAAATTGGAAAAGACCAAAAACAGAAGTTAATTTCTTATTCAAACTCTTAGAAAATTTTTTAAAAGATAGAATAAACGAACTTCATGAACAAAATGTTAAATTAAAAATAATTGGTGTTAAAAATTTTACAAAAAAATTGAATAATCTCTTAAATTTCTCTGAAAAAAAAACATCAAAAAATAATAAGATCCAAATTAATTTAGCATTAAATTATGGTTCAAAATTTGAATTAATTAATGCATTTAAAGAGCTTAAAAAAAATAAAAAGAAAATTAATGAGAAAAATATAGAAAAATATTTACAAACAAAAAACATACCAGATCCTGACATTTTGATTAGAACAGGAAATACCAAAAGATTGAGCAATTTTTTATTATGGCAATTGGCTTATTCAGAAATTTTTTTTGAAAAGAAATTATGGCCTGATTTTAATGAAAAGGATTATAATGAAATTATAAAAAAATTTAAAAAAATTAAGAGAAATTTTGGAAAAATATGATTAGTAAGGAACTACAAAAAAGAATTTTAAGTTCAATTATCATAATACCTTTAACGTTTTTTTTTATAATTAAAGGTTCTTATTATCTTATATTTTTTTTAGTTTCGCTTTTTTTTCTTTCCACCGCAGAATGGTTTAAAATGAGTAAAAAAAATGAATTCAAAATTTTAGGTGGAATTTTTTTAGCATTCACATTTTATACAACTTTCTATTTAAGAAACATAGATTTGACCTTCTTTTTATTTATTTTGATGATTTGTATTTCAACTGATTTAGGTGGTTATATTTTTGGCAAACTTTTTAAAGGTCCTAAATTAATAAAAATTAGCCCTAACAAAACATATTCAGGGATGATTGGAAGTTTTTTTTTATCAGTCATAACAGCTTATTTTTTTAATGTAAGATATGAATTTAATATATTTGATATTCAATCTGCTTTTAAAAATGTAAATATTATTTTTATAGGCTTAATAGTTTCAGGTATAAGTCAAATTGGTGATTTAATTATTTCATATTTTAAAAGATCCTCTAAAATTAAAAATACTGGAAATATTTTGCCTGGTCATGGAGGATTGTTAGATAGAATTGATGGTATGATTTTTGTTTTCCCCTCAATTTATCTTATAATGAAAATTTTATCGTGAAAAAAAAGATTATAATATTAGGGTCCACGGGTTCCATTGGTCAAAATACTTTATCAATTATTAAAAAAGATAAAAAAAAATTCAATGTACAATTATTATCTACTAACAAAAATATTAATAAAGTCTTTCAACAAGCACGAGAGTTTAATGTAAAAAATATAATAATTAATGATTATGATAAATTTATTTTAGCAAAAAAAAAATATAATAAACATGATATAAAATTTTATAATTCTTTTTCAATAATAGATAAACTTTTTAATAAAAAGGAAATTTTTTACTCGATGATATCTATTATTGGAATTGATGGATTAAAACCCTCTTTAAAATTAATTAAATACAGTAAAAATATTGCAATAGTTAATAAAGAGTCGATTATCTGTGGTTGGAGCTTAATAAAAAATAAATTAATAAAATATAAAACTAATTTTATTCCGATAGACTCTGAGCATTTTTCTATTTATTCTCTTATAGAAAATAATCAAAAAAATAACATAGAACAATTATATATCACTGCATCTGGAGGGCCATTTTTAAAAAAATCTATAAAAGGTTTTAAATATATAAAAAAAAAAGAGGCACTAAATCATCCAAATTGGAAAATGGGAAAAAAAATTTCAATAGATTCTGCTACTATGATGAATAAAGTTTTTGAGGTGATTGAGGCAAAAAAAATATTTAATTTAAAATACAAAAATATATCAATCTTAACTCATCCAAAATCCTATGTTCATACAATAGTAAAATTTCAAAACGCATTAACTAAAATATTAATTCATGAACCTGATATGAAAATTCCAATTTATAATTCATTATATCTATTAGATAAAAAGATTATTAAATCTAAAAAATTAGATTTTGAAATTTTAAATAATTTAGAGTTAAATAAAATAGATGTGAAAAAATTTCCTTTAGTCAAAATTCTAAACTATTTATATGAAAAAAATTCTCTCTATGAGACTGTATTAGTATCTGTAAATGATTTTTTTGTTCTTAAATATTTAAATAATGAAATAGAATATAATAAAATGATAAGTAATATTTATAAATTTGCTATTAATAAAGAATTTTTAAAATACAGATCAATTATACCCAAAAATGTTGAAGAAATTTACAAATTACGAGATTATGTAAGTTTAAAATTATCATCTTTAAGTGTATAAAACTTTTTAATTTATGTTTAAAATTTTATCTAAAGTATTATTTTTTTTAGCTTTTATGACATTGGTTAAGGCTGAAATATTAAATGAAATAAAGGTTGAAGGTAATCAACGTATTTCGGAAGCGACTATCATTGTTCTTGGTAAAATAGAAATAGGAACAGATTACAATGATAATAATTTAAATGATGTTTTAAAGAATCTTTATAACTCAAATTTTTTTAGTGATATTGATCTAAATTTATCAAATGGAAAATTGATAATTAAAGTTTTAGAAAATCCAATTATAGAGGATATACAAATTACAGGAATTAAAAGCAAAGCTTTCACCGAACAGTTGTATGAAAATATTAGTTTAAAAAATAGAAAATCTTTTACAGATGATCAACTGTTCAAAGATGTGATATTAATTAAAAACATTTTAAAAACAAATGGTTATTATTTTGCAGAAGTGAATTCCTCGTTTATTAAAAACGAAGAGCTTAACTCTATTCAATTGAAATTTGATATAAATCAAGGTGAGAAAGCTAGAATAAAAGAAATAGCATTCATTGGAGATAAAAAAATTAAAGACAAAAAACTTTTAGAAGTTATTGCCTCTGAGGAACATAAGTTTTGGAAATTTATATCTAATAAAGTATATCTTAACCAATCTACAATAGAACTTGATAAAAGATTATTAGAAAATTATTATAAAAATCTAGGTTTTTACAAAGTCAAAATTCTAAATTCGTTTGCTGAATTTAAAGATCAAGGACATTTTAAATTAGTTTTTAATATTGATGCTGGAAAACAATATTATTTTAATAAATTTAAGTTAAATCTACCAGTTGATTACAATCAATCTGATTTTTCGAAAGTAGATAAAATTTTTAGTAAATTAGAAAATGAAAGATATTCAATAGATGATTTAAATCTTATATTGAGTGAGATCGATAAGATAGCATCTTCAAGATTATATGACTTTATAAATGCTCAAGTTGAAGAAGAAATTATTGATAATAAAATTAATTTTACCTTTAATGTCGTTGATTCTGAAAAGTTTTATGTTGAAAAAATAAATATTCTTGGGAATTTTCAAACAATAGAAGAAGTTATCAGAAATAAATTAGTTGTTGATGAAGGAGACCCTCTTAATACTTTGTTGTTTAATAAATCTATTGATAATATTAAAAGTTTAAGAATTTTCAAAAATGTAAAAGGTAAAATTAAAGAAGGTAGTGATCCAAATTTAAAAATTATTGATATTTCTGTCGAAGAACAGCCAACAGGAGAGATTTCTTTAGCTGCTGGTGTTGGTACTAGTGGATCGACAATTGGTGGTGGAATCGTGGAAAAGAACTTTCTGGGAAAAGGTGTAAACTTAATTACTAACATACAAATTTCAGACGACTCTGTTAAAGGTAGATTTGTTTACTCACAACCTAATTTTGCTTATACAGATAACACTTTATTTACATCTTTTGATGCAACTACTAATGATTATTTGACTAATTTTGGATATAAAGTTTCAACCACCGGATTATCTCTAGGTACTGAATTCGAACAATATGAAAATTTATTTTTTAGCCCAGAATTATCTTTATCTTTTGAAGATTTAGAAACCAATTCAACAGCTTCATCTCAATTAAAAAAACAGGAGGGAAGTTATGAGGATTTTTATTTTAATTATGGATTAAATTACGACTTAAGAAACTCTTCGTATAAACCCACCTCAGGAAATAAAACTTCTTTTTTTCAAAACGTACCGGTTATTTCAGACAATAATGAAATAACAAATACATTGATATTTACACATTTTAAAAATTTAAATCAGGCTTCTGAAATGATTGGTAAAGCAAGTCTATATTTAAAAGCAGTAAATTCTTTAGATAATTCCGATGTTAGAATATCAAAAAGAGCACAAATTCCCTATAACCGACTGAGAGGATTTGAGAGAGGTAAGGTTGGACCAGTTGATAATACGGATTATATTGGAGGAAATTATGTGACAGCTCTTAATTTATCTACTAATTTACCTGGAATTTTAAGCACCGTCGAAAGTTTAGATTTTTCATATTTTATAGATTTAGCAAATGTGTGGGGAGTTGATTATGATGATTCAATAGATGAGTCTTATAAAATTAGAAGCTCAACAGGAATTGGAGTCGATTTTTTGACACCCATAGGTCCACTTAGTTTTTCATTAACTCAACCTCTTACAAAAGAGTCTTCAGATAAAACAGAGACATTTAGATTTAATCTTGGCACTACTTTTTAATGCTTAAAAAAAAGAATATCCTTTTAATTTTGATATTTTCTTTTTTTTTTAATAATTATTCATTTTCAGAAAGCAATATTTTGTTTATTGACATTGACTATATTTTTAATAATTCTGATGCTGGTAAAAAATTTAATCAAAATATTCAATCCGAATCAAAAAAAATTCAAAATGAATTAAATGAATATCAAAAAAAAATTGATCAAGATAAAAAAGAAATATTAGATCAAAAAAATGTTTTGTCTAAGGAGGAATTTCAAAAGAAAACTCTAGATTTAGATAAACAAATAAAAGATTATAATAAAATTATATCTGATAAAAATAATGAATTAAATATTTATAGAAATAAAATGAAAATTGAATTTTCAAAATATCTATCTAAAATAGTTCAAGAATATGCTTCTAATAATTCTATAGAAATGATTATAAAAAAAGATAATATTTTGATAGGAAAAAAAGAATTAGATGCAACGCAAAAAATATTAGATTTATTTAATAAAAATATAAAATCAATTGAAATCAAATAATGAAAATTAATAAAAAACAAATTGCAGAACTTCTTCCTCATAGAGAACCAATGTTATTAATTGATGAATTAATTGATATTAAAAAATTAACCTCTGCAACTGCTATAATGAATGTTAAAAAGGATGCTTTCTACGTTGATGGTCATTTTCCTGGAAATCCAGTAATGCCTGGTGTTCTAATTGTCGAAGCTTTTGGTCAAGCTGCAGCTGCATTAACAGCTCATGGTATCGATAAAAAAGAGTACGAAAATAAATTAGTTTTTTTAATGAATGTAGAAAAAGCAAGATTTAGAAAACCAGTAATACCAGATTGTAAATTAGAACTTAAGATCGAAGCAATCAGATCTCATGGTAGAGTTTGGAAGTATAAAGGCGAAGCATTTGTTGACGGTAAACGTATGGCTGATGCCCAGTGGTCTGCAACGATAGTTGATAAAAATAATTAGAAATATTTGTTGATAATCAAAATTTGAATATTTTGATATTAACAAATTGTGGATAATCCTTTTTTTAAAAATCACGGTCCATTCAAAATAGAAGATCTTTTAAAAGATCTTAAACTAAATGATATAAAAAATTCAATTACTGATAGGGTTCATGATATTAAAGATCTCCAAACAGCAGATAAAAATCATTTAACGTTTTTTCATTCAAAAAAATATCACTTACAAGCATCTAATACAAAAGCCTCTTATTGTTTAACTCAAAAAAATTTAGCTAATTATTTACCAAAAAGTTGCAAACCAATATTAGTTGATAATGTTTTATTATCACTATCTCAAATCACATCAAAATTTTATCCAGATGCTATTAATGATGATTTTGACAATTCTGTTAGAAAAATTGAAGAATTAAATTTTGAAAGTAAAATTCAATATGGACATAATGTTTTAATTGGGGATAACGTAAAAATTGGTAAAAATTGTTTAATAGGCCATAATACAATTATAGAAAAAAATGTAAATATAGGCTCTAATTGCTCTATTGGATCAAATATAATATTAAGAAATACAATTATAGGAGATAATGTAGCTATACTTGATGGTTGTGTCATTGGAAAAAAAGGTTTTGGTTTTTTTCCTAATAAACAAAAAAACCTTAGATATCCACATATTGGAATAGTGATTATTGGTGATAATTCCGAAATAGGTTGCGGCGCAACTATTGATAGAGGATCAATGTCAAATACAATAATAGGAAAAAATACTTTTTTAGATAATCAAATTCATATAGCTCATAATAACAAAATAGGAGATAATTGTATAATTGCAGGACAAGTTGGTTTTGCAGGAAGCTCAAGTCTAGGAAATAATGTAATGATTGGTGGACAAGCTGGGATATCAGGACATCTTAAGATTGGTAATAACGTTCAAATAGGTGGTGGCAGTGGAGTAATAAAAGACATTCCAGATAATAGAAAAGTTATGGGATATCCTTCAAAAGATATAAGACAATTTTTAAAAGATAATAAATGATAGATAAAACTGCAATTATAGATTCGAAAGCAAAGTTAGATAAAAATGTTCATGTTGGACCTTATTGCATTATAGGCCCTAATGTTGAAATTGGTGAGAATACTATTATTCAATCACATGTAAATATTTTAGGGAATGTTAAAATAGGTAAAGAGAATAAGATATATCCTTTTGTCTCTATTAACGATCCACAAGATTTGAAATATAATGGAGAACCAACTAATTTAATTATTGGAGACAATAATAAAATTAGGGAGTATGTAACGATTAATCCAGGGACAGTTGGAGGTGGTGGCAAAACTGTAATTGGTAATAACTGTTTATTTATGATTTCATCACACATAGCTCATGATTGTCATGTAGGAAACAATGTAATAATTGCAAACAATGTTCCTTTAGGAGGACATGCAATTATTGAAGATAATGTTGTTATAGGAGGAAACTCTGCAGTTCAACAATTCACGAGAATTGGAAAAATGGCAATGATTGGTGGGATGACTGGTGTTCTTCATGATGTAATTCCTTATGGATTATCAACAGGAAATAGAAACTCATTACAAGGATTAAACTTAATAGGCCTGAGAAGAGCCAAGTTTGAAAACAAGGATATTCTAGGTTTAAGTGAAGCTTATAAGGAGATTTTTGCCACTAAGAATATCAATGAAAATATAAGTAAATTGAACGGTTCTTTTAAAGAAAATCCTTTAGTCAAGAATGTAATTGATTTTATAACAAAGGATAAAAAAAGATCTATTTGTACACCATTTTCGTAAAATGATAGGATTAATTTTTGGTGATGCTGAATTTCCAAAGGAAATTCTAAAAAATGTCAAAAAAAGAAAAATTAAATATTTGATAATTGATTTGTCAAAATCAAAGAAGTTTAAAAAGGATAGAAAATCTTATTCAGTTTCTATAGGCCAATTTGGTAAAATCATTAATATTCTTAAGGAAAATAATTGTAAAAAAGTTTTATTTGCTGGGAAGGTAAATAAACCTAACTTTTCAAGGTTAAGATTAGATTTAAAGGGTATTTATTATATTCCTAGAATTATCAAAGCATCTAAACTTGGAGATGCAGCAATACTTAAAGAAATCATTAAGATATTGGCTCAAAATAAGATCAAAACTGAAAATTCA
>MDTE01048020.1_pt1 | contig 12477 bp, 12 predicted proteins | sample 811231 | NCBI WGS metagenome assembly MDTE01 (sample SAMN05326651, study PRJNA326480) | marine metagenome | isolation source: seawater | place: Indian Ocean: Red Sea | collected 2010
CATCGTTATTGCTTTCAATGGCGAAAATGTTCACAGGATCATCTTCTTGACTTGGTCGTAAGCATCCACAAGAGCGTCGATATCTCTGTCGCCCGTGACCATACGGTAAGCCTTTACAGCGGCCCAAATTTCATCCTTTGTGAGCCACTCATTGTCGATATAAGACTTGCGGACGTCCCGCTTGTGCTCCTTGAAGGGCTCCATCGCCGCCTCGGTCTCCACCAGATCCTTCAAATAATTCTTAATATGCTCCTCCTTCGAGAGCACCACCTCTTCCTCTTCTTCGCCTTGATATGTTTCAATCTGAACTACGTTACTCATCTGTATCTCCTTTTTCAACCCAATTGTTCATAGCATAAAAGCTAGTGGCCAAACCTCCAAACAAAAGATAGGCCACCAACAGACCCTTAAGGGCCTTCACCGCGTCATCAGTAATAAACCAAAAACAGGTAAAATTAAACAACGCGATCACTAGGTAACTCAGCATCAATCTAGATGCTTTAGTTTTAAACATATTACCCTCCTTAGTTTCTATATGCAGTAGGGAAGGCGGGATTTGAACCCGCAAGCCGTGAAGCGGGAGATTTTAAGTCTCCTGTGTATGCCATTCCACCACTTCCCCAAATCATGGAACTATAATACACAATTTTAACGCCCGTGTCAAGACTTTTTTTCCATTCCGCAACCGCCTAGCGCTACTCTCAACAACTCAACTTCCTCTTCAAGCTCTTTATAGGTTTTTTTTCTTTTTGAGAACCCCTCCACCAAGCACAGCACTATTGATGCGAGGATAAGAGAGGAATAAATAGAGAGGGCTATTATTGTAGCTGTATTGCTGATCAGCATCGCCACTGCGGTAGCGACGAACATAAGTTTTGCCAGCACGAAGCAAATTGCCGCAAGGCGAGCTTTCCAGGGCGCTTCCAAAAAAGCTTCGTACATTTCTACCTGCGGAGGAATCCTACGTTAAAAGCCCCAAATATGGAAGTACTTACTGTAGAACACCCACCTGTGCTTTTAGGTGTCGTGTCTTCTAGCCTTTCTTCAGTCTGAACAAAGCTTTTTGGGCTCCATTCGGAGGAATCTTCGATTCCGTTGCCATCGCGATCATTGTCGCAAGCATCACCGATTCCATCCCGATCGTGGTCTTCTTGATAAGTATTTGGCACATTAACGCAATTATCGACGTGATCGTAGTTGTAGTCGTTATCCATATCATTGGCGCACTTCATGTTTTTATTATAATCCCTGCGGTGCAGGAGTGGACACTCATCATACATATCTGACACGCCGTCATTATCGTCATCTTCGTCACATACATCGCCTAGGCCGTCGCCGTCTGTATCTACCTGGCTTGGGTTAGGAAGTGCAGAGCAATTATCGTCAGTATTGTTAACAGAGTCACCATCTAGGTCCTCGTCGCAGTAATCTCCTAAGCCATCACTATCTCTATCAAACTGGTTTGGGTTCCAACTGGTCATGCACGTATCACATGCATCGCCCCAGCCGTCAGAATCCCTGTCTAATTGCTCCGGATTAGCCTTCCACGGGCAATTATCAAAATCATCTTCGAATCCATCTTCATCATAATCATCGGCATATTGGGAAGTGTCCCCTTGATCCGTGTTCGCTATCAATATACTTCCTCCCCCGCCTCCGCCTCCGCCGCCAGACTCATCGGGTGTACCACATAAACCATCGGCACACTCACCATCTTGTGCGTAAACCTCCGGTGTGAAGGCTAGCGCCATAATAATAAACCAAACTCTCATTTCCCACTCCTTTGAATTGATGTACTAGATAATGTCATCTACTAGTCCGTACTCCAAGCATGTTTTGGCATCCCACCATAAATCGTGCTTTAAGATTTTATTAAGCTGCTTTTTCGGAATCTTAGTGTGCTCGTCATATATGTTCTTGATTGTCTCCATAAGAAGATCGTTATTCTTCATATCATCCTTAAGATCCTCATACTTGCCCCAAGACCCAGCCGACAACTGGTGTATTAACATAAAAGCATGTTCATGCATATATCTCTCATTAGCAACAACACTCATAATGGTTGCTGCAGAAGCGGCGCAACCATCAATGACTGAGCGAATTGGCACCTTTGACTTCTTGATGTAATCAACGGCAGAAAAACCGGCAAAGACACTTCCACCATAACTGTTGATGTGCAAATAGATGTTTGCAGGCTTATCAAGAGTTAAAGTATTTTGCTGATTGCTCAAAGTGATGTTCAAGCTTCTAATTTTCTTATTGAGCGTAAGAATCTTGGTCCTGGTGACCTCACTGTAAAAATACACTCTGTTGTTGGCTGAACTTACTTGATTTCTGCTGTCCGAATCTGCTGCGTCAGGATCGGAGTCGGACTGACCTTTCTCCTCTTTGCCTGGCTTTTCAGCGTGGCGCCATAGATATTCATCAAACACCGGCATTTTTCACCTTCGTTTCGGTTATGCTTACAATACGCCACTCATTGTTCCCGGGAAAGTGATGCCTTTTTTCATTCGCATGTGCTTCGGCTTCGGCAAAAGTGTGCTTCATGACCTCGTCATGGCGGTATGTGTTATCTTTGTTGTTTTGAAACTGGATGATATATCTCTTCATATTGCTATTTCCTTCTGTCTTTACCTTTTCGGCTCTTTTTCCGCTTCTTTGTTCGTTGATCGGTGTTTTCTTCTTCTGTTGTTCCACCACTTTCTCCCTTTTTGTTCCTGATCTTCACGACAAAGCCGCTACTTAGCTTTTTCACTTTAACTGCAAGATCTTCCTCTCCCTCCAGCAGAATACCTTGTCTTAAAAGATCAGCCCCCTTGAAATCATTAAATTTTCCCACTATTTTCCACGGTTTGCCGTGTTTTTCTGTTTCTTCTGTCATTTTTTCCCTTTGTTACAAGATAACATAACATATCTGAGCACAACTGTTAAGTGGAGATGCCCGGAATCGAACCGGGGTCCAAAACACGTCCAATATTTTGTCATTCACAAGGTTAGTTAATTTTTTTACGCAGAAAATCAACAAAACTGCTTTTTGCCTCCGCTACCAGAGCTTCTTTTTTACCTCAGAAAGAAGAAACTGCGTTTTGCTAGCGTTTGGTAAAAAGGTTGCTAGCGACCCCTGCTTAAGCAGCTAGTGCGTAAGCTTGTTCAACGTCAGTATTGGCGTTTATTTTTTTTTAAGCGTTTTTACAGAGTCCATCGCTTCCCTCTGCCTTGCACAAAAATTTTTTTTTGCCTTGTCGAAACCTGTTCATCCCCTTATAAAAAATATAAGGTCCTGCAGGAGGTCTAGGTTCCTCACTTACCTAGATTGCCAGCCTACCGTCAATTCTACTCCCCTCGTTATAGGCAATGAGGGGTTGTTTATAAGCATTAATTATTGCAACCTGCAGGATATGACCATCTTGAGCTTAATGCATGGCTATGACCTCCTCATACTATACTAATTATACTCCTAAACAAACTAATGTCAAGCATTTTCTTCAAAATAGCTAATTGCATCGTATTTTTTACATAATTTGTTGAAATATTCCTTAGTAACACCCAAAAATCGGGCGGCCTCCATCTTTGTACGAGAGGCTGAGAGTACATACATCAATACAGCATTTTTTGTAATGTTTTCCATCGAGTGCCACAAAGGTAACCCATACATCTTGCCACCGACGATCCTAGAAGCAATTTCTAATTTCAAGCCAATGACCTCTTCGAGGCTGAGGGAGTTTAACATCATTTCGAACTCGTCGGTTACTCGGCCTTCTCTGTGCAATTTTTTGCTGAGAGAGTAAAAATTATTTTTACCGTATGTTCTTCGTTTTTTATTCCACATCCTTGTTAACTAATCTAGTTTATATGTTATATTACTTATATGAAAGAAAGTAAGTACATATTAATATGAAATTAGACACTAGTTAACTAGTTTTTCCTATTTTGTTTATGGGCAAACTCAATGATGCCGGCAGCTACGATCGCATACGTCTCTTCTGACGTGTATGGTTCGGAGGTATCGGATTTGTGCGCGTTGAGTTTGTCTGTGCAATACTTTACCATTTCTTTTGAAGGAGCGATATCTATTTGATATTCTTCATCAACTTTAAACAAAAGGATATCAAATAAACTTACTGGATCGTATTTCATCAGACTCCTACTACATCAAACCCTCTAAAAGTGGGTCTTCGTCGGGATCCCCAAAGTCTTCCTCTTCTTCCGGCGGGATTTCCTCTGAGGCCTCTATATCGGACTTTTCTTGCTCATATTCTGGCGTGGTAGGTTCTTCTAGTGTGCCGGCCATCTCATCTTCGAACTTATCAAAATACAGTTTCAGATTTGTTATTAGGTAATCGTAAAATTCCTTTCTGTCTTTACTGTCATCTAATAATTTATAGGAGTCAGCAATGCTGGACTCAATTTTCTTATAACTTCTAAATGCAATATTTCGGCCAGTGTTATTTAAACCTTCAATTCCGAACTTCTCCACCTCCGACTCGTCAGGCTCCTCTTCTTCCTCTTCTTCCTCTTCCTTGTCTTGGTCGCGAACTGGGATAAAGGCATCTTCGATCTCGTCATCATCAACGGTCACCTCAATTTCTTCCCCCAACAGTTCCTTTAGCAAGGATTCAGCAATTTCAATTGAATCTTCTGGGCCGGCTGGAGGTGTACCATCTGGCAGCACTGTAGATAAGGTGTTCTGAACCGCATGGATTATATGAGCCCTGAATGACTTACGCTGTTCAGGATCTGTAGTGATGATTTTGTAGTCATCCTCTAACTGAGGAATAATTTTTTTAAGCAGAGTCTCTAACTCATTGATGCCAGTAGAGTACTTCGGCGCATCCGCGGCATCCCTCTCGGTAAGAATAATTCTCTGTAGCGTGGCCCTGAGGTTAGCCTCTTGCAAAGCTCTTTGAGTTCTTCTGTGGCGAACAACTTTAATCGCTTTTCTAAGCTCCTCTCTGAGCTTTATCTCGTTAACCAATTCTTGTCTATCAATAATATTCATATTTAGGACTCCTAACCCATTCTAATTATGTAATTTAATATATTTTCTTCTAAGTTTTCAACCGTGCTGGGGCCATTACCGATCAAGCCGTCAGTAGATCTGGTTCTCTTGTCTTCCTCGCAGGCCGGGTCGTTCTCATCACACTCTGCGTCACGGCGACCCCCTGGGATTGAAGCAGGCGCGGCGTAGGTTCCGACTTCAACGGCACCGCCTCCAACTGACGAAATCTCTTCTAGATTCTCGTCGGGTTTAACAAGGCGCCTCATCTCCTCAGGGTCGCAATCGGGGTCTTGGCCACAAAGGGCACCGGCCTCATTCTTTTTTCTATTATCCGCGGTTCGCATGTCTATGCCATTATGCTTATATGACCTCATTCCGGTCGTATACATTTCGTCCATCACTTCCTCGACAAGGTTTATGATGGTTTCAGAAATAGGGTTAACAGCAGAGTAGTGCCCGCCAAGAAGTCCCCAGATTTCTGCTGCTCTATCTTGGCTGGCTAGAGGGATATATTCTTTAAATTCTTCGAAATTGCCAGATTTGATGAACTCACGCATAAAAGTAGCGCTCAATTCTTCCCCACTTACAGAGTGTTTCGTGGCGCCAACAACTAGTGGCTCAACGGTCACCCCTTCCGGGGCGTACTTGTCCTGTATCTCACTAGTGAACCGCCCAGCATCCTTGCTGCTAGCGGCCATGGCTACTGTTTGTCCAGGTACAGTCTCATGCTCAAGGACTTGGTAGGCTACCTTCATTGGGTTCCCCTCAACGGGAATAAAAGTAACACTATCTGCTATCCCAGCATCCTCAAGATATAAGCCCCATATTTGCTGTGATAATTCTAGAGTAACCTGTTTGTCTCCCATTGCTCTGGGCTTAGTCCCAGTGAACACAAAGACCATATCGGCTAAGTTCGCCGCATTCTTCACTAAGTCCAAGTGTCCTCTATGTGGAGGCTTGAACCCTCCGGGGATCAAAGCTATTGAATCATATTGTGAGAAATCTAATGCAGGGGATGTTGCCTCAGCGGCGTCATCCCTGTGCGCAGGGGCCTCCTCGCCGGCAGATATTGCAGGTACAGAGCCTCTGCCATATCTAAACAAACCTAATATTTGGTTAACTGGTGCAAAGTTCCCAGTAAACTTATACATTTGGCCCTCGAACTCGAAAACAAAACCCTCAGCAGGGGCACTTATGTTGTCTAAATGCTTGATTTTACTAAGTTGTTTAAGTAAAACAGATTGGGCTTCTTCCCGCCCTGGTCCGGTATATGATTGAATTGCCTTCACGGCCTTCTTTACTTCACCTTTTAGGCGACCTAGCTCTTTGGCGTTATCTAAAATATAAGTGCTCTCAAGCCCCTTAAGCATCTCAACAGCGAAATCGTGGATTGCATCCTCAATTGGAAAAATGGCCTGGCTGATGATCGCTGCGGACTTGTTAACAAAGTCTTTTATTTCCGCTCTCTGTGGCTTCTGAAGGCTGTATCCGCTATAGATACTTGACAGGTCCTTATATACTTTTTCACCGCCCGGTCCTGTCTTCTTTAAAATCCTATCAATAACATCTTGGCGAATAGCGGGATCATAGTGCTCCAAAAAGCTACTCTGCAGCAACCTCTGCTCTAAATACTCTTCAATCGTCATCCCAGGAACAAGGCCGGCCTTTTGAATACGTTGGAGAGTGATGTCCAAATCATGGTCCGTGTCGAGTGCCTTCAGTTTTACCACTGCTGTACGCTGTATACTGAATCGTCGGCCTTCTACTTCTTGTTCAACTCTGTCTAAAGCGGCATCGAGTACTGCTGCGCCATCTGCAGCGTCTGTGCCCTCCACACGATCGGTCTCAGTGTTATAGATTTTATGGCCACCTCGGTGTATAGTCATGACATTTATGTCATAGTTAATTACATTTGTTGCCCCGGGGCCCATAATCTCAGTATTGTAAAAGATTTCTCCATTTTCGCCAAAAATTTGACGCTTTTCTTCTGGAGATAACGCTGCGAGAGCCATTGACCAAGAATCAAACGCATCGAGATAAACTTTTTTGACACCTTCGCCGCCGGCAAATTCTCTAGCTTGGAGAAATTGAAGGTCACGACCTCCAACCTGCATATCACCTTTGTTCCTGGCGAACTTGGGCACACCTCCATTAAAACCGAGGTAAATATTAAACCCGTCAGTCTTCTCGGTGCCCTGTAGTTCGCCGTTAGAAGCCATGGATAGAATTTTAGCTATTTTATTGTAGGTGAGGCCACGATTATCATACAGATGAGCCAAGTGGCCAGCAACGCCGCCCTCTGTTAGCAAGGTTTTATTCATTTTTTTCTTCTCGGCAGGCCTTTCTCCGCCTCCTGCCTTCGTCGCATGGCGGCTTTGCGGAGCCTGGAGGTCTTATGGTTGCGACCCATGGGGTCCTCTTCTGGTGTTGGCAACTCCAATATATCAGGGTCGGCGCCCTCCTCCAATACTTTCACCTGCTCTTCCAATGTATGCACCCTTTCTTGTAGTCTCCTTGCTTGCTTTCTGACCTCTCTGAGGTGCTGAAAGGCTGCATCGAGCCTGTTTTGCTCTGTCTGTGACTTTGGTCTCATGTTGGACAACATCTCTTTTATGGCTTGTACGTGCGTCATAATGCTGACGTTCACTTTTGTTTCTCCGAGAAGAAAGCTCTTAGTCATTTTACCATAATCAATTTTCATTTTAATACCTCATTTCTTCTATAAATAGTTCACTTTACTGCTAAATGACGTTTCCTGATGGCGGCAAGTTACCTACCTTTGCCGCGGCAGGCTTTCCGGTGTTTCGTAGCGCATGCGTACCTGGCAACCCTATTCTAAATGGTATAGCATTCGATGGGGTTTTTACAGACTCGATGCATGCCAAGGTTTTATACTGCATCGTCATTTTTTTGTCACCATATCGTGTAATCACATTGCTTGCCGGGATAATTCCGTCGAGAGTAGTATCTTTGCCACTTACTGGGTTGCCATCGGCTCCAGTAACATATGAAAAGGATCCACTAGTAAACAATGATCCAGAAATTGCATGGCCGATATTACCAAGTCCATCGACAAAATAAACTTTGAAGTTATAGGCCGAACATTCAGTCAAACTAGTGACTGTGTATTCACGACTAATATACTCAGCGTTCGATCCACTTGTTAGTGTTGTGACCAAGGAGGAGCCATTGTAAATCTTGAATTGCGGGGCCGTGCCTCCAATCTCTTTTGTATAGATAGAGGACGTGGCCGCAGGCCATGATAAAGTTACTTGCGACACAGACGCTCCTGATCTAACAACAGAGGCGGTGTCGTTCCAGGCGGTGCTGGGAACGTTAAAGGTTGCTTCAATTGATGAATCGCTAGATAGGTTCCCTGCCTCGTCTTGAGCCTCGACCTTATATTTCCATACAGTCCCCAAGCCCGCAGGAAACGTTCCTAAAGTTGCTGTGATGTTTAGATTTGGTCCAGAAGCACTGACTACACCATAAGTGTTGCCCGCCCCACCCGGCAGAGAGGATGACGCCCGCCTCCAGTCTGCAGACCCGCTCTTCACATAAACATAGTATCTAAATGGATCAACATTATCCACAGCCGCCGCAGACCAGTTCAGTGCAATTTTGCCAGAGTTAGGCATTATTCTTCCTGAGAGCGTGGTACCAGCGGACCATGAAGGTGCCGTAGTATCTTCGGTACTGTGAGTGAGAAAGACAGAAGTAATATTCCCAGAGATATCAGTAGCTTGGAGCTTAAACACATAGGATTCATATGGTTCTAGACCTGTAACTGTTGTGGTTATTCTAGACGATCCGCTAAAAGTCGCTGTATGCATGTAGGATGCTGAAAAAGCGTCATCTCCAGACCCGGAAGAGGCGTGCCTATAAAATAGCTTTTGATTCTTGATACCCGCACCAGCATCAGTTGGCGCTGTCCACTTTAAGCTAACCATCGCCTCAGTGTCGGACTCGCTTCCTGATGTGATCAGTGCGTCGGCCAGCACCGGTGCAGTGCGGTCTTTTGTGTGGAAATAGAACTTAGGCCCGTTGGACGAAGTATTTCCTGCAAAGTCGTAAGCCTCTAGTGTGCCAGTATATGCCGTGTATTCGGTTAGTGATGACCCACCGCCGCTGCCCCAAGAACTAATGTGGAAAACTCCACCAGTTGCATCCGAGGCAAAACTACCAGTCTTGCCCTCAGTTAACACTGAGCCTGGGTTTGCAGGATCATATAAGGTTAACACATACCCTCGGATGCCCGAACCTGCATCCGATGCGCTTGGTTCGTTAGTGACTCCCGCCGAGCCCCACTTAACGCTAGCAGACGTGGCTCCAACGCCCCAGACAGATGCTGTGCCGCTAGCGGGAGACCAAGACGGTGCAGTTACATCCGCAGTCTTGTGGGCCCCCGAGATTGCATGGTTTTTTATATTACCAGAAGCATCCAGGGCGTAGATCTTAAAGTCATAATAAACATATTCAGAAAGCCCAGTAACTGTTGTAGTGGTGACGGCCGGTCCTAGAGTTGCTGTTAGAGTCCACGAAGTAGATGAGGTTGGCTTGAAGTATAAAGTTTGCGAGCCGCCCGTCATGCCAACTCCGGTATCAATTGCTCCGGACCAATAAAGGCTGACCATCGTGCCTTGGTTTGTCTCACTACCAGAAGTTTTTATTCCAGAGTAAACGTTGCTCCCTGTATTATAATATGGCGCGGTTCTATCCTTTGTGTGGAAGTAGAACCGCGGTCCATTAGAAGAGGTATTCCCCGCCACGTCGAATGCTTGGATTGTCCCGGTGTATGCGGTGAATTCGGTTAATGCATCCCATGTTAAAGTATTAGCAGAGGTTGTGAGTCGGCTCTGCGTTATAGCATATGTTGAAGCGCTTGGATAATTAAAATTGCTACCTGACCTTGGGTGATACAGGGAAACCATGTAGCCCTTTATACCAGACGAACTACCACCGTTCGGACCTGCAGGATCACTAGCAGAGGGCGAGGTATCTGTTCCCCACACAATGGTAGCAGAAACTGCGCCAACATTACTGACCGAGGCGGTACCACTAGCTGGTGTCCAAGTGGGGGCGGACAGATCTTCTGTGGAGTGTGTAAACGCTGAATACCTGACGTTACCGGAATTATCTGTTGCAACTAGTTTGAAATTGTACGACGTATAACCTTTGAGTTGCTTAACGGTTGTTGTGGTACGATCAGTGGGGATTGTAGCTGTCAATTCACCGGTAACATACAACTGCAACGTAGCCAGTCCAGACTTGTCGTCCGTGACATTCCAAGTTAAACTAACTTCTGTTTCAGCGTCACTCTCGCTACCAGAGGTATTAAGCTCAGAAATAAAGTACGGCGCGCTACGGTCTTTCGTGTGGAAATAAATTTTAGGCCCATTAGATGAAGTATTTCCAGCAAAATCGTAAGCCTGCACAGACCCTGTGTAAGCCTTATATTCGCTAAGCCCTGCCATAGCAGCAATCCTACAAATGCCCCCCGTCGCATCGGTGGCGAAACTACTAGTTTTTTGTTCAATCAGAGTCGATCCAGGGGACTCTGGATTATAAATCGTGACCACATAACCTCTGATACCTGAGGCGCTGTCTGACGCACTTGGCTCGTTGGTGACACCTGCTGAACCCCATCGGATACTGGCCGACATTTTGCCAACATTGGCAACCGATGCTGTACCACTAACTGGTGACCAAGTAGGTGCAACCGTGTCATCAACCCGATGAGTACCAGAAATTGCTCGATTTTTAATATTACCAGACGCGTCTTGGACATACAATTTAAAGTCATATGTACGCCAAGAGGTCAACCCAGTGACAGTCGTCGTCGTCCGGTTCGCAGGGAGAGTAGCTGTCAAAGTCCAAGAGCTACCAGTTAAACGGTAGTAGAGGGTCTGCTGTGCGGTACCGCCTAAACCAACGCCTGAATCAACCGCGCCAGACCAATACAAGCTGATGCTTGTGTCGGTATTTGCCTCGCTACCAGAAGTTTTAATCCCAGAATAAACATTACTGCCAGTGTTGTAATAAGGCGCACTTCTGTCTTTTGTATGGAAATGGAATCGAGGGCCATTAGATGAGGTGTTGCCTGCCGCATCGAAAGCCTCAATGGAACCAGTGTAAGCGGTATACTCAGTTAAACCAGTAATGTTCCAAGAAGTGACGCCTGCAGCTACGTTTGATTCCTGGGTGACGTGGACCTCTGACGAAGGGTGAAAAAGCCTTAAATGATATCCCGTAACAGCAACGTTGTCTGCTGCAACGGGCGTCCCGCCTCCGCCTCCCCAGCCAATAGATGCCGACGTCCCTCCAACGTTACTTACGGACGCCGTACCACTAGCTGGTGTCCACTGGGGTGCGATCAAATCTTGGTATTCGTAAGCACCAATCGACGGCGGATTATTAAACGCATAGCCAAGTAAGTCCGTGTAAGGCAAAACAGAAGAGCTTCCATGCGCGCCCGAGACGGTTCCTGCATATATTGCCATATTCATTCCGGTTACGGCCGTCGCAAAATCTTTTAATCTGTGATCCGCATGGGACACGAAAATGCTATCCCACGCGCCCGGACTGGGTCCCCAAACTTTGCCTGCGTTATGGTCAGGAGATATTGCATCGCGAGGGTGCAAAGTTGTGCTGCTACCACTACCCCATTGCGCCCCAGAAACCCCCTTGCTAGTGTCGCGGATAGATGAGGTCATTGGATTGTTGTTAGTAGAATCGTCAGGAATACTCCAGTGGCCTGCCCCATTCCCCTCGTTAGCCTGGCCCGCGGTATATGTAGGTTGAGATACAGTGCCCATCGACCAGTATCCTTTTAGTTTATTGGAACTGGCGTAGTTTCCAAAATCGCTACGTAAGTCTGTGGGGATACCATTGTTATATATCGAGACGACTTCTTCAGTGGACAAACTAGCAGACCAGATTGCTACAGGTCCGATTGTACCCTCCATTCCGTACCCAGAATACGGTCTGTAGGACGTCGATCCGGTATCATAATATGATTTTGCACCAATCAATAGAGGGTCCGACCCCCCGGGGCCATTGTCGTCATCGACAAACCACCCAGATGCACTGTTGTAAGTTCGCCCGGCGCTGCCTGATCCTTTTAGGCCGTCAACATAGATAGCTAAGTTGTTTGATGAACTGACAGCATCCATGACACCCACCACAAAATGCCATCGGTAGAACATGGGGTTGTTGGCCGTCGTCGTTGCATAGTTTGGGTACTCTGTATTTCCAGCGGAACTAGTAAACACGAATGAAGCGGTTGCATCATGTGTTTTTTCACCGGATTGGAATATAAACCCAGGATGAGAGCCTCCTGTTTTCGGATCAGCCACGGCGGACCCAAACCATAAGGAGAAGTTATCCTTTCCTCCGTCCACAATACCGTCAAGATTTTGACGACCTGACCCTGCAGGGCCATAAGAACTAGATTCGTTTTGATGATATTTGACCCATGC
>MDTE01157343.1_pt1 | contig 12477 bp, 7 predicted proteins | sample 811231 | NCBI WGS metagenome assembly MDTE01 (sample SAMN05326651, study PRJNA326480) | marine metagenome | isolation source: seawater | place: Indian Ocean: Red Sea | collected 2010
AGGTAGAGAAGTAGCCTGGAATGAAATTGGCGACTACTCCAATAGTAAATCTATCTCAGATCCTTCTAGGTACCCCCACACAGTATTCCAAAAGTTCCAAGATGCTGTTACCGAACCTCTTATTGGTGTAAACCCGCACTGGCCGCTTGTTTTTGCAATACATAGTTTTGATAATCAAACTCATCTAGAACGAAAACCAATTATTATGGCTGCTGGAGGGCAAAATCCCTTCACCACAAAACCAATAAGAGATATAACTAATGATCATTTTGACATAATAAATTTTTCTGAAGAATACCCTATACATATAAATGAGTTTGGAAGCCATGATCCTTTGCACGTAACTGAATATTATGAAGTATTCTTTGATGATCAATGTGTTTACGATAATGGAGAAGACGAATTCCCTATTACACTAGCATCAGAATTAAAAGGCCCCTCTAATGGAGTTCAAATGCAAGCTTTACAATCTCAATTTAGCAGTTTATCCGTCTATGAACCATGGATTCATGTAGAACTAGATGAAAAGCCAATGCTGTTTGATGAACTTAATTTTGCCGATGATGAGTTATATGACGATGGGACTTATCCTGTCGGAATACAAAATTTTGGAATACTTCGTCAGTTTTATTACCCGTTCATATCTGCAATTTTAAATTACATAAATCATTGGGAAACAGTTCAAGATATCACTCCACCTGATAAAATTGAGTCTATTTCAGCTTATAATGTTGATAATTCTGACCAGGTGAGCCTCCAATGGTTGCCTGTGTATGATACAAATTTCAAATCTTTCCAAGTTCAAGCAGATATTGATACAAATTACACCAACCCCATTACTTTTGACTTAAATAATTATCCAAGTTTACAATACATGCGAGATAATGAGCAGTTGCTTGATGGATTAAGTAATGCTCAAGAGTGGTGGTTGAAAATTAGGGCTGTCGACTATTTTGAAAACGTTGGTGAATGGTCAGAATCTGTCACAAACCGCTTGCCTGGGCATGGCGTTCCTGACACATTAGTCTCATTTGAAAATGATATCTTAATTTCGAGTATTGTTGGTGAGGATCAGGATATTAATAGTTTTTTGATAGATTCAATACAGACGTTCCCAGGTGATAATCCAACTCTAGCACTTTTTGGGAATACGTGGAAATCCATAAATATTAACTCTTTTCCATTAGATTCAGTAACAATACTCCAATTGTTTGCAAAGATTGATAGTGTATCAGAAATTCAGGCGATTGGATTTTCAGATGGTTCTCATGAATTGCGCTATGCTCTTTTTGGATCTGAAGGATTAAATATTGAACAATGGATTCCTGTTTATCAAGGCGTAAATCCCATTGGCGGCTGGGCCTCTTACCGGCTACCTATTGGAAATGACTGGTTAGCCTGGCATGATACCCTTTCTTCTATTAATGAAGTGTATTTTATTAATGACAATGATAATCCACAAAATGGATCAGGCAATATTAACTTTAGTATGATACGGGACATCACTCCTGATTTACCTATCCCACCAAAAGTGTCAATTAGTTTCGAACAGATAAATTCTCGTAATGAACAAGATATTCAGCTGGTTTCAATTGCTTTCTCTAGCACGATCCAGGATACCGACTCATATTCATTTTCTTATTTATGGGAATTCGGAGATGGCGTAACCTCTGAATTACCTGATCCAGTACATGATTATACTATTGAAGACAACCATAACTACTCAGTTATACTTGTTGTTACAGATGAAACAGGCCAGAGAGGTTGGGCATCAACATCGATAGAAGTTGATGAAGGTAACACATCATTCCCTATCAAAATTAATTTTGTTGGAGATATCATGTTAGGTAGGCGATTTGAAAATGAAAATGGTATTATTACAAATCAGGGAGTGGATGCTCTTTTTCAACCAACGATTGATATTTTAGGAGAGGCTGCAGATGTAACGGTTGCGAATTTAGAAGTACCTCTAACAGATCAAGGTTATCCTCACCCAACAAAAGGGATAGTTTTCCGAAGCGCACCTGAAAATGTGAGTGGTTTAGTATATGCGGGTATAGATGTAGTTTCTCTAGCCAACAATCATATTCTAGATTACATGGAACCTGGGATGATCCAAACAAAGAATATCTTAGATGAAGCAGGAATTCTTCATTCTGGAGCAGGACTAAATAGTTATGATGCATATATGCCAGTTTTTAAATCAGTAAAGGGTCAAACTATTGCTTTTTTATCATCGAGTGATAGGACAGGGCAATATAATAATTATCAACCCTTCCTAAACGCTGGAGAGAATAAATCCGGCTTTGCATATATGACTCCTTATTACGTCAAAAAACAAATTGAATCTGTGAAAGATTTTAGTGATATAATTGTTGTAGAAATGCATGCAGGAAGTGAATATTCTGTTTCTCCAGGATCAGATTATGATTATACCGAATCCTCTACGAGATTTGAGGAACTGAAAATAAACCCTGCCAGCCAAACTGGATTTTTAATTCATCCAAAAACAGGTATGGAAATTGAAGATTATTCATGGCGACTAGATCGACCACAAATGTGGGATCGTGCAATACGGCACTTTGCTGTAGATCAGGGTGCGGATTTGGTGATTGTTCATCATCCACACATTATCCAAGGAGTGGAAATTTATAATCAAAAAATCATTGCTCACTCCTTAGGAAATTTTATATTTGATTTGAATTATCCAGAAACTTACCCTTCAATGATTCTTAATGTAGATGCAGATGAGAGTGGGATAATAGAATCAACAATTTTACCTCTTTATATTGATGATTACATCACAAAACCTGCGGTTGGTGAGCTTGCAAATTATATTTTAGACTATATTGCAATGAAATCTAAAGAGCTAGACACGTATGTACATGTTGATACAGATAATCATTTTGCTACGGTCACTTTAGATTCTAACTCAATGACGCGGGAGCATGTTCATTATCATTTATATTCCCTTAGCTGTAAACAAACCGAAATTGATGGGACCTTATATCAAAAGTGGGATCCTATGAAAATCAACAGTCCTGGAAGCTTATCCGAATTGGTAAATGGAAATACTGCTATTTCTCATTACAGAATTGGAAGGGAAAAAATATGGATGAACAACTTTGAAGATGAAGGCAGTTCTTTATGGAATTTAAATAGTGATTCAGAGACTTTACAGGATTCGGTTTTTAGAAGAGGAAGAAAAAGTTTATTGCATGAAAGAAGCTCTAACTCACCTAGTAATATTGTTACAAACCTGGAAGATAGAATACCTTTCCGTAATGACCTAGCTCATACCTTGCATGGTTACATAAAAACAATTAATGGTAAGGATGTTACCATCGAAACCCGCTATTTTGATAGCCGCTCAGGAGTAAGCCTATTTACTTCAGCAATACAAGATTCTATTAATGGGAATGAAGATTGGAAAAAATACTGGACAGAAATTCCAATAGTAGAAAATTCTGAATTTATCGATATCAGAATGAATAGCGGAATTCCTGACTCAGGAAATTCAAAATCTTATTTTGACGATGTTGGGATCATAGAATGGGATAGTATCGAAAGCGTACCTAGCTTTCCTGTATCAATTACTTACCCTAATGACTACCAATATATACAGTTTTTCTCTAATACAGTTGAAGATACCTTAGAAATTGAAGTTAAAAATTCAATCATTGGAGACTTCGGCCCTCTTGTTTCTGTACCAATGGTTACTAATTCTACAATTATCGCACCCGGATACTTTTATTTTTTTGAAGAGTCAAAAGGCCCTGTAGGTCAAAAAGAGTGGTCTTACGATTCAAACATATTTTCAAGATCAAGTTCTCCCATATTCTTTGTTAATAACCCAGGAATCTATCAAATCTCTTTAAAAGTTAAAGGGCTATTAGGTGAAGAAAATACAAATATCATATCCGTGGTTGCCTTGCAAAATGGTGAACAGCAATATATTCTTGGTGATATTAATGGTGATGGCATTATAACTGTTGTAGATGCACTTTTATGCGCAAATTATGCTCTAGGACTTGTGGACTTTGGACCTGTTGAGTTTCTTGCAGCAGATTTAGATGGGAGTGGTTTAGTCAATGTAATTGATATATTATTAATTACAGATCTTTCAAATCAATAGATCATATAATATGATCAATAATATCCGTTAAGTTTGAGACAACTTTTCGACCCGTTTTCTTAAGCCTTCTACTACTAACATGCCCATGATCAATAAGGATACAATCTATACTTAATTCATCTGCAACATCACTATCATGATTCGTGTCTCCAATCATGGCTATATCTTTTCTTTTAAATGGGAGCTTGTTAATTAATTTTATTCCCTCTTGAATTTTACCCTTAGCATATTGATTATCAATTCCAACTATTTCAGAAAAGTAAATTTCCAATTTATGCGCATAAATCCAATTCTTTAAGTACCTTTCCATAGCCGCTGATAAAATAGATTGAGAAATTGATTTTGATTGAATTTTTCGTAGCAATGTTCTAGACCCTTTCTGGAGTTTTGCCTTGTGAAAATTTTTCCCATAATATTCAACAAATTCATCTCCTGCTATTTCAAATGGCTCTTCTTCAAAGTCAAATCCTAATTTTTTATAGTACTTTTTTACTGGGAAGGTGAAGATTTCTCTATATTTATTTTCTGTTATAGGATTAAGGTCCCGATTGACAAGTGCTTGATTTATCCCTTCTACACAAAGCCATCTATCATCCAATAAAGTTCCATTCCAATCCCAAATAATATGCTTATATCTCATACGGAAAGTTCGGGATCAATTGAACAAAATGGGATAATTTTTTATTAATGAAATCCAACTTGATTATAAAACTGACTAAAATGATGAACAAAAAATTACCTGGAAAAAGTTCACATGAAGAGATGATGATTAGACCAAAACAGAAGTTCCTAAAAAATAAAAAGAATTTTCAGGCTGCTGTGTTAATTCTATTGTACCCTTTGAAAAATAATTGGTATTTTTATTTAACAAAACGAACAAAAACAGTTGGGCACCATAAGGGACAAATTTCACTACCAGGAGGAATGCTTGAAAAAGGCGAATTAAGTCAAAATGCTGCCATTAGAGAGACTTATGAAGAGTTGGGTATAAAGCCTCAAGGGATCAATATCATTGGGCCACTAACACCATTACATATTCCTATTTCTGGTTTTAATGTCTTTCCATTTGTAGGTTGGAGGGCAAAACGCCCAAAATTAAAAATACAATCTAACGAAGTTTCGAAAGTTTTTTCTCCATCTATCTCGAGTCTTATGTGCCCACAAAATAAAAAATTAAAAAGGTCTACTATGCTTAGTCAAAAAGTCGAAATTCCATTTTTTGATCTAAATAATGAAATGGTTTGGGGAGCTACTTCGATGATTTTATCAGAATTTAAAAGTATTTTAGAAGGGATAAAATGAATCTTGGACAATGGTTAAAATCTCTTTCAAGTGGGGATCATATTATACTTATATTTCTTTATTCTTTTTGCGTTTATTTAAGCAAGGTATCACTTGAAAACCTTATTGAAATATATGATAAGAAAAAAAAATATAGTGAATTCAGAATCCGATTTAGAATTACGCCAATCATGTTATTGAGTCTTGGGTTTTTATACAGCTTATTTTTCTATATACTACTTAAACCTATCTTTGGCTTTCTGCCCTGATTTTTTGATTTTATTACTTTTGAACCTTGATACTTGTCCCCTACTAGGCAGAGTGATTCCTTTAGTGATAACCCATTCAACTTTTTTCTCTAAAGTATAATTCAATGACAAAAAAAAAGAATAAGATATTTGTCCTAGATACCAACGTAATACTACATGACTCTACATGCATAAAAAATTTTGAAGACAACGATATTGTTATTCCGATATCTGTTCTTGAAGAATTAGATCAGTTTAAAAGGGGAAATGAGCAAATACATTTTAATGCCAGAGATTTTCTACGACAATTAGATGATTTTTCAATTAACTCTTTAGAAGGTAAGGATGATAATAAAAATGGAAAAATAAGAGTAGTGGTTAACCATAGTTGGGATCCGACTGTAAAAGAAGTTTTTAATGAAGATTCCGCTGACAATCGTATTATAAACTGCGCCTTTAAAATTCAAATTGAAAATCCTGATCGTACCGTTGTGATTGTTTCGAAAGATACAAATATGCGACTTAAATCTAGGTCGCTTTCACTGCTTGCAGAAGACTACACAACTGACGCTGTTGAACTCTTCGACAATGTTTATGATCCTTCTAATTTCATTGAAGGTGTAAGAAATTCAGAAATTGAATTGATTGAAAAAAATGGTGAGGTGGGAATTGATCAATTGACATCGATTAAAAATCCTATCCCCAATGAAAATTTTATACTAAGAAATGGAGCAAAATCGATTCTTGTTACTTTTAACCCTTATACAGATAAAATAGTACAACTAGATACTCAAAATGCTTACGGAATATTCTCTCGAAATGCTGAACAATCATTTGCTCTAAATGTTCTTATGAATGATAGTATTCAACTAGTAACATTAACAGGAAAAGCGGGAACTGGTAAAACATTATTAGCTTTGGCTTCAGCTCTTGAAAAAAGAGAAACTTACCAAAAGATTTTTCTTGCTAGACCTATTGTCCCTCTAAGCAACAGAGATTTGGGATTCCTTCCAGGTGATATTGATTCCAAGCTTACCCCCTATATGCAACCTCTATTTGATAACTTAGAAGTAATTAAACATCAATTTAAAAAAAGTGATAAACGAATACATAAAATAAAAGAACTACTTGAAGAGCAAAGGTTGTTAATTACACCCTTAGCATATATCCGCGGAAGGAGCTTGCAAAAATCTTATTTTATAGTTGATGAAGCTCAAAACCTTACACCTCATGAAGTTAAGACGATTATTACAAGAGCTGGTGAAGGAACAAAAATAGTTTTTACTGGAGATATTAATCAAATTGACCACCCATACTTAAATAAAAAATCAAATGGGATTTCTTATTTAATTTATCGTATGAAAAAACAAAAAGTGTTTTCTCATATCAATTTAAAGAAAGGAGAAAGAAGCGAACTAGCAGAGTTAGCAAGTAACTTGCTATAATAATTTAGTCAGATAAAATTTCATCTATCTTTTCCTTAGCTTTTTCTTCAACAATTTTTTTAGTCGATTCTTTAGCCTGATCTATGGACTTTGAGGCTACTTCCTTTGCTTTGTCTACATTCCCCGATACTGATTTTTTTAAATCTTCTACTGTTTTGGGTACTTCTTGTCCGGTATAGTGTAAATAAGAAACATATATAACAAGTACAACCCCAATGCTTATCACGAGCTTAATAATTCTCTTTATAATTGCATATAATAACAGGATGAAAATAATAGCTAAAATAGCTAAGTATATCGGGTTAGATAGCGCCATATCAAAGAGAGGTTCCATAATTATTCCTTCATTTAAAGAACAAGTTTAGGTTTAATGCTTTCTGTTTTAACTTTGGTTATGAATTATATTATTCTGATAGTATTTGTATCAATCTCATTTAGCAAACCAAAATACCCTGCTGATTCATTGGTGAAATCTACTGAAATTACTATTTTAAAAAAAATCGGACTATTACCAATATCCCTCTGGCAACGTATATCATATAATTTTAATTATTTTGATTGTCAATTTTACCCGAGTTGCTCAAATTATTGTGCCAACGCGATAACACAATATGGACTATTGAAAGGAATGGTTATTGGTTCAGAACGAATTACAAGATGTAATCCATTTGCATTTTATTATCATATAGAATTAAACCGTCCATTCTATGATAAAGATGGAAGATTAATTGATCCTATACATCAAAATCAGAAATTAAGAACAAGAATGGGCTTTGATCTAACACCTTTTATTTACTTTATACCAGGGATAGGTCGTGCATATGCTGGAAGAAAATTAGATGGCTTAATGGGCCTCTGGACAGTTTATTTAACTACCAGTTCAGCTATTTATGCTAGTAAATATAAAAATCATATTTTAGGACCGATGTTTTTAGGGATTGCAGGAATAACCTATTTAGGAGAAGTCTATGGTGCTTGGAGAGCAGACCAATATTATCAAAAAATAAAAAGCGAAGACATTTGAGCCACCGAGGAGACTCGAACTCCTGACCAATTACTTACGAAGCAACTGCTCTACCAACTGAGCTACGGTGGCATTTCTTAAATTAAAAATCCTCTACATTTAGTAATTCAATTTCAAAAACAAGTGTTGCTCCAGGTGGAATGACATTTCCTGCACCTTGATCTCCGTAACCCAATTCAGGAGGAATTGTCAATTTTCTTTTTCCTCCAACTTTCATTCCTTTAACTCCTAAATCCCATCCCTTAATTACAGAGCCAACACCTAAGGTAAATGTGAAGGGATTTCTTCCCTTCTTTAAAGATGAGTCAAAAATGGAACCATCTTCTAATTTCCCTGTATAATTTACTGTTATTTTATTGTATTCATTTGCTTCAGATCCATGTCCTACCTCAGTATCTTCTATCATTAATCCATTATCCATTTTTTATATTTTCCTATTGTTATTTATTTAAATGTTAGAAAACGAATGTAAATTTACTTTGGTATGATAATCATGCAAAACACCTTGAGAAATTTAACTCGTTATTCTTTTAGTTTAATTTACGTTTTTTTCATAGTGAACATTAGTGCTTCTATCCTATTAGCAAGAGAGCGTTTGAAGTTAAAAAGTGCAAATATTTTGGAGAGAAAAATTATAAATACCAAACCAACAAAAATCATATCTGGTAATGTAGTTTTTACAAAAGGTCTCCTTACTCTCAGGTGCGATCAAGGAATGCATTTTGAGGACGATAATTTAGCAATCCTCTACGGGAATGTATCAGCATCCAAAGAAGACTTGATGATCGAATGTGACACCCTTAAATTTTTTTCCAAAAAGGATAAAATTCTTGGCATAGGCGATTCGCATGTATGGAACGAAAGTTACGATTTACAAGCAGACTCTATTACCGTATATACAGAAATAGATAGTGGTATTGCACATGGGAATACAATACTCGTTCAAAAAAACCAAACTATAACAGCAAACAGGATAGAGTATCAAAAACTTAAAGATAAAGATGGTGTCTCTTTTACATCTATTGGAAATGTAACTATTAAAGATTCCCTAAGAACCGCGACTTGTGGAAGAGCTCGGTATAATCGAAAAAAAGAAAACACACAACTCATGATTGATCCTAAAATTATAGATAACTCAAAAAGAACTCTTTCTGGTGAAATAATATCTTTATCATATGAAAACGAACAATTAACTAAACTTTATATACCTGCTAAAGCATCCGCAATTACCCCTATAAACGGTTATCAAAAAAAAGAAAATAATGCAATATACCATAATGAAACCCTAGATTTTATGGATTCTATGAAGGGATCGGAGCTTATCGGATTCTTTAACAATGGGGAAATTGACTCCTTAAGAATTCATGGCATGGCACAGACCCTATATCATGTTTTTGATGATTCTGTTTATCAAGGGAAAAATGATGCTTCTGGAGATACAATCATCATGAGTTTTTATAACAGTGAGTTAGAAAAATTAAATATTATAAATGGTGCTAGGGGTACCTATAGTCCAGATTCAATTTCAACCGATATGAAATCGTCTATAAAATATTCAGCTGACTATATCACATATCTTTTGAAACAAAAAAAATCTGATTTCAATGGCAATGCTAACATAGAACAAGAAAATACCAGCTTAAGCTCAGGATTCATTGAAATAAATTGGCAGAATAATATGCTCAATGCTCAGCCTTTTTCTGAAACGCTTTCATTCCAAGAACCAAATTTTCCTGTCATTTTAGAAAAAGGTAAAGACCCAATGACGGGAGATGAAATGATTTACAACTTAAAGACAAAGAAAGGAAAAATAAAAAAAGGGAAAACTAAAGCAGATGATGGACATTACACTGGAACTCAAATTCGTAACCAATCTGATAAAGTAATTTTCATTGAAAATTCAACATATACGACTTGTGATCTGGACACTGCACATTTCCATTTTGAATCAAAAAAAATGAAGATTGTTCAAAACGATTTAGTGATTGCTAAGCCCATTATTCTTCATTTAGGACAAATACCAATTTTGGGTATACCATTAGGAATATTCCCCCACAAAGGAGGACAAAGACACTCAGGTTGGATCATGCCTTCCTATGGAGATAATAAAAACAGGGGACAATATATTCAAGGATTAGGATTTTACTGGGCTCCAAGTGATTACTGGGATACAAAGGTTACTATGGGCTTTGGGGATAAGCAAGGTATCACATTAAGAAGTAATACTTTCTATAGAGTACGATATAAGTTTAGTGGAAGCTTAAACTTTTTCAACAGACAATATTTATCTTCTGGTCAAAAAGACATTACTAAGCTTGGAGAGCAAAAAAGTAAGAGTACAACCATCAAATGGACCCACAAACAAGAAATGCGTAATCATCAAACCTTCAATGCCAATGCAACTTATTCAACTAGTGGTGAATATAATAAAAAGTTTGGTCTTTCTTTATCTGACCGAATGGATCAGAAAGCAATTTCAAACATTTCGTATTCAAAACGATGGCCAAAATCCAAAAATTCATTTAGCGCTAGCTATTATTCTAATAATGATTTACTCATCGATGAAAAGACAAATCCTGAAAGTAGATTTTATGTTAATCCGTCTCGATCAGGTACCCAATTAAATTTGGGGAATAAGCGATTTCCAAAATTCTCATTTAGACATGGACAAAGTAATCTTTTTCCTACATCATCAGAAAATAAGAGATGGTTTAATACTATTACTTGGAACTACGGGTTAAATTATAGTAACACAGAAAGAGATTATTATAAATCGGTCGAAATTGACAGTGCATTTCATTGGGAGATGAATGAAGATAGCACTCTCAAAAAATATAATGAGCAAAATAACGGATGGTTGCATACATCAAGCATTAATGCACCTCAAAAGCTTTTTAAATACATATCAATAAATCCAAGCCTTAATCTTAAATCTGCTTGGGTAAATCAAACACTAGATGGAATTTGGAACGGTGTTTCCTTTGATAAAAATGTTAAAAAAGGTTTTGCTGCGAGGACTACAGGGTCTTTCTCGATGAATGCAAACACAAAGGTATATGGCCTCATAGGTATACCAGTTGGACCTCTGAGAGCTATTCGACATGTCGTTTCTCCATCAGTAGGATATTCTTGGACACCTGATTTCTCTAAACCTCTTTTTGGAAAAAACTTAGGGTACGTTATAAAGGAAATAGATAGTACCTCAAAAAATATTTTTCATGATCGTTTTGCAGGGACCATGGCTGGGAACACCCCTACAACGGAAAGAAAGTCAATGACTTTCAGCGTTAATAATATTTTTCAGGCTAAAATAAAAAACGGAGCAGATGAAAAGAAAGTTGATTTATTTAGCTGGAGGATGAATTCAAGTTACAACTTTGCAGCAGACTCAATGCAACTATCAAATCTTCGATCAAACATTCGTTCGAAATTGGCTGGAAAATTGAATCTTGATTTAAGTATGACCCATGATTTTTACGATTATAATGAGAAGACAAAAAAAAGGGTCAATAGACTAATTAAAAAACAGATACTCGGAAATAAGAACAGTATTCTATATCCAAGAATAACAAGCATGAGGTTTTCTACAGGTTTCCGCCTAAAAAGTAAGCAATGGATTAATTCTGTTAATGAACAGAATCTTAATAGAGATACCACTTATACAGATGATGATTTAGCAGGACCCGGTTTAGATGAACTAAAAGAGAAAGTTAATAACAGTTTAAATAATAAAAATTTATGGAACACCAATATTAGTTTAAGCTATACATATTCGGCCTTAAATCCTTCCAACACATCGAAAAATTTTTGGGCCAATACAAATTCTTCTTTTAATTTAACAAAAAAATGGAGAGTGTCTTACAGGGCCAGGTTTGATTTATTGAAGAGAGATTTAGTTAATCATTCTTTTTCAGTTTACAGAGATTTGCATTGTTGGGAGTTATCTTTAAACTGGACCCCTAATGGAATAGGGCAGGGAATTAATTTCAAATTGAATGTAAAATCACCTACTCTTAGAGATTTAAAAATTGAAAAAAGGGGAGGAGTATATTCAGGAGCAGGATTTTAAAACTCTAATTGTACAAAATATTATGTTAAACCAAATTCTAATAAGGAATAGTATAGTTTTATGATCTGTCCAAAATGTCATGCTGAATATTTAGACCATTTAAAAAGATGTGGAGATTGCAATACTGATTTAATTGACGCTAGCAATGTTGATCTACCTACTACAGAAATGAATTGGCTCCCTCTACCCGTTATTGAAGGCAAAATATATGCGGATATGGTCATAGATATACTAAATCAAAATTCTATCCCACATTATGTAAACGTAGATTGGAC
>MDTE01180745.1_pt1 | contig 12477 bp, 6 predicted proteins | sample 811231 | NCBI WGS metagenome assembly MDTE01 (sample SAMN05326651, study PRJNA326480) | marine metagenome | isolation source: seawater | place: Indian Ocean: Red Sea | collected 2010
CCCCGGAGCCAGTCCCGAACGCCCGCATCGGCCGTCACCGGAACAACGGCGACCACGATCGTACCTGCCTCGAGTGCTGCCTCCTGCACGTCGCGCACCGACAACACCGTTTCCCTGGTAGGAGAGTCACGGACTTCAAGGGCGCGCTGAGCCAGGTCGTAGGATGCACGGGGGCGGGCGTCCTCGAGCTCCACACCCGCCCAGTCGAGCAGCACACGCGTCTCCGCATAGTACGACGCGTCGACCTGACTCCGAGACGGAAGGAAACTGCCGCGTGCTCCCCGATACAGTGCCACAGCGTCCTCCCACCGCCCGTCTGACACAGCCCGATCGCCCTCGAGCATCCGCCAGTCGATCGCCGCATCAAACAGCGCGCGACGGATGTCCGAATAATCCGATGGAAGCGCAAGGCGCTCGCCGACCTGACGAATGCGAGCGAGCATCTGATCGATCGACTGATAGTGTTCAGCCGCTGCGACCGGGTCTCCCTGCCGCTCGAGGTCATCGGCCTCGTCCATCGCGAGCATCACCGCGGAATCGCCAGCCGCGACCATGCGCTCCCGGGCCTCGAGGATCTCCGAGTCCTTTTCGATCGCTTCAGCGTACCGGTATACCGCCTCCACGTAGCGGCCCTGCGATTGAAGCTCCACACCCTGGTTCAGGCGGTCCTCGGCAGAGGCACACGCCGACATGACGACCAGCGTCAGAAGGAGGACAGCTCGAGTGCGCAGGGGCAGCATCGTCGGACTCTTTTCTGGATATACTCAACGGCCATCAAGATAGTCGGCGGGCCCAGCAGAGTCAGCATTCCTCTTGTTGCCTTCGATTGCCTCCCCGAGTTTGGCCCTCCCGTTCCAAGAACCCGGAGACCCCCATGGCTCAGATTCGCTGGCCCTACCTGACGGCCCTGCTGCTCTTCGCCGGCATCTCTCCGCTCGCGGCACAGGAACAGTTCGGTTCCTACCCGGCGGCCCGGGCGGGCGGGATGTACATGCATAACTTCTACCTTCCTCCGGCCGTGAATTCCGCACCGTGGGCCCCTGCTTGGGCTCCTGACGGGGAACGCATCGTCGTCTCGATGCACGGATCGATCTGGAGTGTCGATATCGACAGCGGTCTGGCGGTCGAACTCGTCAGCGGACCGAAGTACTACTCGTCGCCAAGCTACTCCCCGGACGGCCGCTGGCTGATCTACACAGCAGACGACCACGGCCAGTCGATCGGTCTGGAGATCCTCGATCTCGAAACGGGTGAGACGCACGCGCTCACAGACGATGGGGAGATCTACACGGACCCGTCGTTCAGCCCGGACGGAACGCGAATCGCATACGTCTCCACCCAGCCGACGGGCTACTTCAACGTCTATGTGCGCGACTTCGCCGACGGGGCATGGAACAGTGAAGCCATCGCCGTCACGTCGGACAACAGCTTCGGCAGGGACCGGCTTTACTTCGGATCCGAGGACATCCACATCAATCCGGTGTGGTTCCCGAACAGCGAGGAGCTCCTCGTTGTGTCGAACCGGGACGTCGCGCTCGGAAGTGGGAACGTATTCCGGGTGCCGGCGCGTGCCCGCGGCTTCGAGGATCGGGTCCAGGTCCTCGCCGAGCAGACTCTGTACCGCACACAACCACACGTCTCAATCGATGGGAAACGGTTTGTCTTCTCGTCGACGCGAGGCACCGCGGATCAGTTCAACAATCTGTACGTGCAGCCAACGGTCGGCGGCGAGCCGTACAAAATGACCTTCTTCCAACACGACGCCTTTCACCCTCGCTGGTCTCCCGATGGTGAGTGGATCGCCTTCATCGGTAATGACGGCATCAACGGGCTGCCGCGCCTTCGTTTGCTCGAGACCTACGGCGGCCGGATCATCGACGTCGACATCACGGGACGGCGCTGGCTGAATCCAACCGGCCGTCTGAGCATGACGACAAGGGGCCCTGACGGTCAGGCTACCGGCACGCGGGTCCACGTGATCGCGTCCGATGGAAAGTTCTACGCACCGGTGGACCAGTACGCCCGGATGCCGGAGCGAGCCCGGGTCGGCGCCTTCCACCATCAGGGATCGTTCGAGATCGAGCTGCCCGTCGGGGAGGCACGCCTGATCGTGGTGAAGGGCTTCGAGCACACACCGGTCGAGCGAACCGTAACCATCGAGGCAGATCAACGCACCGAACTGACCGTGCAGCTCGAGCAGTTCATCGACATGGAGTCGAAGGGCTGGTACAGCGGCTCCACGCATGTTCATGCCAACTACGGGGGCAATCTGCACAATTCACTCGAGAACATGATGATGATGTCCGAGGCTGAGGATCAGGACATCGTGCTCGAGCAGATCGCGAACAAGGACAACCGTATCCTCGACTATCAGTACTTCGTCCCCGGTGGTAACGAACATCCGCTCTCGACAGACGACATGGTGCTGGTCGTCGGGCAAGAGTACCGACCACCGTTTTATGGGCACGTCTTCATGTTCGGGATGGAGGAGCACCTCATCTCCCCGTTCACGACCGGTTATGAGGGAACCGGCATCGAGAGCCTGTATCCGTCGAACACGGACATGTTCAGGAAGGCCAAACGACAGGGCGCATGGACGGGGTATGTCCATTCGTTCTTTAACGACGACCCCCTGGAAGGGAATCTCGGGGGAGCCAAGGGGTTCATCGTCGACGCGGCACTGATGACGACCGATGCGATCGAGTGGTCTACCTCGCAGACGGGCTGGCCACCGCTATACGCCGTCTGGTCGAACGGACTGAAGCCCGCCCTGGTGGGCGGAGAGGACTCGATCAGCAACCTCCATATCACACCACTCGTCGGCTCCGTTCGGACCTACGTCCATATCCCCGACGACGAATTGACGATGCACGGGTGGTTCGAGGGGATGAAGAACGGGCACGCGTTCATGTCGAACGGACCGCTCATTGAATTCGACATCGAGGGGAGAATTCCGGGGGAAACCGTCTCGATCTCAGTAGGTGACGACGTCGTCGCGTCGCTGGAGGTCACGTCCATCACACCGCTCGAACGAGCGGAACTGGTCTTCAATGGGGAAGTGATCGCGTCGATCCCGTTCTCGGGTGACCGAAGAGGTCTATCCTTCGAACGCTCGTTTCGCCCGAGCGGGTCGGGGTGGTACCACGTTCGCGTCAATGGCGCGCGGGGCGAGAGCTTCCCCATGGACATCCCCTGGGTGCAGGCAGCCACCAACCCCGTCTGGATCGAGGTCGATGGGGCGCCGGTGCGATCGGTGGCGGCCGCAGACTATGCCCTCAGGTGGATCGACAAGCTTCAGGAGATGGCCGAGGAGTGGGCTTACTGGAGGTCGGATGCCGAGAAAACCCACGTGTACCGACAATTCGAAGAAGCCCGTGACGTTTACCGGACTCGAAGAGCAGAAGCGGAGGGTCGCGGACCGTGAAGCTAGACCCTGTCGGTGTCCGTTCTTCCGTTGAAGACCAGTTCCTAGCTGGGGTCGTTCGAGCGGATGGCCGCATCGAGGCACGCGTGGTTCAGCTCGTCGCCGTCCGTGATGGTATCGGGTGAATCGATTAGGGGCGGCCCCGGACAAAGTTGTTAACTAAGCCCCGAGCCAACTCTGGCTGCTCATCCTCCAAGAAGGCATCGATGGCTCGCCCGTAGTCGACGACGGCCCGATCGCCCTGCCCATCCCTGAGCGCGAGATCACCCGCTTTGTTGAACGCGGTGCCGACATAACCCGGGCTTGCGGTTTCAGCCTCCTGCTCGAGCCGAGCGAGTTCGGCATCGATGTCTTTCGGAGGCCTCGCCGAATCCGCTCTCCCAAAGAGACGAGAGAGGAGCGAAATCCACCGTGTCTATTCGATGACTTCGAAGAGCTCGATCTCGAAGACCAACGTCTGATTCGGGCCGATGGCCCCACCCGACCCGTTCGGGCCATAGGCGATGTCCGAAGGGATCCACACCCGAATGTGCCCGCCCTCGCTCAACAGAGTGAGCGCCTCCGTGAAGCCGGGGATCAGCCGACCAGGCGCGCTCGAGAATACCACGGGGTCACCCTCGTAGGACGAGTCGAACTCGGTACCGTCCGTAAGCGTGCCCACATAGTGCAGACGAACATCCTCACCTCCCGCAGGCGACGCTCCGTCACCCTCCCGAAGCATTTCGTACTGCAAGCCGCTCTCGGTGGTGACAACACCGTCCCGCGCACCGTTCTCGGCAAGAAACGCTTGGCCCTCAGCGAGGTTCTCTTCCGCCTCAAGTGCCCGATCGGCCTCCGCCGCAGCCTGGATCTCCTGACCGAACTGCTGAAGCACACTCTGAAGCTCCGCGGGGTCGATGTCCGAGTCGTTTCCCTGGAGTGCGTCTTCGATCCCGCGCATGAAGGCGAGGCGATCAAGCCGCTCACTTGCGTCGGCGAGCTGCTGTCCAACGTTGAGGCCGATACCGTAGCTGGCCTTCTGGTCATTGGAATCGAGCGCAGCGTTCTCAAACGAGCCGCGGGAGCCGTCCGGAGTCGAGCACGCTCCCAGCACGAAAGAGATACCGAGCAGCGCCGCACCCATACGAACAGTCATCGAAAATCCTTATGAGAGATCAAATTTTCAGGCCCTTGAAGCTAACCCGAGCTTTCCTCCTGCCCAACGTCGATGTCTGTCCAGATCCGGGTGCGGGCCTCAAGTTGTTCGGCCTGACTCGTCGGTTCGAATCCTTGGAGAGTGTTCGATGTTGAAGAAACTGCTGAGGTTCAGCGCGGCCATCGCGCTGGTTCTTCCTGCCCTTCCGTCCATTGCGCTCGGTCAACAGACCGACCCTGAAGCGGTCCTGGCAGACAAGGACTTCGTCACACCCACGAGCGATATCGCAGAGATGGTGCTGGCACCGCGATACCTGAACGTGACGCTGACGAACGTCAGTCCGGACAAACAGTGGTTCGTCCAGGAAGTCGGAGACGGTCCGGTGACGATGGATCGCTTTTCGAAGGACTTCGATGAGCTGGGCGGCGTGTTTATCGACTATTCGGCTAACCGTCACCGAAACCTGACGATCCGTACCAACATCGGGGTCAATGTGATCTCTGCGACGGACGGTTCCGTCACGGAAGTAGCCGTACCTGCTGGAGCGCGAGTCTCGAACGCGACGTGGTCACCGGATGGCCTCCATCTCGCATTCTACGTCCACACTCAAGACGAAACTCACATCTACGTCGCGGATCCGAGCGACGGAAACAGTCGTCGTATCACGGGCCAGCCCGTTCTGGCCACCATGGTTCAGGGCTTCGAGTGGACGAGTGATGGCCGGGAGATCGCGACAATCCTCGTCCCGAATAACCGGAGCGCGCGGCCACTGCCCTCTCGGATACCTACAGGTCCTCAGGTCAAGCAGACCGAGGACGGCGAAAACATGCTCCGTACGTACGCCAGCCTGATGGCCACTCCGTACGATGAGGAGTTGCTCGAATGGCACGCGACGGGTCAGCTCGCGGTCATCGACGTCGAGACCCGTGGTGTGACGAACGTCGGCAATCCAGCCATGATCACGAGCATCGACTTCGCGCCCACCGGGGAGCACGTCCGGGTCGAAACGATGAAGAAGCCGTTCAGCTATGTCGTCCCGGTGCGTTCGTTCGGACATCTCGAGCAGGTCTGGGACCGCAACGGAACGGTGCTCGCCGAGTTGGCCGACGAGGACACGCAAACCGGCCTCGACGGCAATCTTCCGACCGCACCGGGCGTCGGGGGCCAATCCGAGGAACCCGACCGCCGAGACCTCGCGTGGCGCGCAGATGGTGCAGGGCTGACGTTCCTGCAGGTCGAGGCTGCACCGGAAGAAGAGCGTGATGCGGAGTCCGATGACGAGAGCGGTCGCGCTGACCGCGTCATGCTCTGGGCACCGCCCTTCGACGACACCTCGCTCTCGGTCGTCTATGAAACAGACTCCCGAATGTCGGCCCATCGCTTCAACGCGGACCACTCGATGGTCTTCGTCACGGAACGTCCGAGGAACGGGAATGGCCGAAACGGGGCAAGCGGAACCGTGCGGGAGTACGCGGCGGACCTGTCCGACCCGGAGACCACGTACACCATCGCGGAATACGATTCCGACGACTTCTACGGCAACCCCGGCTCTCTTCTCAATCAGGGTGGCGGCGTCCCGGCGAACCGCCGCTTCGGGGGAGGTGGAAGCGAAGCTCAGGTCGTCGAAACATCGGCCGACGGTTCGGCCGTCTTCCTGTACGGTCACCTGTACAACGAAGATCCGATGATCGAGAGCCCGAAGAATTTCATCGACAGGGTCGACATACGCTCCGCGGAGAAGACGCGAATCTTCGAAGCCGAGAACGACGGCGAGTACAACCGGGTTGTTTCCGTGCTCAATGCCGACGCCGCCACCTTCGTGGTCTCACGTGAGTCGCCTACGGAAATCGCGCAGTCACATCGCGTCGAGAACGGCGAAATAACCCAGCTCACGGACAACGTCGACTACACGCCGCAGATGACGAACGCGCCGCGACAGCGCTTCACCGTCGAGCGTCCGGATGGGTTCCGCTTCCTGGTCAACGTGACACTACCGCCGGGGTATCAGGACGGGACTCGGCTTCCGGCCATGTTCTGGTTCTACCCCCGCGAGTATACGGATCAGGAGAGCTACAACGAGCGGGGTCGCACCTATAACAAAGACGCATTCCCGAACTTCGGTACCCGCTCGATGCAGTATCTCGTTCAGCTCGGCTACGCCGTGGTGGAGCCGGACGCGCCCATCGTCGGAAAAGCCGGCCAGATGAACAACAACTACGAGCACGATCTGCGAAACAATCTCGCGGCCGTGATCGACGAACTCGACCGGCGTGAGTTGATCGACCGTCAGAAGCTCGGGATCGGAGGGCACTCGTATGGCTCGTTCTCCACAGCCAACGCGATGGTACACACTCCGTTCTTCAAGGCGGGGATCGCGGGTGACGGGAACTTCAACCGCACCCTCACACCTCTGATGTTCCAGAGCGAGCGCCGAATCTTCTGGGACGCGAAGGACGTGTACACATCGATGTCACCGTTCTTCCACGCCAACAACATGACCGGTGCCCTGCTGATCTATCACGGCATGATGGATCAGAACGTCGGGACTGCGCTCGACCACGCGCCGCGGATGTTCCACGCGCTAAACGGGCTGGGCAAGGAGGCATCCATGTACCTGTACCCGTATGAGGATCACGGTCCCGTGAGTCGCCGCACACTCCTCGACCTCTGGGCACGCTGGACGGCGTGGCTTGATGTGCACCTGCGCGACGGGGGTGACACACCGGTTACTCAGTAGGGAGCACGACATGGACCGCGGGAACCGCGGTATCCTGACCCGGAGCGAGGGCCGAGACTTCAAGATTGAGTGGCAGGTGTCCTTCCACGTCGACATCTCGAGCTAACGACCCCATCCGTCGAGTACGACGAAGCCCCACCCGACCCGCCGGGTGGGGTTTTCGTTTGCCCTCCACTGGCGCAGAATGGCCACGTGAATCGTCTCTGACCCCACTCCCTCTATGCCGTACGTAATGACTCGACACCTCACCACAGTCGCACTCGGCGTGGCCGTCTCTTTCACCCTTCCGCGCCTCGCCGCAGCCCAGGTCGATCCGACGGTCACCGCTCGTGTGGACGAGATCTTCGCGCAGTGGGATACGCCGATGTCACCGGGGTGCGCGGTCGGCGTCACACAAAACGGCGAGACGCTTCTGGAGCGAGCGTACGGGATGGCCGACCTCGAATGGGGCATTCCGAACACCGCTGAGACGATTTTCGAGGGAGGCTCGGTTTCGAAGCAATTCACGGCAGCCGCAGTCAACCTGCTCGTTCTCGACGGCGTGCTGTCTCTGGACGACGATGTACGCAACTGGGTTCCGGAACTCCCGGACTACGGCCATACCATCACGCTCCATCAGCTCATGACCCACACGAGCGGTCTGCGCGACTGGGGCAGCGTTGCGTCAATCTCGGGCTGGGGTCGAAGTGATCGTGCGCACGATCACGATGACGTGGTGGACATCCTGAGCCGACAAACCGCACTCAACTTCGAGCCAGGCCTGGAATACTCCTACAGCAACAGCGGATACAACCTGCTCGCTGTCGTCGTCGACCGAGCGAGTGGCATGTCGTTCGCCGACTTCTCGAAGACCCGACTCTTCGAGCCGGCGGGGATGACCAGCACCCAGTGGCGGGACGACTTCCGGCGTATCGTGCAGGGCCGCTCGTCCGCGTACAACCGCACGGACGACGGCTGGGAGATCAACCGGCCGGTCGAGTACGTACATGGCAACGGCGGCATCCTGACAACGGTGCGTGACCTCGGCATCTGGAACCAGATCCTCACGACCGGCGGCCCCTGGGGTCAGGAATTTCTGACGCTCATGCACCGCCCCGGTGTGCTGATCGACGGCTCGGAAATCAACTACGCCGGTGGCCTTAGCCTGACGCCTCTCGAGAATGTTCAGGCGGTTACCCACACAGGGTCCACCGCCGGCTACCGGGCATACCTCGGTCGTTTTCCCGAGCAGGGCATTTCGGTCGCTATGCTGTGCAACGCGTCCAACGTCTCGACCGGAGGGGCCGGAGGGCGGATCGCACTAGCGTTCCTAGGCGACGCGGTTCAGGGTGAACAAGCTCCTGACTACCGCAGAGAGTCCGCTGGTTTCGACCTCGACCCCTTTGTCGGTCTGTACCGCGAACCGCTTACGGGTGGGCCGCTGGAGATCACGTTGAGCGACGGTACGCTCTACGCGGGCTCCTCTCCTCTCCTCCCCCTGTCCGGCTCGGAGTTCCAGGTTGGCTCCAGCGAGCGGCGATATGTGTTCGAACGCTACGGAAGCACGGTTGTCGGATTCGAGGTCGAGGACTGGCAGTACTCGGCACGGCGCTACGAACGGGTCACAGGATGGTCTCCGAATGCCGCGGAGCTCCTCGCATTCGAGGGTGAATACCGGAGTGAAGACGCTGAAACCACCTTCCGTGTGACTGCGACCGACGGTGGTCTCGAAATTTGGCAGCGCCCGAATGACACGTTCGAAGTGACACCGACCTACAACGACGGCTTCCGCTCGGGTGGGCGAATCGTGCGTTTCCGCCGTGACAGCGCCGGACAGGTCATCGAACTCTCGTTGAGCCTCGGACGCGTGTACGACATGCGATTTGCGCGCGTCGAACACTGAGGGCCGACGTTCATCGACCACGAAGCCGATCGGCGTCCCGGCGGCAAGGGCGCGGAGTCCCTCGACGAAGACGGCATCGTTGGGCTTCGTTGGACGCCACCCTGCGTTTCCCGAACGCTGTCGCGCTGTTCTCGGCGGCCTGAGGATCATACTTTCGCGCCCTCTCGCCTGGAGGCTACCCCCATGAAGTCCCGTATGTCCTTGCCCAGCCCTGCATTGACCGCCGTGGTCGCCCTCACGTGGCTCGGAATTCAGAGCCCGATCGAGGGCCAGGAGACGGTCCGCCTCTCCCTCGATCATTACATGGATCTGGAGACGGTCTCCGGCCCGCAGATCTCTCCTGACGGGTCGCGCGTCGTGTACACGCGCTCCTGGTTCGACATGGTGAATGACCGACGTGAGTCGTCGATCTGGATCATGGAGACGGACGGGTCGAGGAATCGGCATCTGCTGGAGGGTGCAGGGGTCCGATGGTCACCGGATGGCACACGCATCCTGTTTACAGCCCCCGGAGAACCAGGCGGGGCACAGATTCACGTGCGATGGATGGATGCGGAGGGCGCCACCTCCCAGGTCACTCGACTGGACAACGGACCGGGCAACGTCCGCTGGTCCCCTGATGGCGACTGGATCGCCTTCACGAGCCGCGTCGACGATCGTGCGGATTTCGCCGGCGTGAGCCTGCCCGATCGCCCCGACGGAGCCCAATGGACGGCCGGGCCGAAGATCGTCGAACGAGCCGGCTACAAGCGGGACCGCTCCGGGTACGTCGACACCGGGTGGACCCACCTCTTCGTCGTACCCGCCGAAGGCGGCACTCCCCGCCAGCTTACCCGGGGAGACTGGAACCACAACGGCATCGCCTGGAGCCCGGACGGCACCGAAATCTACTTCACCTCCTACCGGACCGAGGATTGGGATGCGCCGGAGAACTGGCAGGAGTCCGACATCTACGCTGTGGAGGTCGTCACCAGCTCGATTCGCAGGCTGACCGATAAGCGTGGGGCGGACGGGTCCCCGGTCCCGTCACCGGACGGCTCCCTCATCGCGTACATCTCGGGCGACGAACACGCCGACACCTATCGAAACTCCCGAATCCATGTGATGAACCGCGACGGATCGGGTCAGCGCAGCATCTCCGGGGACTACGACCGTCAGTCCGGTGGGCTCATGTGGGCGCCGGACGGCAGCGGCTTGTACTTCAGCGTGTCGCGCGAAGGCTACCGAAGCCTCCACTTCGCGTCCGTCGACGGCGGAGTCGAACGACGAACCGAGGGAAGCCACCTGATGACGCTATCGTCGTTCTCGGACGAGGGGATGGCTGTCGGCACGATCTCGAGCGCCTACGAGCCGGGCGACCTGTACCGATGGAGCCTCGACAATCCCGAAGACCCGATCCGCCTCACGAACGTGAATGTGGACATCCTGCACAACGTGACACTGGGCGAGGTCGAAGAGATCTGGTATCCCTCTCATCCGTTCGACATCCAGGGATGGATCGTGAAGCCACCCGACTTCGACCCGAACCGTGAGTACCCTCTGATGCTCGCCATCCACGGCGGTCCGCACGGCATGTACAATGGCGGCTTCAACTTCGCGTTCCAGGAGCATGCATCGAACGACTACGTGGTACTCTACACAAACCCACGTGGGTCGACTGGCTACGGCACCGAATTCGCGAACGCGATCCAGAACGACTATCCGGGCGTCGACATGCAGGACCTTATGCGTGGCGTCGACTACATGCTGGAGACCGGATACATCGACGAGGAGAATCTCTTCGTCTATGGTTGCTCCGGCGGCGGCATCCTGACGACCTATATCGTCGGCAACACCGATCGATTCACGGCGGCGTCGGCGAACTGTCCGATCGTGAACTGGATGTCTGCCATGGGGACATCCGACGCGATCAGCTACACGCGCACGTTCGAGGTTCCGTTCTGGGAAGACCCGACCGAATGGATCGACCGGTCGTCGATCTTCTACGTGGGCAACGTGACGACCCCGACGATGCTGATGACCGGCGAACTCGACTTACGGACACCCATGGGCCAGACAGAGGAGTATTACCAGGCGCTCCAGTACGTTGGGGTGCCCACCGTGATGGTTCGTTTCCAGGACGAGTGGCACGGGACGGGGTCCCGTCCTTCGAACTTCATGAGGACACAGCTTTACCTGAGGAAGTGGTGGGAGAAGTGGGGGACGCACGACGACAGACTGGTGAGCTGACGTCCCTCCGACTTTCGCGATGAAACAGATAGCGCAGCCCGTCGCTGCGACCGATCTTCGAGTCCTCTGCGGTGTATTGCTTCCTGAGAGTCGATTGATAGAGTTGTGGCCCGGTTTCGTAACGGACATGTGACCGCTTTGAATCCTACATCGATCCAGATCAGCCCCGCCGAACGCCTTCGCGGGATCCTCCCCGACCCCGAGATCGCGGCCCTGGCCCCGATCATCGAAGAGATCGAGGAGCTGAAAGTTCGCCGTAAGGCGGCGATTCTCGCGCATAACTACATGACGCCCGACATCTTCCACGGCGTCTCGGACCTCAAGGGTGATTCCCTGGCCCTGGCGCGGATGGCGGCGGAGACGGAAGCCGAGGTCATCGTCATGGCCGGCGTACACTTCATGGCCGAAACGGCCAAGATCGTGAACGAGGACAAGACTGTCCTCATCCCCGACCTGAACGCCGGGTGCTCGCTCGCCGATGCGATCACCGGTGCCGACGTCCGCCTGCTCAAGGAACGGTATCCGGGCGTCCCGGTGGTCACCTACGTGAACACCTCGGCCGACGTGAAGGCCGAGTCCGACATCTGCTGTACCTCGGGCAATGCAGTACAGGTGGTCGAGTCACTGGGTGTCGACCGCGTGATCTTCCTGCCGGATCAGTACCTCGGCCGCTGGGTCGCGACCCAAACTGAGGTGGAGATCATACTATGGGAGGGCGCGTGTGAAGTGCACGAACGCTTCACGGCCGAGGAGCTGCGTGGATATCGCTCGCTGAATCCCGGCATTCAGATCATCGCGCACCCCGAATGTCCACCGGACGTGCTCGACGAAGCAGACTTCGTCGGCTCGACCGCGGGCATGATCAACTGGGTCAAGTCCGAGCGTCCCCGTCAGGTCGTGATGGTCACGGAGTGCTCGATGAGTGACAACGTCGCTGTCGAGTCACCGGGGACGGAGTTCCTGCGCCCGTGCAATCTGTGCCCGCACATGAAGCGCATCACACTGGAGAACATCCGGGATGCACTAAGGGACATGAAGCACGAAGTCTCCATAGACCCGGCCATCGCCGA